>Ga0308021_10000517_pt1 | contig 18068 bp, 20 predicted proteins | sample Neamet351_FD_201296 | JGI IMG/M metagenome (GOLD analysis project Ga0308021, IMG submission 201296) | Marine microbial communities from water near the shore, Antarctic Ocean - #351 | ecosystem: Environmental > Aquatic > Marine > Unclassified | place: Southern Ocean | collected 2014-10-02
TGAGACCTTCACCAGCCAATATACATGATGCGCATCATCCAAAACTGTATTAGTTGGAGACATGTAAATTGCCCCCTTGCCCAACTTATCGCCATATTTTTGAGGCTTATCGCTCTGATTTGTTGTAGCATGCGCCTCAGAATCAGCCGTGTTCGCTGCATGCGCTGGCGCAATCAAAGAGAAGCCTGCGTGATCTGCGCTCTGTGCTTCGCTGGCTTGCGCGATACCAAAGAACACTTCAACTTTATGGTGATCCCCAAAGAATGGCTTGTAAAACACCATGCCAGAGAAGATTGCTCCCACAGCCAAGACCGCAAGCGGCACCAGCATCACATTGGGGCTTTCATGCGCCTGATCATGTGTGTGCTTATCGCCACGGGAGTTGCCAAAGAAGGTCATGAACATTAGGCGCCAGCTGTAAAAGCTGGTAAACAACGCCGCAATCACCAGCATCCAGAAAGCATAACCGCCCATGGTGCCCGCATAGGCGCTCTCAATCACCGCATCCTTGGATAAAAAGCCTGCGAAGCCATAATGGGTCAAAGGAATGCCCACACCGGTAATTGCCAAAGTGCCAATCATCATTGCCCAGAATGTGTAAGGCATTTTTTTGCGCAGACCGCCATAGTTCCGCATATCCTGCTCATGATGCATGCCGTGGATCACGGAACCCGCCCCCAAGAACAACATGGCTTTGAAAAAAGCATGGGTCAGTAGGTGGAACATCGCAACAGAATAGACACCTAAGCCAGCGGCCACAAACATATAGCCCAGCTGCGAACAGGTTGAATAAGCAATAACGCGTTTAATGTCGTTTTGAACCAGGCCCACTGTCGCTGCAAAAAATGCAGTTGACGCACCAAGAAATACGATGAAGCTCATGGTATCCGGTGCAAATTCCATAATCGGCGACATACGGCAGACCAAGAAGACCCCAGCCGTTACCATTGTAGCCGCATGGATCAACGCTGAAACGGGCGTTGGCCCCTCCATCGCGTCTGGTAACCAAGTGTGCAGGATCAACTGAGCAGATTTACCCATGGCTCCAACAAACAAAAGGAACGCAATCAAATTGGCCGCATTCCAATCGCGCCAGAGAAAATGCAATTCCATCGCCGCCAGCTCAGGACCAATCAGGAAAATGTCATCAAACTTGATGCTATCGGCCACCAGATAAAGCGCGAAAATTCCTAGTAAAAAACCAAAGTCCCCAACACGGTTAACCACAAAGGCCTTTATCGCCGCCGCACCCGCGCTTTGCTTGCGGATATAAAAGCCAATCAAAAGATAGGATGCCACTCCAACCCCTTCCCACCCAAAAAATAGTTGCAGCAAGTTATCTGAGGTCACTAGCATCAGCATGGCGAAGGTAAAGAAGGACAGATAAGCAAAGAAGCGTGGGCGGTAGCTTTCGCCCTCACGGAAATGCTCATCATGGGCCATATAGCCGATGGAATAGAGATGCACCAAGGCGGACACCGTGGTGATCACAATCAACATGATTGTTGTCAGGCGGTCCATTCGGATGGCCCAATCCGTAGATAACGTCCCACTTTCAATCCAACGCAAGAGTTGAATGCTTTCGGTGTGACCATCAAAGGTTAGAAACACCACCCAAGACAAAAGGGCCGAGAGAAACAGTAAGCCAGTTGTCAACACCTGCGCCGCCTTATCGCCAATGACACCATGACCGAAGCCTGCAATCAGAGCCCCTACCAAAGGAGCAAACAGAAGGATCGTTTCCATAACGCCTACCCTTTCATTACGTTGACGTCTTCGACATCAATCGAGCCTTTGTTACGGAAAAAACATACCAAAATCGCGAGGCCAATCGCAGCTTCTGCAGCAGCCACAGTCAGAACGAAGAGGGTAAAAATTTGACCCACATAATCGTTCAGATAGGCCGAGAAGGCCACAAAGTTGATATTCACACTCAACAGCATCAATTCAATGCTCATCAGCAAAATGATGATGTTTTTGCGATTTAGAAACAGGCCAAAGATGCCGATCACAAATAGCGCCGCCGCAACGGCCAGATAATGTTCAAGTCCGATCATAGTCCCTGCCCCGGTTTAACGTCTTTGAGTTCCATCGCCTTCGCTGGATCACGCATCATCTGCGCTACAACATCTTGGCGTTTGATGTCCACACGGTGCCGCAGGGTCAGAACAATGGCACCAATCATAGCCACCAGCAAAATCAAGCCAGAAAGCTGGAAAATCAAAATATAGTCATCATAAATGATGGCGCCCAGCTCAGCTGTATTGGTGCCAGTACCAATTTCTGCGGCTAGCCGGCCCTCGTAGCCTGTGGAATAATCCCACACACCAACGGCAAACATCAATTGCATCAGCACGATCACACCAATCAGCAGGCCAAGTGGCAAATATTTCGCCATTTCAGCCTTGAGCTCGGCAAAATCTACATCCAGCATCATTACCACAAACAAGAACAAAACTGCGACCGCGCCTACATAGACGATGATCAACAGCATTGCGACAAATTCAGCCCCCAAAAGCACGAACAAACCCGCAGCTGATAAAAAGGCCAAAATCAGCCATAAGACCGAATGGACCGGGTTGCGTGACACAACCGTGAAAATGCCCCCAATCAACGTGGACATTGAAAATGCGTAAAACGCGATTTCCGCGATACCCATTGAGTTTCCTTCCCCTATGCCGCTAGCGATATGGCGCGTCGAGTTCGAGATTGCGCGCAATCTCAGCTTCCCAACGGTCACCATTTTCTAGCAGTTTGGATTTGTCGTAAAAAAGTTCTTCGCGTGTCTCAGTTGAGAACTCGAAATTAGGACCTTCGACAATCGCATCTACCGGGCAGGCTTCTTGGCAGAAACCACAATAAATGCACTTGGTCATGTCGATGTCATAGCGGGTGGTGCGCCGGCTGCCATCATCGCGAGGTTCCGCATCGATAGTGATAGCCTGCGCGGGACAAATCGCCTCGCAAAGCTTACATGCAATGCACCGTTCTTCGCCATTCGGATAACGCCGTAGCGCATGCTCACCCCGAAATCTTGGGCTCAACGGGCCCTTCTCATGCGGGTAGTTTAGCGTGGCCTTCGGCGCGAAAAAATACTTCATCCCCAATTTGAACGCCACCCAAAAATCCTGAAGCAGGAAGTATTTAACAGCGCGCGTGTAATCAATATTTGTCATTGGTTTAGCCTCCCACCGTCCAGCGGGCAAACAGCCCCCAGAACCAACCGAATTTCGCCGCAAAGGCCACAAAGACCACCCAAACCAAGGAAAATGGCAAAAAGACTTTCCAGCCCAAACGCATCAATTGGTCATAGCGGTATCGCGGCACAAGCGCCTTCACCATTGCAATCAAAAAAAAGAAGATAGCCATTTTGCCGACCATCCAAACCGGACCATCAGCAAGGAAGGGCAGAGGAGATGTCCAACCGCCAAAGAACAGCAAGGTGATCAAAGCGCACATCAAGAAAATGGCGATATATTCACCCGCCATGAACAACAAGAACGGCGTCGAGGAATATTCAACCTGATAGCCCGCGACCAGTTCCGATTCCGCTTCGGGAAGGTCGAAAGGTGGGCGATTTGTCTCAGCTAGCGCACTGATAAAAAACAAGAATACCATTGGAAAATGTGGGATAAAATACCAGTTAAAAAATCCAAGATTACCATTTTGAGCCGCCACAATATCCCCAAAATTCATAGAACCCGTGGAAATAATCACCCCGATGATGATCAAGCCCATGGAAACTTCATAAGAAATCATTTGCGCAGCAGAGCGTAGCGATCCCAAGAATGGATACTTCGAGTTGGATGCCCAGCCCCCCATGATCACGCCATAAACCTCGAGAGAGGACACCGCAAACACAAACAACAAGGCCACGTTAATATCTGCCAAAACCCAAGTGCTGTTAAACGGGATCACCGCCCAAGCCAGCATAGCCAGAACAAAAGAAACCAGCGGCGCAAGGATAAAGACCGGACGATCTGCCCCAGCCGGGATCACGATCTCTTTGAATACGTATTTCAACGCGTCAGCTACACTTTGCAGCATTCCAAAAGGACCCACAACATTCGGTCCTCGGCGCATTTGCACCGCTGCCCAAATTTTACGATCACCATAAACCAAGAATAGTAGGCTGATCATCACAAAGCCCACAACCACAAGGGTTTGGGCAAGAAGGATCACAGCAACCCCTAGGTTTGTTGAAAAGAATTCGTTCATACCTTCGGTGTCCCTCGTTCCTTGTGGTCAGCCACAGTGACTTGCGCTTGAAGTATTAACGGTCCAAATGGCTCACTTTTCGATTTGCTGTAAACCGCATCCTTGTGAAAAATACTAGCCTCGCCACTCAGGTTTATGCTCAAGTTACACGAAATTTCTGACACATCTGATAATGCGGCTTCATTCCTGCTGAAAGAGGCTAAAACAGGTCCAGATCTCCGCTCGGTTGTCATAGGTGAGAATCTCTGGTCATCGCCTTATTCAGCCGCCATTGGAGCCACAGCCCGCGCCTTGGCATTGGCTGACAGCCCTGCCATCAGTTCACTGGCCCGCGCAATCGGATTGCTTAGGTAGTAATCTAAAACCGCCGAGCCAAAGTCACCCTTGCCAAGCTTGCCGCCCGTGACAGCTACCCAATCGTTGCTGGGCACTTGGTCGATCTGCCCAAAATGCGGCACCTCTGTCAGCAACGCCTGACGCAGTTGAGCCAATGAGTCGTAAGCCAAGGTCGCCCCTAACTCTGCGGATAAGGCGCGCAGGATTGCCCAGTTTTCTTTAGCCTCGCCCGGCGCAAAGCCCGCACGTTGTGCCAATTGTGGCCGGCCTTCCGTGTTCACAAACAAACCATTTTCTTCGGTATAAGCAGCGCCCGGCAAGATCACATCCGCACGATGCGCACCACGATCCCCATGGCTACCTTGATAGATCACAAATGCACCCGCAGCGATGTCCATTTCATCGGACCCAAGATTGTACACCACATCCGCACCCACAATAGCGGCATCAACCCCGCCTACAGTAGTGCAGCCGAGATCCAGCGCACCCACGCGTGAGGCAGCGGAATGAAGAACCAGCAGCTTGCTTTCGGTTTTGGTGCATAGGTTCATAACGGCGGCCAAAACTGCCGCGCCATCTTCACCCTGCAGAGCAGCCTGCCCCACGATCACCAAGGACGGTATCGTCAAAACATCAGTAAACTTTTGCTTCACCAAGGCCTGCAAATCAGCCCGGCCACTGCCCATATGTAGATATTCGTAGGTCAGATCAACATTCTCACCGATCAGGCCAATGTTGGCACCCCGGCTCCAAGCCTTGCGAATACGCGCGTTCAAAACCGGCGCTTCTACTTTTGGGTTTGTGCCAATCAGCTGGATCATTTTGGCAGATTCGATGTCTTCCACCGTGGCCGTGCCAACGTAACCGCTGCGATTGCCCGCAGGCAACTTCGCTCCATCAGTGCGACATTCCAACGTGCCACCCAATCCGGTTACCAATTGTTTCAGGGCAAATGCCGCTTCAACTGAAACCAAGTCACCAATCAGGCCAGCAACCTTTTTTCCAGCCATAGCCGATGCTGCTTTTTCAAGCGCTTCAGGCCATGTGGCTGGACGCAGCTTCCCAGCTTCGCGGATGTAGGGTTGGTCCAACCTTTGACGGCTCAGACCATCCCATACAAAGCGTGATTTATCAGCCAGCCATTCTTCATTCACACCATCATGATTGCGCGGCAAAAAACGCATTACTTCACGACCTTTGGTATCAACACGGATGTTGGATCCAAGCGCATCCATCACATCGATTGAATCTGTCTTGCTCAGTTCCCAAGGCCGCGCCGTAAAGGCATAAGGCTTGGACACCAATGCCCCAACAGGACACAAATCAATAATATTGCCTTGTAGATTGCTATCCAAAGTTTGTCCCAAATAGCTCGTAATTTCAGAGTCTTCACCACGACCTGTCTGACCCATTTGAGTGATTCCAGCCACTTCCGAGGTGAACCTCACGCAGCGTGTGCAAGAGATGCAGCGTGTCATATGGGTTTCGACCAATGGGCCAAGATCCAAATCTTCAGTCGCACGTTTAGGTTCTCTGAACCGGCTGAAATCTACGCCATAAGCCATCGCTTGATCTTGTAGGTCACATTCCCCACCCTGATCACAGATCGGGCAATCTAACGGGTGGTTGATGAGTAGAAATTCCATCACACCCTCACGGGCTTTTTTGACCATTGGAGAATTGGTTTTCACAACCGGCAATTGTCCCTCAGGACCCGGGCGCAAATCGCGCACCTGCATGGCACAGGAGGCAGCGGGTTTGGGCGGGCCACCAACCACTTCAACCAAACACATCCGGCAATTACCCGCGATGGTCAGTCGTTCGTGATAACAAAACCGTGGCACCTCAACCCCAACCTGTTCACAGGCCTGGATCAGCGTCATTGCGCCTTCTACTTCGATCTCTTGATCGTCGATGATGATTTTACGCAGGTCAGACATATTTACTTCGCTTTCAGCAATTTTCCGATTGTGGAGCCTGTCTGAATTTCAGCAAGCCCCACGGTACAATAGGTCGCGGGCTGGTCGGGTAAAGCCCCAATGGTGGTCAAACGAGCTTGAGCAAGGCCTAAAACCCTGTCTTTTTCGTTAGCATCGTTAATAAACTCTTTAATTTCAGAGCCGTCATAGCCCAAAGCCAGTGCTTTGCTTTCGAGAGACTTCAAAAAGATGAAGGCCTCAATAAACCGAGCCGATATCGCGGGGCAGGAAGTGCGAATTGCATCAGCCATGCTAATCGCAATCAGACCGTCGATAATCTCAACTTCCTGATCTAAGCCCTCATTCGCCATGCCCTGCGACGGCAGCAGAAAGACGACAAAAAGCAAAGCTTTAGTTGATGCCACTGCGCGGGCACAATATGAGTTAGCCAAAATCATCTCTTACTCCGCCGCAAACCCGCATCGCGGCTTGCGCTTATGAACGATCCGTTCTTCGATGTCGCTTCTAAAATGCCGGATCAAACCTTGGATCGGCCAAGCCGCTGCATCGCCAAGGGCACAGATTGTGTGGCCTTCAACTTGTTTGGTCACATCAAGCAGCATGTCAATTTCTTCCGGATTCGCATCGCCTGTCACCAAACGCTCCATCACCCGCATCATCCAGCCAGTGCCTTCACGGCACGGTGTACATTGGCCACAACTTTCGTGCTTGTAAAACTTCGCCAAGCGCCAAATGGCTTTGACCACATCAGTTGATTGATCCATCACAATCACAGCAGCAGTGCCGAGGCCCGAGCGTTGCGCGCGCAACCAGTCAAAATCCATAATCGCATCTTTTCGCATCACAGATCCAGGCAACATTGGAACCGATGACCCACCCGGGATGACAGCTTTCAGATTGTCCCAGCCACCACGAATGCCGCCACAATGTTTGTCGATCAACTCATCAAAGGTGATCGACATTTCTTCTTCAACCACACAGGGGTGATTCACATGGCCAGAAATTGCAAATAATTTAGTGCCGGTATTGTTTGGACGCCCAAACCCAGAGAACCAATCGCCACCGCGCCGTAAGATCGTGGGCACAACGGCGATAGATTCCACATTGTTCACAGTGGTGGGGCAACCATACAATCCAGCACCCGCTGGGAACGGCGGTTTCATCCGAGGCATACCTTTTTTTCCTTCGAGGCTTTCCAGCAATGCTGTCTCTTCGCCACAAATATAGGCGCCTGCCCCGTGGTGCAGGTAAATGTCAAAATTCCAACCCGATTTGGCGGCATTCTTACCAACCAAACCGGCATCATAGGCTTCATCAATCGCCGACTGAAGCGCTTCACGTTCCCGAATATACTCACCACGAATATAGATGTAACAGGCATTCGCATTCATCGCGAAGGCGGCAATCAAACAGCCTTCAATCAAAGTATGCGGATCATGGCGCATAATCTCGCGGTCTTTGCAGGTGCCAGGCTCTGATTCATCAGCGTTGATAACAAGATATGACGGGCGACCGTCGCTTTCCTTTGGCATAAAAGACCATTTCAAACCGGTTGGAAAGCCAGCGCCACCGCGCCCGCGCAGACCGGATTTCTTCATCTCATCGATGATCCATTCTCGACCCTTTTTAATAAGAGCTGCCGTACCATCCCACTGTCCCCGCGCCTTTGCGCCTTTTAAGGTGCGCTCATGCATCCCATAAAGATTTGTAAAGATACGATCTCGATCTTTCAACATGTCATTTAGCCTTTATCTGCATCGCGGCGCGTGCGCCAGATTTGAAAAGTCACCACTAGTGACCAAACCATTGCGGCCATCACGGCCAGATCTAACAATAGCATATAACGATTAGACAGATTCAACTCCACTGCCGCCCATTGCATACCCAGCCAGGCCAACATGGATCCCGCAATAACAAGGCCCGCAGTGCGGCCCTTCTTTGCTTGAATATGATCGTGTTGCGTGGACATTTTGTGTTAGATCCTTTGTCGTTTCATCTGCACCATTTCAGCGGTTACATTGTTTATGCGTCTTTTTTAACCGGTTTGGCTTTAGGTTTGACCTTTGGTTTGGTCGCTTTGCCAAGCCAAGGGGTTAATAATGGCACTTCGGTACCGTCAATCCGCTTGACTGTGTCGCCCAAGTCTACCGCCAATTGGACAGACGCATTATGGGCGGCTTTCCCAACATCATAGTCTTTCAAGCTGGTCAAACCGCCCGCAGGCTCAGCGGCATAGCGGCCAATTTGTGATCCCGGAATTGGCACTTTTCCAGCTGCTAGATCATCAATCACCGCAGCAAATTTCTCAGCAGTGAGATCCTCATAGTAGTCCTTGCCAATCTGCACCATTGGCGCGTTGGCACAAGCACCAAGGCACTCGACCTCTTCCCAACTGAACATCCCATTTTCAGAGATGGCATGCGGTTTGGTGGAAATTTTATTTTGGCAGACCAAAATTAAATCTTCCGCGCCACAGATCATACAGGTTGTGGTGCCACAGATTTGGAAATGCGCCACTTGGCCTACTGGCTGAAGCTGAAACATGAAGTAGAAAGTCGCAACTTCCAAAACCCTAATATGCGCCATGCCGAGCATATCAGCGACGACTTCTAAAGCCGGACGAGACAACCAGCCCTCTTGCTCCTGAGCACGCCACAAGAGCGGGATCACGGCGCTGGCCTGACGGCCTTCTGGAAATTTTGTCATCTGCGCTTCGGCCCAGATCTGATTGGCGGGCGTAAAGACAAAAGACGTGGGTTGATCTGCATTTAGACGACGAAGCATATGTGCCCCCTATAATTTAAGCGTTCAAAGAAGCACAAAGGATTTCAGATTTAACAGTGGTAAAAATCATCTGTCGATCTCGCCAAACACGACATCCATCGTGCCAATGATTGCGGCCACATCTGCGAGCTGATGGCCCTTGCAAAGGTGATCCATCGCCTGCAGGTGCAAAAACCCCGGTGCTCGAATTTTGGTGCGGTAGGGTTTATTGGAGCCATCTGCCACAAGATAAACACCGAATTCGCCTTTGGGCGCTTCAACGGATGCATAAACCTCGCCAGCGGGTACATGAAAGCCCTCAGTATAGAGCTTAAAGTGATGAATCAGCGCTTCCATGGACTGCTTCATTTCACCACGTTTTGGCGGGCTCAACTTGCCACGGGTAATCACATCGCCCGGAGTTTCGCGCAGCTTGCCGATACATTGCTTGATAATGGACACAGATTGGCGCATCTCTTCCATCCGGCACAGGTAACGATCATAGCAATCGCCGTTTTTACCAACGGGAATTTGGAACTCGAACTCATCGTAGCATTCGTAGGGCTGTGAACGGCGCAGATCCCAAGCAAAGCCCGAGCCCCGGACCATGACACCGCTGAAGCCAAACTTCTGAATATCATCTTCAGTGACAAAACCAATATCGGCGTTGCGCTGTTTGAAAATCCGATTTTCAGTCAAGATGGTGTCAATATCGTTCAAAACAGCTGGGAAAGTATGCGCCCACTCTTCGATATCATCCACCAAACGGTCTGGCAGATCTTGGTGGACCCCACCCGGACGGAAATATGCCGCGTGCAGTCGTGCGCCACAGGCCCGCTCATAAAAAATCATCAGCTTTTCACGCTCTTCGAAGCCCCAGGTTAACGGCGTCATCGCGCCAACATCCATAGCCTGAGTGGTCACATTCAACAGATGGTTAAGCACTCGGCCAATTTCTGAATACAACACCCGGATCAGGCTTGCGCGCCGTGGGACCGCAGTCCCTGTTAGCTTTTCGATGGCCAGACACCAAGCGTGCTCTTGGTTCATTGGTGCCACATAATCTAATCTATCAAAGTAAGGCAAATTTTGTAGATAAGTTCGGCTTTCCATCAGCTTTTCGGTGCCACGGTGCAAAAGGCCAATATGGGGATCACAGCGTTCTACAATCTCACCATCCAGCTCCAGTACTAATCTCAGTACACCATGTGCCGCAGGATGTTGTGGACCGAAGTTAATGTTAAAGTTACGAATTTTTTGTTCACCAGTCAAAACATCATCAAAATTGGAGCCGTCCATTACGCACCACCTTTTTGGCCACAGATGTGGCCGTTAATAATTAGTTTGATCACACCAAACCTACAGGGTTTTGAAACATTTTGAGATAAAATCTTAAGTTGTTCTTCTTGGCTGCCAACACATGACTCTCTTCGATGATCATCTAAATAGCGATATAGTTCATACATACCCACTATAGAAGATCCTGAACATATCAAAATGATGAGATCAGACATACGCTAGCCCTCAGCCAAAACTGTTTTTTCATCACCAGGAAGTACATATTTTGCACCCTCCCAAGGTGACATGAAGTCGAATTGCCTATATTCTTGAACCAGTGATACTGGTTCATAAACCACCCGCTTCTCGGCTTCGTCATACCGCAGCTCAGTGTAACCCGTAGTCGGAAAATCTTTACGCAGCGGATGACCGCGAAACCCATAATCTGTCAACAAACGGCGCAAATCAGGATGGCCAGAAAATAAAATGCCAAACATATCGAACACCTCACGCTCGAACCAATTGGCCGATGGATGTACTTCGATGATAGACGCTACCATATCCTCTTCACGCACAGACATGCGCAAGCGTACCCTATGGTTTTGGTACATACTCAAGAGATGGTAGACTACTTCGAACCGTTTTTCACGGCCCGGATAATCCACAGCCGTAATATCAACCAAGCTTGAAAAACGACAACTTCGATCTGATTTTAGAAACTCAACTAGCCCCAGGATATTAGAAGGGGCCACATCGACATTCAACTCAGCGAAGTTTACGTCATAAGCCAATACACAATTGGGCCTCTTTGCCGCGATTAATGCGCCCAATTCCTGCATTGCCTTGGTCATTGTAAAACTTTCTTAATATCAGAAGATGAGCCTAATTTAGACATAGCTTGCGGCAGCAAACCGACCCACAAGAACTTTCGCTGTTCGACCACCAGATCGTCAAGCCAAGATAGAAGCATATCTGAGCAGCGGCTCAACACTTCAACCGTCTCAAACCTTCCAGCATTATTTACAGATGGGACTGAACCAAGTTGATTAATCATGGGTTTACCTCACAATAGTCCCGGTTCTACGGATTTTGCGTTGAAGCTGCAAAATACCGTAAAGAAGCGCTTCAGCCGTTGGTGGGCAACCAGGCACATAGACATCAACAGGGACAATACGATCACAACCGCGCACGACAGAGTAGCTGTAGTGGTAATAGCCGCCTCCGTTAGCACAGGACCCCATAGAAATCACATAACGCGGCTCTGGCATTTGATCGTAGACCTTGCGCAGCGCAGGTGCCATTTTGTTGGTCAAAGTCCCCGCTACGATCATCAAATCTGACTGCCGAGGGCTGGCACGCGGAGCAGTCCCAAAACGTTCGAGGTCGTAGCGTGGGGTTGATGCGTGCATCATCTCTACAGCACAACAAGCTAAACCGAATGTCATCCAATGCAGACTACCAGTGCGAGCCCAGTTGATGATGTCTTCTGTTGACGTCACCAAAAAACCTTTATCCTGCAACTCACGATTAAGATTCTGTGCAGCCTCTTCGTGGTCGTCACCAGCGGTATTTTCACCTGCCATTACTCCCATTCCAAAGCCCCCTTCTTCCATTCGTAAGCGAATCCAATTGTCAGCACAGCTAGAAACACCATCATCGACCAAAACCCTAACATACTGATATCTTTAAAAGCGACTGCCCAAGGGAATAGAAAAGCAATCTCAAGATCAAAAATAATGAATAAAATTGCAACCAAATAAAAGCGAACATCAAATTTCATCCGCGCATCGTCAAATGCATTAAAACCACACTCATAAGCTGATACTTTTTCAGGGTCTGGGTTGCGAACAGCAAGCACAGCTGCCGCTAAAAGCAGCACAACTCCCAATCCAATCGCCACAGCAAGGAGCATCAAAATAGGTAGGTAATCCTGCGCAATATTTTCCAAGCGGGCTCCTTATCTGCGCCACCCTCGGCACATCTAAAGCAAGGTAGTACGCCTAGCGCTCAAAAGGGTCAACGCCCCGATTGCGCAATCCAGCCTGTTGTTTATGAAATTCCCGCAACCTCATCGGGACTAGGCAGCAAAGGAGAAGCGGATTTGTCAAAGAAGGCTGCAATGCCCTACGTTGCTTCAAAGCTTTCCCACTGTAAAATAAGAGCTGATATGGTCATTTCAATTACCTTTGTGTCAATCTTTGGACCTAAGGCGCAGGTTAACGCTTTTGCCGCACCAACAGCACCAGGTGCACAACTTAAATCCGGGTCGACTTCTGCCGCAACAGTAGTACTAAGTTGCTCCTCAGGCACAACATAAGCCAACAAACCAAACCGTTCTGCCTCCACTGCCGTAAACATTCGCGATGACATAGACACCTGCCGCGCCAAGGCTTCACCCATACGCATAATTACACAAAGGCCTGTCGTGGCCGGAATCAGACCCAATTTGGTCTCCATAAGCCCTATTAAAGCTCCCTCAACTCCAACAGCCACATCACAGATCGATGCCAAACCCACCTCCGAAGGCATTGCAATGAATGCCATCAATCACTGCTTGCGGCAAAGTATTCCAAGCATAAAGCATCATTGCCAAAGCACGCGCAGCCATGGCACGCGAGCTAGCGTCAGCCATTATTTGTGCCTGCATCCACTTCAAATCACCGCCCGCACAAAAGCTTTTTCCTCTAGCCAGCAGAACCACGACCCGCACATCGCTTTGACGAAGCTCTGCAGCCATTGCAGTCAGGTCCACTATCATTTTCTCAGACATTACATTGTATTTTTCAGGACGATTCAGCCAAACGGTACACAGACCACGTGCATCCGTCTGGCTTTGGAGTGTATCAAAATGTATGTATCAACGTCCTACAATCTTGCGCGCTAGTTGTGCCATATTAGCCAAAGCAGTGCGGTCAGGGTTTCCTAATATATCATAACCCATTTCTATTAAATGGTCATAGACCTTTTCTGTATCCACATTGCCCTTGGCACCCGGCGCATAAGGACAACCACCAAGCCCAGCAATTGAGGCATCAAAGATTCTCAATCCATAATCTAACGAAACATCAATATTGGCTAAGGCCTGCCCAGCAGTATCATGATAATGACCAGCCAAAATTTTGGTTGGCACCACTTGCACCACCGCTTCTAGCATTTTCTCTACATGCTCGGGTTGTGCAGTGCCAATGGTGTCACCTAAGGACACCTCATCGCAGCCTGCAATGTACAACATCTCAGCCAAGCGCGCGACCTCAGAAGAATCAACAGCGCCATCATAGGGGCATTCGGTTACGCAGGATATATAGCCACGCAAAGCTACTCTAGTAGAAGTATTGTGCTTAAGCTCTGCAATCAAGGCTTTGACACGTTCACAGGCTCCAGCCAAAGAAATATTTGTATTTGCCCTGTTAAAACCCTCAGTGGCAGCAATAAACACGCAAATACCTTGGACAGGCGTCTGTAAAGCATCTTGCAAGCCCCGTTTATTCGGAGCTAATGCGTACAGCTTGGCAACATTTGGCATAATACCAGTTACAACCTTGGTGCTATCAGCCATTTGTGGCACCCACTTTGGGCTGACAAAACTGGCACATTCAATCCGTGGAAGGCCCGCACGGGCTAAACCCTCGACCAGCTTAACTTTATCAGCTGTAGAAATAAAAACTGACTCATTTTGTAGGCCATCACGAGGGCCAACTTCAAAAATTTCGACAATTTTAGACATTAATTAGCCTCAGAAAGCGGCACTATCACCGCCATAATTTGCCCCGCATCCACCTGCATGTTTTCTGTCACAGTGATTTGTTGCACCTGTCCCACATCGGCCGCCCGCAAAGTATGTTGCATTTTCATAGCCTCAAGTACAACTATAGGATCACCCTGAGCTACTTCTTGGCCCAAACTTACAAACACCTGCTTGACCAAACCTGGCATGGGCGCGGTAATGGCCCCATCACTTTTTACGGAAGCCGTATGGTCTAATGGATCAGGACAATCAAACACTCGCATTTCTGCGGTAAACAAATACACTTTGCGCGCCGCAAAGACTGTAGCTATCTGACGCTCTCCTACAACACGCCAGCCTTGTTCAACAAAATGCAATGACACAATCGTACCATCCACCTCAACTGAGGCTCGCACACCTTTCAAGCTTACATGGATTAGTTTTGTCTCATCTTGGCAAAGTAAGACAACCTGTTGCCGCGATGGTGTAAAAATACTAAAGCCCTGAAACTCTAGTTCTTGCGCTAGAGTGGATAGCTCCATCGATACAAGTGCCGCCAAAGCCCATTCTTGCGAGCTTGGGGGCGTAACTTCAATCATGGCCGGCAAGTCACGGCCAATAAGGCCAGTATCAAATTTTCCAACCATAAATTCAGGATGTTGCAACAGCGAAATTAAAAAATCACGGTTAGTTTTTACACCAGCTATTTGTGTCAACTTCAGTCCGCGCAGTAGCCGCTGCAAAGCCGTTGCACGATCAGGGCCCGTAGCTATCAACTTTGCAATCATCGGATCATAAAATGGGCTGACTAAATCACCAGTTTGAACACCAGTTTCAACCCGCAAGCCTGGACCAAAGATCAGGTGATGCAAAGTCCCAATAGAGGGTAAGAATTCTACTTGGGGATCTTCCGCATATAATCTCACCTCGACAGAATGCCCTTGAAACACAATCTCAGATTGAGTCTTCGGAAGTTTCTCACCAGAGGCAACGCGCAACTGCCAAGCCACTAGATCCAGACCTAAAATTTCCTCAGTGACGGGATGTTCAACTTGCAACCTTGTATTCATTTCCATGAAATAGAAACTATCTACGTTCAAAGGTCCACTACCATCGACGATGAATTCGATAGTGCCTGCACTACTGTACCCAATCGCTTCAGCAGCCCGCACTGCCGCACTGCCCATCGCAGCCCGCACCGCATTAGGCATGTATGGGGCGGGTGCCTCCTCCACTATCTTTTGGTGCCGGCGTTGCAACGAGCAGTCGCGTTCATAAAGATGAATACAAGACTGACCATCGCCAAACACTTGGATTTCAATGTGACGGGCGTTGGGAATAAACTTCTCAATCAAAACCCGACCATTGCCAAAGGCGCTTCGACCTTCGGATTGTGCGGCAGTCAAATATACTTCAAAGTCACTCGCCTGCTCGACTAAGCGCATGCCCTTGCCACCACCGCCAGCAACCGCTTTGATCAAAACTGGATAGCCAATCTCTTCGGCCGCCTGTCGCAGCACATTCAATGATTGATCAGCTTTATGATATCCTGGTACAACTGGAATTTTTGCGTTTTGCATCAATAATTTAGCATTACCTTTTAGGCCCATCGCTCGAATGGCAGACGGAGGCGGTCCAACCCATATCAGACCAGCGTCCAGCACGGCTTGGGCAAAATCTGGATCTTCAGACAAAAATCCATAGCCAGGATGAATTGCATCCGCTCCATGCTCTTGCCCTGCGGCAATGATATCCGCCCCGCGCAAATAGCTTTCTTCAGGAGTATTACCGCCCAAATGAAAAACATCATCACAGGCTAAAACATGGGTGGCCCGTGCATCCGCAGCTGAAGCAATTGCCAGGGTTTCAATGCCCATCTCCGAGGCAGTGCGGGCGATGCGGCAAGCTATCTCACCTCTGTTGGCAATTAGAAGTTTACGGATCATCACAGCTCACTTTCCGCGCGGTAGCTACGATAGCGCCGACGAAATATGAAATTAGGGCGATCGCCCTCAAACATATAAAAGCATACCACCACAGTCACCAAAGCGTTGATGAGATCATAATATTGTCCAGGGCTGATCACAATAGTACCATAGCCCGTGGCCTGACTAAAAAAGCGAATGAGGAAGATTATCGGCAAAAATAATGCAACTAAATAGGCTAAACGGTTGCGAACCACCAAACCTGCCCCAGCTGAAAATAATAATAAACCATAAACCAGACGTAGTAAGGATGCGCTGCTACCCAGCACAATTTCCAATCCGCCCACGCAGACAAACCAAAGGCAGATCAGCCAAATTACAGGGGAAAAACAGCCCTTTACGTGGCTGCGCACCTGCGCCTCACTCGGGTAAACCCAATGGCGGCCAAAGCTGTCAGGCTGGGTCATAACAGTATCACATTCGCTATTCATCATTACATCCTAAAGACGCCAAATTTTGTTTCTGCAATCGGCGCGTTTAACGCAGCACGCAGCGACAATGCCAAGACCTTACGACTGTCGCGTGGATCGATCACACCGTCATCCCAAAGCCGCGCACTAGCATAGAGAGGGTCAGATTGAATCTGGAACATATCCAATGTTGGCTGCTTAAATGCCGCCTCTGCCTCGGAACTCCAGCTGTCTCCAGCGCGTTCAATGGCATCCCGTTTGACCGTGGCTAAAACACCAGCCGCCTGTGGTCCGCCCATAACCGCAGTGCGTGAGGTCGGCCAAGTCCACAAAAACCGCGGCTGAAATGCCCGGCCGGCCATCCCATAATTGCCCGCTCCATAGCTGCCACCAACAATCATTGTAATCTTAGGAACTGCAGTACACGCCACCGCGGTCACCATTTTAGCACCATGGCGCGCAATGCCCTCGTTCTCGTACTTTTGTCCCACCATAAATCCAGTTATATTTTGCAAAAAAACCAATGGTGTTTTTCTTTGGCTACACAACTCAATAAAATGCGCCCCTTTTTGGGCTGCTTCAGAGAACAGCACACCATTGTTGGCCACTATCCCCACTGGGATGCCTTCAATATGGGCAAATCCTGTCACTAATGTCGTCCCAAACCGAGCCTTAAATTCATCAAACTTGCCACCATCCACAACCCGTAAAATAACCTCACGTATATCATAAGGAGTAGTAAGGTCTGCAGGTACAACATCGAACAGATCGTCCATGCCAGACATAGGCGCCACCCCCGTGAAAGAGGGCTGAGGCAGCACCGGTTGCAAATGCCGCAAAGCTTCCCGCGCCAAAGCTAAAGCATGCGCATCATCTTCCGCTAAATAATCTGCCACGCCAGACAGGCGAGTGTGCACATCGCCACCGCCCAAATCTTCCGCTGTAACAATCTCACCAGTGGCTGCCTTGACCAATGGAGGGCCCGCTAAGAATATAGTACCCTGCTCTTTTACTATGATCGATACATCAGCCATTGCAGGAACGTATGCCCCACCCGCCGTACAAGAGCCCATCACCACAGCAATCTGGGCAATGCCCATGGCTGACATTTGGGCTTGATTATAGAAAATTCGACCAAAATGGTCCCTATCTGGAAAAACTTCGTCTTGATTGGATAAGTTGGCCCCACCACTGTCCACCAAAGAAACAACAGGCAGCTTACAATCTTGTGCAATTTCTTGAGCCCGAAGGTGTTTTTTTACGGTCAGAGGGTAATATGTCCCCCCTTTAACCGTAGCATCATTACAAATTACCATAACATCGCGGCCATGCACCTGCCCAATGCCTACAATCAGACCCGCGCAGGGGGACGCATCATTATACATACCGTGCGCAGCCGTGGCGCCAATTTCCA
>Ga0308021_10000519_pt1 | contig 18033 bp, 15 predicted proteins | sample Neamet351_FD_201296 | JGI IMG/M metagenome (GOLD analysis project Ga0308021, IMG submission 201296) | Marine microbial communities from water near the shore, Antarctic Ocean - #351 | ecosystem: Environmental > Aquatic > Marine > Unclassified | place: Southern Ocean | collected 2014-10-02
GACAGTGTATGTCAGTATTGTGGTGTAGGTTGTCAGCTAACCTATCATGTTAAAGACGAGCGTATTGTGTACGTTGATGGCCGCAATGGTCCAGCTAACGAGAGCCGTTTGTGTGTGAAGGGCCGTTTTGGTTCTGACTATATTCACCACGGCGACCGTGTGACCAAGCCATTGATTCGTCTTGAAGGCGCACGCAAAGGTATTCATAACGACTTTGATCCAGCCAAGCCTCTAACTCACTTCCGTGAAGCCAGTTGGGAAGAAGCGCTAGACTTCGCCGCTAATGGCTTCGTCAAAATACGTGATACTCAAGGCAAAAAAGCCCTTGCAGGTTTTGGTAGTGCCAAAGGTTCTAACGAAGAAGCTTACTTGTTCCAAAAGCTAGTACGTACTGGTTTTGGTAGCAACAACGTAGACCACTGTACTCGTTTATGTCACGCCTCTTCGGTAATGGCATTGTTGGAAGGTCTGGGGTCTGGTGCAGTATCTGCATCCTTCATGCAGGCTAAAAATGCCGATGTGGTTGTTATTACTGGTGCTAACCCAACCAATAACCACCCTGTTGCGGCAACCTTCTTTAAGCAAGCTGCAAAGAATGGCACCAAGATTATTGTTCTAGACCCACGTGGTTTGGCAATGAAGAAATACGCCAGCCATATGATTCAGTTTAATCCAGGTAGCGACGTAAGCTTCTGGAACGCCATCATGAACGTCATCGTTACAGAAAAGTTGTACAACCAAAAGTACATCGATTCTATGACTACTGGTTTTGACACGGTGAAAGACCATGTTAAGCACTACACGCCAGAAGCCATGTCACCGATTTGTGGTGTAGATGCAGATCTAATCCGCGAAGTGGCACGTTTATATGCCACGGCTGATAACTCCATGATCTTCTGGGGCATGGGTGTGTCACAACACATTCACGGTACCGATAACTGTCGCGCTATGATCTCTGTAGCCTTGATGACAGGACAAATTGGTCGTGAAGGTGCTGGTTTGCACCCACTACGTGGGCAAAACAACGTACAGGGCGCATCAGATGCTGGCCTTATCCCGATGATGTACCCAGATTACCAGAAAGTTAACGTAGGTAACGTTAAATCCATGTTTGAAGAACTATGGGGCACTGAGCTTTCTGATGAGCCAGGTTTAACTGTAGTAGAAATCATGGATGCCGTTCACGAAGGTTCTATAACTGGTATGTACGTGGAAGGTGAAAACCCAGCCATGTCTGATCCCGATTTACACCACGCCCGTGGCGCCTTGGCTAAACTACAGCACTTAGTGGTGCAGGATTTGTATGTTACCGAAACGGCCATGTACGCCGATGTGGTTCTGCCTGCTTCGGCATGGCCAGAGAAAGACGGCACAGCGTCTAACACTAACCGTACTGTACAGATGGGTCGTCAAGCAGTTAAGCCACCTGGTGATGCACGCCAGGATTGGTGGATCATCCAAGAAGTGGCTAACCGTATGGGCCTAAACTGGACTTACACCCATCCAAGGGATGTATTTGCCGAAATGAAGCAAGCCATGCCAAGTTTGAACAACTTGACTTGGGAACGTTTAGAAAAGGAACATTCAGTAACATACCCTTGTCCTGCAGAAGATCATCCTGGTAATGACATCGTGTTTATCGATAGATTCCCAATTGAAGGCGGTCGCGGTAAGTTTGTTGCTGCAGACATCGTAGAACCTGATGAGCGCCCAGATGACGAATACCCAGTAATCCTTACTACTGGCCGTCAGCTAGAGCATTGGCATACAGGTTCCATGACTCGTCGTTCAGCTGTATTGGATGCACTAGAACCTGAAGCAGTAGCCACCATAAACCGTGAAGAATTGGCTAAAGTTGGCGCTAAGGCCGGTGATATGATCCGTGTTTCTACTCGACGCGGTAGCATCGAAATAATGGCTCGTGAAGACGTAGACGTACCCGCTGGCGTTATTTATATTCCATTCTGCTACGCTGAAGCGGCTGTAAATATGCTCACCAACGCAGCGCTTGACCCAGTGGGTAAAATCCCTGAGTTTAAGTTCTGTGCTTCGCGCATTGAGTTGGTTGTTTAATTTGTGAAAGCAGCTTAGGCCTGACGGGCTTTAGTAATGTTAAAAAGGTCAGCTTATGCTGGCCTTTTTTTTGCTTTGGTGCACAATACACCATTAGCTACTTACCTTAGTCTTCAATATGCCAATTTGGGTTGACGCCGACGCCTGCCCAGGCGTCATTAAAGAAATTTTGTTTCGCGCCGCAGAGCGCACGCAAATTTCCACTACCTTAGTAGCCAATCAATACATAGCTACGCCGCCTTCTAAAGTGATTAGTATGGTGCAGGTGGGTTCTGGCTTTGACGTAGCCGACAACGAAATCGTTAAGCGTGTGATGGCCGGTGACCTAGTGATTACCTCAGACATTCCTTTAGCGGCAGAAGTAGTAGAGAAGGGCGCTGAGGCCCTTAGCTATCGTGGTGAATCCTATACCAAAGAAACCATACGCCAGCGGCTAGATATGCGTGATTTCATGGAAACCCTGCGTAATAGTGGCGTTCAAACGGGCGGTCCTGCCGCCATGAATCATACCGATCGCAAGACCTTTGCGAATAAGCTGGATCGATGGATTGCCAAACAGCAAAGGCAAGAGCAAGAACAGCAGGCTAAAACCCAAGGTTAGGAGACCAAACCATGAAAACAGCAGACCTTTCGGGTTACCTTATTTATCCTAACCCAGAACATCCAAGCCTCACAAGCCATGTCACCGGTCGTGATCACACAGGTACAGAGGTTGAAGTAGACGTGGTCACTGAACGTGGTCTAACGGTGTATTTGAACAAACAAGAAATCGTTACCTTGATGACCTTGGGTGATCACCCAGAATACTTAGCTTTAGGTTTTTTGCTCAATCAAAACATGTTGCATGCCGATGACGTGGTTACAGGTATTGATTATGATGAAGACTTGGAAGTAGCCATTGTTCGTACCCAGCGGGAAACTAACTACGAAGACAAGTTAAAGAAGAAGGTGCGTACCTCAGGTTGTGCACAAGGCACTGTGTTTGGCGATATTATGGAAAAGTTCGATACCATTAAACTGGCCACAGAAACGCGTCTTCATACCAGCTGGTTGTATCAACTATCCCGTCAAATAAACACCACGCCCAGCATCTACCAAAAGGCGGGTGCTATCCATGGGTGTGTCCTATGCCACCAGGCACAGCCATTGGTGTACATGGAAGATGTAGGTCGTCACAATGCCATCGATAAGATAGCCGGCTACATGTTTCAGCATAATATCAGTCCCGAAGATAAGTGTTTTTATACCACGGGTCGCCTTACTTCTGAGATGGTGATTAAAACCGTGCAGATGCGTATTCCTATACTCATTTCACGTTCTGGCTTTACTGCTTGGGGCGTCGATTTAGCCCGTAAATCAGGTTTAACCCTTATAGGTAGAGCGAAAGGCCGCAAGTTTGTTGCCTTAGCAGGTTATGAGCGCTTGATTTACGATGTAGATACCAGTGAGATAGAAGACGAATCATCTCGTGAGTCAAAAGGTGCAGGTCGCAAAAAGGAAGGGCGTAAAAATGCAGATTAAACCCAGTGAAGTTGTAGGTGTTATTCTTGCGGGTGGTTTAGCACGGCGTATGGGCGGCGGTGACAAATCAATGCTCAAACTAGGCGGCCGGCGAATTTTGGATTATGTGATTGAATCGGCTCAAAACCAGTTAGATACAGTCATTATTAACGCCAACGGTGACCCAGAGCGTTTTGCCGAATTTAATTTGCCTGTACAAGCCGATATCGTGCCTGATTTTGCTGGTCCTCTAGCAGGTGTGGTGTCGGCCATGGCTTGGGTGACGCAAAACCAACCTAATGCCACTCATATTATAACCTTAGCTGCCGATACCCCATTTTTTCCAGCTGATTACGTCACACGAATGCTAGAGTTGATGCAGCTAAAAGACCAGCGTCTGGCTTGTGCTAGCTACCAAGGCCGTACCCAACCAGTGTTTGGATTGTGGCCAGTGGATCTGTTTGACGACCTGTACAAAGCCTTGGTGGAGGATGATATACGTAAAGTAGATCGCTTTACCGCACCTTATGGTGTTGCAGATGTGGCGTTTGACGAACTAACCAGTAATCCATTTTTCAACGTTAATAAACCAGAAGATATAGCATTAGGTGAGCAACAGTTGGCTAATAAGTGACCATCAAACCCCTCCTTGGAAAGTTAAAAACGGATGATAGTGGTGCCTGATAACCTAACAGCACGAGAACGTATAGATTCAATTCACCACCTGCTGCGAGAGCGTATTTGTTTGTTGGAATATGCTCCGTTATCTGTGTTGAGAGAATCTCACTTGGCCGATGAATTTGGCTGTAGCCGTACACCTGTACGTGAAGCCATTAAACGGTTGGAGTTTGAAGGCTTGGTCACTAGTAAAAATGGCGTAGGAACTCTTGTTACTGAGGCTAATTTTGAAGCATTAAAAGACGTGTATGCTATGCGTCTTAAAATTGCAGAGCTGATCGGTGACATGGGTGTTGAAGTAGTGCCGGAAGAAGTTGTTAGTGGTTTGAAGGAGCTGTTAGCCCAAGCTCAGCGGCTTTCTTTGCTAGTGTCTCCCCCCATTCTTCCCCCCATTAATCCAGAGTCTGACCAGGTGCTTGTGTTAGCCCGTATTAACCATCAATTGCATGGACTGGTTTGTCAGATCATTAACAACACTGCGTTGCGACAACTCTATGATCTTTATTATTACCAAACAAGCCGAGTTTGGTATCAACAAATGCCTAAGTTTTGGGCTAGCGAAGTTGTGTCTCTTGAGGAAGAACTAACAGAGTTAATTAGTGCCGCACAGCGGCATGATGTCATCGCCTTGGGCCAAATTAAACACAACTACATTGCGCGTGTTATTGGCTTGTTACAGGGCTAGTATTTAGCTGTATACAGCATGGGATTATCCAGTTACACTCAGATTTTTCTTATCTGAGGAATTACCATGTTAGCCGAAGCAAAATCCCGTACCGCCGCACTACAGCAGCAAATGCAAACGCATAATATTGCCTTTGGGCTATTTACCGACGAAAGCTCTATTGCCTATTTGGCAGGTTTTTGGGGTTATCTTGGTATTGAATTTGGTCGACCAACCATGTTGGTAGTTCCCGCAGTAGGTTCACCCACGGTCATCACCCCATTAATGGAATCAGAAATGGTAGATGCCATGACTTGGGTTGAAGACATTAGAGTGTGGGAAGACTTTGGTAACAACAGTTGGCAAGCGGCTTTATCTAAAATCCTAGGCAACTCTTCAGGTACTAGACCCGAGTCAATTTGGTTGGAAGTGCCTACAGTGCCAGCCATTGTACGTAACTATTTAGACCAAGATTTCGCTGCCGTACCATTACACGATATTTCTCCTGTACTAGGGAAGCTACGCACCATTAAATCTGCCTTAGAAATAGAAATCATGTCTCAAACAGGCAGTATAGCTGGCGCCATGATGCAAGCTGCCCATGAGTCTTTGGCTGAAGGTGTGCCTGAATACGAGTCGGCTTTGGCAGTGATTAATGCAGGCACCAAAAAGGCTGCAGGTTTTCTAACAGACACAGGTTGGGAACGATTTGTATCACCTATGATCCACAACTTACAAATTCTACAAAGTGGCAGTGATACCTCTATGGTGCATAGACGAGCGAGTGTTCGTACCTACCAACGAGCTGATCCTGTGTATTTTTGTTTTTGTAATATGGCTCAATTCAAACAGTATAAGTTGGGTTTTGATCGCATGTTTCACATTGGTGAAATCACAGATCAGGCCGCAGAAGTACAAATGGCCGCTATAGATGCGCAGCAAGCTGCTATAGCCGCTATAAAGCCGGGAGTCACTGCAGAACAGGTGGCTGCAGCTGCTAATGCGGTATATCAACAGCGCGGTTATGAAACGGGGTACCGAACAGGGCGCTCTATTGGCGTAGCTTACCTAGAAGCACCAGAGCTTAAGCACGGCGACAAAACCATATTGCAAGCAGGTATGACGTTTGCGGTAGACGGCGGTATCTCTATTGATGGTGTAACCGCTGGGCGTATTGGTGATTCTATTGTGGTGACGGAAAGCGGCTGCGAATACCTCACACAGTATCCTCGCCAGTTACTAGTGACCAACAGCTAATGACCGATAGCCATATTAAAATAGCAGTGGCTCAAATTGATGCCAACACGAAGGCCGGACATGATCGAATGCAATGGCTAGAAACTCAGTTGTATCTTGCAAAGAGGCAGGCTGTGGAGCTGTTGGTTTTACCAGAACTGTTTGTTAGTGGGTATAACGTTGGATCACTGGTAGACACGCTGGCAGAAACGGCTGATGGCCCAACTGCCAAAACCATATCGGCGTTGGCGCAAAAGTACCAAATTGCTATTCACTATGGTTTTGCCGAACGTGATCGAGCTGATGAAACTAGGCTATACAATGCGGCTCAATGTATAGGGCCAGAAGGTAAGGTGCTTGGTCATTATAGAAAACGGTTATTGCCGCCAGGTTTTGAAGCGACTTACTTTACCAAAGGTAGTGATGTTACCTTGTTTAGCTGGCGTGGTTTCAACATTGGTATGCTGATTTGTTATGACGCAGAATTTCCAGAACTGGCGCGGCAACTTGCCGTTGCCGGTGCAGATATCATACTGGTACCTACGGCTTTGGGCAGTCAGTGGGGTTGGGTAGCACAACAAATGATGCCCACACGCGGCTATGAAAACGGTGTTTATTTTGTATACGCCAATTACAGTGGCGTGGAGAATGAGGTAGCCTTTTTGGGCGCGAGTTTTATTGGTTCACCTATTGGGCAAGTGGTTGCAAGAGCAAGTGATGTGGAAGAGTTAATCGTGGCTACCGCTAAACTTGAGCAGGTTAAAGAGGCTCAGGCCCGTTTACCATACCTGCAAGACTGCAAGGTTTTATAATGCTCAGGAAGGCAAAAAATCTACGCTCAGAATTACAAAGACCTTGTTTAACCCGCACAGCAGGATAGCTCTTTAACATCCTTGGTAAAGGTTTGGGCGCAGAGTTTTAATCCTTCAACCATCGTTAAATAGGGGAATAGTTGATCAGCTATCTCGCTCACGGTCATGCGATTACGGATTGCCAAAGCAACACTTTGGATTATTTCACCGCCTTCGTGGGCTAATATTTGCGCGCCTATTAAGCGGCCGGTGGCCTTTTCTACCACTAGTTTAATAAACCCGTCGGTCTCAAAGTTGGCCAGGGCTCGCGGTACATTTTCCATATCGAGCACCCGGTAGTCTGTTTCAATTCCTTGTGCTTTGGCCTGTGCTTCGCTTAAACCAACGGTGGCTACCTGAGGATCGGTAAAAATTACGGCAGGCATGGTAGATAGGTCCAGCTTAGCGTTGCCGCCGGTCATATTGATTCCCGCGCGACTACCTGCTGCCGCTGCCACATAAACAAACTGCGGCATGCTAGAGCAATCCCCCGCAGCATATATGCCGGCCACATTGGTTTCCATACGATTATTAACAATAATTTCGCCGTTTTGGTTAGTCTTCACGCCCACCGTAGCAAGGTTGAGTTTAGCGGTGTTGGCATGACGGCCAGTGCTAATAAGCAGTTGGTCGCTACTTAAACTACCCATATTAGTTTCGATCTGAAATAGCTCTCCATCGTGTAATACGCGGTTCGCCTCAGTATGCTTCAATACATGGATACCTTCTTTTTCAAAGCGCTCAGCCAGTTTTTCGCCTAGCAATGGGTCTTCCCGGTACAGCAAGGTGTGCCGCGCTATTACGGTCACTTCACTACCTAAACGACGACAGGCTTGGGCGATTTCTAGAGCGACAACAGATGAGCCAATAATCACTAAATGTTTGGGTAGACACTCGGCAAAGATGGCTTCAGTGGACGTCCAATAGGGGGTGTTAGCCAAACCCTCAATGGGTGGAATAGTCGGCGTTGAGCCGGTGGATATCAATATTTTATCGGCATGGAGCTCTTGTTCTAAGCCGTCGTTGTTGTTAATGGTTAAGGTGTTAGCGTCTTTAAATGTGGCATAACCTTTGATCAGTTTTAGTGCTGGGTTAGATTCGAGAATGTTTTGATATTTGGCTGTCCGCAATTCTTCAACGCGTGCAGTTTGTTGCTGCGCCAACAAGGCACGGTTTAAATGTGGTGGATGGTTTTCTAGGCCAGTAAAGGGATTGCTGCGTTGCTGTTGGGCTAGTTGTGCCGCGCGTATCAAGATTTTTGAGGGTACACAACCTACGTTAACGCAACAGCCGCCAATTACCTCAGCGCCTTCTATGATGGTAACTTTGGCACCGCCTTCAGCGGCTTTGATGGCACAGGCAAAAGCACCGGAACCGCTGCCAATGATTGCCACATGTTGCTGTTGTTTTGTTTCCATGGCGGCCACCTAAGATGGTTGTATGTTGGTTTCACGGGTGTCATCGTTACAACGTTTATTGGCTGGTGAAAAAATATCCCAAAGGGATACTGCAATCATCAAGGCAATTGCAACATAGGTAACGTAGGTGCTCCATTCGTATTGAAAAAGTGGATAGAGGGATAGCAACAATAAAGTGGGCCCACTTATGCCTAGTAAACTACGATGCCATTGTTTGTGACTGAGCCAACCCAACGCATTAACCAGAAGAGCAAGCCAGGCAAACAGGGGAAGCAACGTACTTAGAAAAAAACCTTCCCATTGGCTGAGAAAGCCTAGTCCAAGGGCAGCACCCAAACTGGCAATGGCCGGAAAACACATACTGCATCCCATGGCCGAGACAAGTACGCCCGATGAACCGGTTTTATCTCCAATTCGTGTTAGTAAGCGAACAATGTTATTCATGGCAAAGTGCCTCCGGTGGTGGTTGTGGCGGAGGCGTCTACTCCTCTAATAGTACTAATTAGAGTCAGTTTAAATGCCGTACCATAGTACGGAGTCAAGCGGTTTTGTGCGGCCAGTGTTATTAGTTATGGTTACAGTTACGGTTGCAGGGAGTGGATTATGGGGCAGCGGCTCTCATCATCATTGCTGTGACATTGAGTCAACAGAGATTGGAGTACGTTTTCTAAACGGCGTAAATTGGCCATCTTTTCTTTAACGGCGCTGAGTTTTTGCTCGGCCAGCTCTTGCACTTGGCTACAAGGCCGGTCATTTAAACTTAGTAGGTTGGAAACTTCGTCTAGGGTAAATCCTAATTCCTGCGCCCGCTTGATAAAGTGAATCCGTGCCACCGTTTCATCGGGGTAGTGGCGAAATCCCGTAGTAGGCTTAGTGGGCTGGGTGATCAGATTTTTTCGCTCATAGAAGCGCACCGTCTCGATATTGATACCAGCCGCGTTAGCTACTTTACTGATTGTTCTGGTCATGTTTTTGTCCACCTAATGGATGGTGTTATATTACGTTTATGATGGCACTAAATAATGTAATGCTTTCTACCATACAGTGTATAGGAACTGGAGATTCACTTTGATTTTAAAAACCACAGGCCTTTTTGCATTAACCGCGCTAGCCGAAATTGTGGGTTGTTTCCTGCCTTATCTTTGGTTGAGAAAGGATGGTCCTATCTGGCTGTTAATTCCAGCCGTGGCTAGTTTATGCTTATTTGTTTGGCTGTTAACGCTGCACCCTGCTGCAAGTGGTAGAGTCTATGCCGCCTATGGTGGTGTGTATGTGGCCACGGCGCTCGTGTGGCTTAGAGTGGTGGATGATATAAAACCAACCGCTTTGGATTGGTTGGGAGTAGGTGTGGTGCTATTGGGCGTGTGTATTATTGTATTAGGTTGGCGTAACGGGTAAGTGTTCGTTAAGCTATTACTTTCTACTTACAAATTAGGGTTTTATAGTGACTTCATCTATCAACACATCCATGGGCGCACGAGAGTGGCTTATGTTGATTGCCTTGTCGGTTTTGTGGGGAGGGTCATTCTTTTTTGTAGGTGTTGCAGTTTCTGAGCTTCCTCCTCTCACTATAGTTACCTTACGCGTAGGGCTGGCAGCCATTACTCTTTGGACGATAGCTTTGATCATGGGCTTACGTCCTCCCAAAAGTATAAAAATATGGCTGGCCTTCATTGGTATGGGTTTGCTGAATAATGTGATTCCATTTAGTTTGATTGTATGGGGACAGACACACATCTCATCTGGGTTAGCGTCGGTGCTTAATGCAACGACACCTTTGTTTGGCGTAGTGGTGGTTGGTTTATTGTTAGCGGATGAGCGTGCCACGCCAATGAAGCTGATCGGTGTGGCTGTTGGTTTTGTGGGCGTGGTTATGATGATTGGTATGCCTAGCTTAGATGAAGCAGAGCAACGCAGTACTCTTGCTCAAGTGGCTATATTGGTTGCTGCATTATCTTATGCCTTCGCAAGTGTTTTTGGACGTCGTTTTAAAGAGATGGAGCTTAGGCCCATTGTTATTGCGGCGGGGCAAGTAACTGGGTCTAGTTTAGTGTTGGCCCCAGTGGCTTTGTATGTTGATGGTCCTCTAGATTTATTTGGCCCAAGCGCTCCTAGCTTTGCAACGTGGGCGTCTATACTAACTTTGGCTGTGTTCTCTACGGCGTTGGCCTATGTTCTCTATTTTAAAATACTTGCTTCGTCAGGGGCTACAAATATACTGCTGGTTACCTTGTTAGTTCCAGCGTCGGCGATACTATTAGGCTCACTGTTTTTGAATGAAGCGCTAGAGTGGATTCACTTTGTAGGGATGGGGCTCATTGCAGCAGGCTTGTCGGCTATTGATGGACGCCTGTGGAGGCGAAAACTCTAATAATTCCTCAAGCTATGCTGCTGGTATTATTAGAGTGTGATGACTAAGTGAATGCTCGGCTAGGCATCGCCAATGCCAAAACTAGCAAAGGGTATAAAGCTCACCAAACTACCTTGGGGTAAGCCGCTTGTGGCTTCATCAATTTCTACTAGGCCATCTGCACGGGTCATGGATGTGAGAATGCCGGATCCATGGGAAGCGCTGCGTTTAAGGAGTGTTTCACCATTATTTTGTACATCTTGATAAACCCGTAACCATTCTCTACGGCCTGCTTTCTTTTTAACATCAAAGCCCAGCTTTTGAAAATAAGATTTAGGCCGTTGCCAGCCACCGCCACCTATGGCTCTAATGAGCGGGTGACCAAACATAAGCGTACACACGTTAGCTGCTACTGGGTTACCAGGTAAACCTAAGAAGAGGGCATTGCCCACTTTACCAAAGGCCAGGGGACGACCAGGTTTAATAGCCAGTCGCCATCCGTGCACTTCGCCGATGTCTTTTAAAACGGCAGCCACATGATCATGGCTGCCGGTGGAGGCGCCGCCAGAGGTAATAATGAGTTGATGATTTTGACTTGCTGCACTTAGGGCATCACGCACTAGATTGTAATCGTCGGCCAAAATACCAAGGTCTGTCACTTCGCAATGCAGGCTTTTAAGCAGCGCTTTGAGTAAGTGACGATTAACATCATAAATGCCGTCTTCCGGTAACTCTTCACCTAATTCATAGACCTCGTTTCCAGTGGAAAATAGCGCCACTTTAACTTTAGTGTAAACCTTAAGTTGAGCGTGGCCTGCGGCTGCAGCAAGGCCAATGTCTTGGGGGCGTATTTGCTGACCTTTATTGATAATAATGTCGCCGGCCTTAACGTCTTCGCCTTTAGGGCGCCAGTTGCCGCCAGCCTTACAATCACTCGGAAAAGTAACATTGGTAACAGCCGCGTTGTTGGTTTCAGGGTTGGCAATGGTGACATCTTCTTGCATTGCTACGGTGTTGGCACCTAAGGGCATTCGTGCCCCTGTTAGTACTCTAATACAGTGGCCACTTGCTAGTGAAAGTTTGGCACTGCCGCCGGCGTTGGCTTCTGCTGTCATTAACGGCAAACTCAAATTATTTGAGCTGGTTAAATCATCATAGTTAAAGGCGTAACCATCTACGGCAACGTTATTAAATCTAGGGCTGTCATATGAAGTGGTGACATCTTGCGCTAAACGTCGGTTGATACACTCACCAATAGCCAAGGTTTCACATGAGACTTGGGTTGAAACGGCATCTTGCATCCGTTGCCACACGACAGGTGCAGGCATTAGCTGTTGGTCTGGGCTGTAGCAATCGTTGCTGGCTTTTGCTGGCACGGTTGGCTCAGCCGGTTTAGCCGCTTTACCCAAAAATCCTGTGTGCTGTAAGACAAACTCCGCCACTTGTTGAATGTTGTTAATGTCTAATTGTGGCAGGTTGATATCTAAATCATTCTTGTCTGTTGCCACGGCCACAATGTTAGGCATTATCTCTGCCAAAAATCCTCGTTTGTTAAGGTTGCGTACCACTTCCAATTTAGGGTGCTCGGCGCCTTTATAACCTTCCACGATCACCAAATCGCAGGGTTCAAACAAGTCTAATAACTGGGTTAGTTTAGGCACCTCTTGCTCACGGTATTCATGCATTAACGCCCAACGTTTGTCCGTGGCCAGGAGAGTTTCCGTTGCCCCCGCTGCACGATGGCGATAGCTGTCACGGCCTGGCTCATCAATGTCCACATCATGGTGGGCATGTTTAACAGACGACACTTTATAACCCATCAATGTAAGCTGGCTAATAAGCCGCTCTACGAGGGTGGTTTTGCCGTTATTTTTCCATCCGACAACGCCGAAAACTTGCATGCTGTTATTACCTGATTCTATGACCTAATGTACCGCACAATATGGGGTGATTGTACTGCATTTTTAGCCTTATGTGGCTTGGCTTAGGTCATATCTGTTGCATTAAATATGGGGACTAGATCTGGGCTTATCTGCATACTTCTATTTGGGTCGCAATTGAACAAGAGCCTAGGGCCGGCTTTTTGCACAATATGGCAGCGAATATTAGACTCACTGCAGCATTGCACCGAACCACGTGGATGACACAATGAAAAAGTACTCAGGTTTTAGCCTTTTTAAGCACTCCCTTAGCCATCATGAAAACTGGCAGGCCGCGTGGCGCAGCCCACAGCCTAAAAAAGAATACGATGTAATCATCGTTGGTGGTGGTGGCCATGGTTTGGCTACAGCCTACTACTTGGCAAAAGTACATGGTATTACTAACGTTGCCGTGTTGGAAAAAGGCTACTTAGGTGGTGGTAACACAGCACGTAACACTACCATTGTACGCTCTAACTACTTGTGGGATGAAGCGTCTAAGCTTTACGACCACTCCTTAGACCTGTGGAAAGATTTAAGCCAAGACTTAAACTACAACGTGATGTTTAGTCAGCGTGGTGTTTTGAACTTAGGCCACACCCTGCAAGACATGCGCGACATAGAGCGCCGTGTTAACGCCAACCGCTTGAATGGTATCGACGGTGTAGTATTAGATACTGCAGGAGTTAAAGAAATCGTGCCTATCATTAACGATTCTCAAGACATTCGTTACCCAGTGTTGGGTGCATCTTGGCAGGCTACTGCTGGCGTTGCACGACATGACGCTGTGGCATGGGGTTTTGCTCGTGGTGCAGACAGCTTTGGTGTTGACCTTATTCAACAATGTGAAGTTCTAGACATTGTTACAGAAGAAGGCGCCGTAGTGGGTGTAAAAACCACCCAAGGCTTTATTGGCGCTAAGAAGGTAGCTTGTGTTACTGCCGGTAACTCGGGTGTGATGGCAGCGATGGTTGGCCTACGTCTACCTATTGAATCGCGTCCACTACAAGCGCTAGTGTCTGAGCCTATTAAGCCGATTCTTGATACGGTTGTTATGTCTAACGCGGTACACGCCTATGTGAGTCAGTCTGACAAAGGTGACTTGGTTATCGGTGCGGGTGCAGACTCTTACAACGGTTATGGCCAACGCGGTAGTTTCAACGTGGTAGAGCATACGTTATCTGCCATTTGTGAGTTATTCCCAATGTTTAGCCGCGTACGTATGAACCGTTCTTGGGGTGGTATTGTAGATACTTGCCCAGATGCGTGTCCTATCATCTCTAAAACTAGTATTAAAGGTTTGTTCTTCAACTGCGGTTGGGGCACTGGTGGCTTTAAGGCTACGCCAGGTTCTGGCCATGTGTTTGCTCACACCTTAGCTCACGATGAAGCCCATCCGTTGGCTGCACCGTTCAGTTTGGATCGCTTCAATACTGGCCACTTAATCGACGAGCACGGCGCTGCCGGCGTTGCTCACTAATTCTTGATAATAAGGAGACTTAACCATGCATCATATTTACTGCCCTTATTGTGAAGAAATCCGTGAAGAGGAAGAATATTCCTACACGGGTGAAGCACATATCGAGCGTCCAAAAGATCCAGCATCTATTTCTGATGAAGCTTGGGGGGACTATATGTTCTTCCGTACTAACCCACGCGGTATCCACCACGAAATGTGGTATCACGCTGCAGGCTGTCGCCGTTACTTTAATGCCACGCGTGACACCAACAGTTACCACATTCATGAGACTTATAAAATGGGCGAGCTACCGACCATCACTGCTAAAACCATAGCTGCTGCTAAGGGAGACGCATCATGAGCCAAGTTAATCGCTTAGCAACAGGCGGTCGAATTGATCGCTCTAAGCCAATGAGCTTCACTTTCAACGGCAAAACCTTCCAAGGTTTTGATGGCGACACTTTAGCGTCTGCTATGTTGGCTAACGGCGTTAGTATTGTAGGCCGTAGTTTTAAGTACAGCCGCGCACGTGGCATCTTAGGCCATGGCGCTGAAGAACCTAACGCCTTGATGCAGCTGCACAAAGGCAATGAAACTATTCCTAACCCACGAGCAACACAAGTTGAGCTGTTCGACGGCTTAGTGTCTACAAGCACTAACGGTTGGCCTAGTGCCGATTTCGACATCATGGAATGGGTTGGTAAAATTGGTGGCAAGATGATGCCTCCTGGTTTTTACTACAAAACCTTTATGGCTCCACAGAAAATGTGGATGACCTACGAGAAGTTGATTCGTAAAGCAGCTGGTTTTGGTAAATTATCCCTTGATCCAGATCCAGATACCTACGACAAAGTTAACGTTCATTGTGACGTAATGATAGTGGGTGCAGGCCCTGCTGGTTTAACAGCTGCTTTAGAAGCTGGCCGTAGCGGCAAGCGTGTACTCATTGTAGACGAGCAAAACGAATTTGGTGGTACCTTACTTGCCAGCAATCAAACCGTTGATGGCGTAGATGCTGCCACTTGGGCAGAGCAAGCCACTAGCGATCTAGTTGGCATGAGCAATGTAACCGTAATGCCACGCACCACAGCGTTTGGTTACTACGATCACAACTTTGTGTGTGCACTAGAGCGCCGTACCGATCACATTGGCCCAGTAGCCTTAACAGGCACGCGTCAGCGTCTTCACCGTATCCGTGCCCATCAGGTGGTATTAGCTACGGGTGCTATCGAGCGTCCGTTAGTATTTGGTAACAACGATCTACCTGGCATTATGCTAGCGAACTCTGTGTCTACTTACATTAATCGTTATGCTGTAGTACCTGGCCAGCGTTGTGTAGTGATGACAACTAACGACTCTGGTTACCAAACTGCCCTAGACATTCAAGCTGCTGGCCGTACTGTTGTGGCTGTAGTTGATTCACGACATGCGCCTGAAGGTCGTCTTGTGCAAGCGGCTAAAGCTGCTGGAATTCAAGTGATGTTAGGCCATGGTGTGATTGAAGCCCAAGGTAGCAAAAGAGTGTCTGGTGCTATTGTCGCTCCTTTAGATGAAACTGGCGACAAGGTCGTCGGCGCAAGCAAAACTCTAAGCTGTGATTTAATCGCTGTTGCTGGTGGTTGGAGCCCTGTGGTTCACTTAAGCTGCCACACCGGTAGCCGCCCAGTATGGAATGACGACGTTGCAGGTTTTGTACCTGGCCCAACTATTCAAAACCAACACCTTGCAGGTGCTATTGCTGGTGAATACCGTTTATCACAAGCATTAAATGCTGGTGTTCAAGCTGGTGCCACTGCATCTGGTACGCAATCTACCCAGGTATTTGATTGTGGCGACGAGTCGGAAGGCGCTGCACAAGCCCTTTACCTAGTGCCTCACACCAAGAAGATTAGCCGCGCACCTAAGCAGTTTGTTGACTTTCAAAACGACGTTACCGCTGCTGGTATAGAACTGGCTGCACGTGAAGGTTTCCAATCCATTGAGCATGTAAAGCGTTATACCGCCATGGGTTTTGGTACTGACCAAGGCAAAACAGGTAACGTAAACGGCATGGCTATTGTGGCTAAGACTTTAAATAAGTCTATTGCTGAAACTGGCACCACCATATTCCGTCCTGCATATACGCCAGTTACCTTTGGCGCTATGGGCGGCCGCGACATTGGTGTGTTGTTAGATCCAGCCCGTCATACGTCTATGCACCCATGGCACTTGGCCAATGGCGCAGAATTTGAAAACGTAGGTCAGTGGAAGCGCCCTTGGTACTTCCCACAAGCTGGCGAAACCATGCAGCAAACCCTTAACCGGGAATGTTTGGCGGTACGTAACAGTGTAGGCATACTAGATGCATCTACCCTAGGCAAGATCGACATCCAGGGTAAGGATGCTCGTGAATTCCTTAACCGTGTTTACACTAACGCTTGGACAAAGTTAGCCCCAGGTAAGTGTCGTTATGGCTTAATGCTTAAAGAAGACGGCATGATCTTTGATGATGGTGTAACTGCGTGTTTAAGTGATACTCACTTCTTAATGACTACCACCTCTGGCGGCGCTGCTGCTGTATTGGGTTGGTTAGAGTTATGGCATCAAACAGAATGGCCAGAACTAGACGTATACTTTACGTCGGTAACGGACCAATGGGCCACTTGCTCTTTTGCAGGACCTAATTCTCGTAAAGTACTTGAAAAGCTATGTACCGATGTAGATCTTTCTGCAGAAGCGATGAAGTTTATGGATTACCGCGAAGGCACTGTTGCTGGCATTAAGTCGCGTATCTTCCGTATCTCCTTTACTGGTGAATTGTCCTTTGAGGTGAACGTTCCTGCAGACCAAGGCCATTACATGTGGAAGAAACTCATGGAAGCCGGTGAAGAGTTTGGCATTACGCCATACGGCACTGAATCTATGCACGTATTGCGTGCAGAGAAAGGCTTCATTATTGCGGGCCAAGACACCGATGGTTCCATGACCCCTTATGACTGTTTAATGGGTTGGGCTGTAGGTAAAACTAAAGAGTTTAGCTTCTTAGGCGAACGCTCCTTTACTCGTCCAGACACCGCACGTACAGACCGTAAGCAATTGGTAGGTTTAAAGCCTAAAGATCCTACAGTTGTGATCCCAGAAGGCTCACAAATTGTAATGGATCCTAACCAGCCTATCCCAATGGATATGATGGGCCACGTTACTTCTAGTTACTGGAGTGAGTGTTTAGGCCATGGTATTGCCATGGGCACCGTTAAAGGTGGATCAGATCGCATGGGCGAAACAGTATACTGCCCACAAGCAGATGGCCGTGTATTGGCTGCTGAAATTTGCAGCCCAGTGTTCTATGATCCAAAAGGAGATCATCACAATGACTAGTGTTTCAAACAATTCGTTAACAGGGGACATGATGGAATCATCATTACACCACCGCGCAGCTCACACTAACGCTGCTGATGCAGGCGTAGTGATGACAGAAGACAAGTTTCGTGGTCACCTGAATCTACGTGGTAACCCACAAGATGCGGCTTTTATGACTGCTGCTGAGTCTGTGTTAGGTGCAGTATTGCCAACCACGCCTCACACCAGCGTACGTAACGGCGATACAGTGGTTTATTGGCTGTGCCCTAACGAATGGTTGTTAATCGTAGCTCACGGCACTCAGGGGCAGGTAGAAGCCGACCTAAGAGTAGCTATGGGTGATCAGCACATTGCGATCACCGATGTAAGCAGTGGCCAAACCTTGGTTAATTTATCTGGCTCTGGTGTAGCGCAATTGTTGCAAAAGTCCACTGTGTACGATTGCCACGAATCCAACTTCCCAGCAGGCAAAGTGGTACAAACCACCTTCGCTAAAACGGGCACTACCATGTGTAAGCGAGAAGATGGCTCGATGGATCTTGTGAT
>Ga0308021_10000520_pt1 | contig 18018 bp, 20 predicted proteins | sample Neamet351_FD_201296 | JGI IMG/M metagenome (GOLD analysis project Ga0308021, IMG submission 201296) | Marine microbial communities from water near the shore, Antarctic Ocean - #351 | ecosystem: Environmental > Aquatic > Marine > Unclassified | place: Southern Ocean | collected 2014-10-02
ATTTGCGCCTACATAGAGGCCGATGTACAGGCGATTGGCATAGACTTGTCATTGGACGACTTGAAAGCGGCCCGGGGCAAATTCCGCGATTTTGAAGAGGTTGACAACCAAGCAAAGTCGCTGCAGTTTTCCACGGCTAATGCCTTGCAGCTGCCGTTTGCCGCCAATACTTTCGATAAGGTGATATGCAGCGAAGTACTGGAGCATATTCCCGATTACCACGGCGCACTGGAAGAAATATCCCGGGTGCTAAAACCCGGAGGCTTGTTTTGTGCCAGTGTGCCGCGGCGTTGGCCAGAAAAAATATGTTGGGCGCTAAGCGATGACTACCATCAGGTATTAGGCGGACATTTGCGCATTTTTCGCAGTAATCAGTTGCGTGGTGAAATTGAGAGGGTCGGTTTTAATCACTACTATCGTCATTGGGCACATGCACTGCACGCCCCATTTTGGTGGTTGAAATGCCTATTCTGGAAAACTCAGGACAGTAATTGGTTGATTGCCCAATACCATCGGTTTTTGGTCTGGGATCTCATGGATAAGCCGGCGTTTACCCGGGTGTTGGAGAAGATAATGAACCCTGTTTTGGGTAAAAGTGTGGTGATGTATTTCCGCAAAGATGTCAGCGCATGAGTGGGCTTTATCTTACCCCTGGCATATTTCCCGAGGATTTTTTACGTCCTACGGTTGAGTTTATTCTCAACGTGCAACGGCCAAGCGGCGAAATTCCCTGGTTTGAAAGTGGCTATACGGATCCCTGGGACCATATTGAGGCAGCAATGGGCCTTACCATTGGCGGCGAGAATGAGGCGGCGGTGCGCGCCTACAGATGGTTGGCCAGTGTGCAGTTGGATGACGGCAGTTGGTGGGCATCCTATCGAGGCGATGAAATAGATAATAGTAAGCGGCGTGAAACAAATTTTGTGGCATATATTGCAACGGGTGTTTGGCACCACTATCTAGTGACAAAAGATCGTGATTTTTTACAGATGCTGTGGCCTGCGGTTGAAAGCGCCATTGGCTTTGTCGTGTCGCTGCAAAGCGAACACGGTGAAATTCACTGGGCTGTAGATGGTGACGGCAAAGCAAAATGCGACGCGCTGGTTACCGGATGTAGTTCCATCTATAAGAGCCTTGAATGTGCAATGAACATTGCGCTGACTCTGGGGGAAGAAAAACCGCAGTGGAATCAGGCGCGAACCAATCTTGGCCAGGCTTTGCGTTTCAAGCCGGAGCGCTTTGACAGGACCTGGGAGAGCAAGGCTCGCTATTCCATGGATTGGTTCTATCCGGTGTTATCCGGTGTTCTGCCCCAGGCCGAAGGGCACGCACGGCTGCTGGCCCGATGGGATGAGTTTGTTGAAGCGGGTTTGGGCTGTCGCTGTGTCTCCGACCAGCCCTGGGCGACAGTGGCAGAGTCCTGCGAATTGGTGATGGCCCTGTTGGCTGCGGGTGATCATGCCCGAGCAGTGGAGGTGTATAGCTGGCTGCATCAGTGGCGAGCGGCTGATGGCTCCTATTGGACAGGTTACCAGTGGGTGGAAGAATTGCTCTGGCCAGACGAGAAACCCACCTGGACGGCCGGTGCCATATTGCTTGCGGCTGACGCGCTAACCCATCACACTGCCGCTTCTGAGCTGTTTACCCGGGTTAAATTACTCGATGTTGAATTGCCAGGCTCACAAAAGTGTATTAACTAAGTCTTTATCCAGGGGTTGGTCCCGGTGAATGTTGTGATGTAAAGCTGCTCTACTTTTTCTCTGGCCCAGGGCGTTTTGCGCAAAAATTTCAAGCTGGATTTCACCGATGGGTCAGACTTGAAGCAATTGATATTTATTTTCCCCGCCAGAGCATCCCAGCCGTAGTAGCCCTCGAGCTCAAGGATAACTTTTTCCAGTGTAATACCATGCAATGGATTATTGGTTTGTGAACTGCTCACTGATTTGTCCTTTGCTGATGTTAGTTGAGACCTTAGCGACAGGCCAATTCGGCCTCGCGCAAATCCAGGCACTTAAATCGCTTCTGGTCTGCACTGTGGCCAGGTGAAAGCGCCAGCCCGTTGACGCTAGAGGTGACCAGTGCACAAGCCCAGTCGGGCATGGCCTGGTTGAGGCTAAAGTAGTTCCAGTTAGCCTCTTTGCGCACGCTCAATAGGCCGACATTTTTTAATGCGTTTAAGGCCTTGGAGGCGCTGGGCTGGGGGATGTTGAGCGCCGCCACAATTTCACACACACAGACATCATTATTCACCGCTACCAGATAAAGGCAGCGCAAGCGTGTTTTATTGGCCAGCGATGAGAAAACCTCTACTAAATCTATATTCATACCATCTATATTCTTATAATGGAATATGCTATATTTGGAATATAATAGTGCCTGACGTAGCGCCCGATGTACAGGGCTAACACCATAATGGGGGAGTAACACAGTGGCTTTCAAAGTCGGTATTAATGGCTTGGGAAGAATGGGCCGGCTCAGTTTGCGTGCCGGTTGGGAGGCTGAACAATTCGAATTTGTGCAGCTGAATGACCCGGCTGGGGATGCGGCTACGTTTGCCCACTTACTCAACTTTGACTCAGTGCATGGGAAGTGGCAGCACACTGCCCATGGTCAGGCTGGAGAGATTGTCATTGAAGGCTCTCGTCTTGTGTTTAGCGCCAACAAAGCAATTGCTGAGACTGATTGGTCGCAGTGCGATATTGTTATCGATGCCACGGGAAAGTTTAAAGATAAAGCTGCGCTGCAGGGCTACCTCAATCAGGGTGTAAAGCGGGTGTTAGTAACTGCGCCGGTGAAGGAAGCGGGCGTTCTCGATGTGGTCATGGGCGTCAACCACCACTTGTATGACCCCGCCATCTACTCGATTGTCAGCGCGGCATCCTGTACCACTAATTGTCTGGCACCGGTAGTGAAGGTTATCCATGAGAACCTGGGAATTAAGCATGGTTGCATGACGACTATTCACGATATTACCAACACCCAGACCATTCTGGATGCGCCGCACAAAGACCTGCGACGCGCTCGCGCCTGTGGCATGAGTATGATTCCAACCACCACCGGTTCGGCCAGCGCGATTACACACATTTTTCCTGAACTTGCAGGCAAGTTAAATGGTCACGCAGTGCGCGTGCCACTGGCTAACGCCTCACTGACTGACTGCGTATTCGAAGTGCAGCGCGAAACTAGTGTGCAAGAGGTGAACGCGCTGTTAGAAGCGGCCGCCATCGGCGAGCTTGCAGGCATATTAGGCTATGAAACAAAGCCTCTGGTTTCCATTGATTACAAAACCGACCCACGCTCCAGTATTGTCGATGCTCTGTCGACTATGGTTGTTAATGGCACTGCGGTAAAACTATACCTTTGGTACGACAACGAGTGGGGCTATGCCAACCGTGTCATCGACCTGCTGCGCATGGTCGGCGAGCTAGAGCCGAGATAACAATATGATTTTCTACACGTAAACGTCTAGACGCTTGATCGATGTTCCTTAGTAATCGCTCCCCCCAGACACGCCAATATATGCTGGTGACTGCCAGCTACTGGGCATTCACGCTCACCGATGGCGCCTTACGCATGTTGGTAATTTTACATTTTCATGGCTTGGGCTACAGCCCACTTGAAATTTCCATGCTGTTTTTGTTTTACGAATTTTTTGGTGTGGTTACCAACCTTGTGGGCGGTTGGTTGGGCGCCCATCTGGGCTTGAATAAAACCATGAATATTGGTTTGGCCATCCAAGTGTTGGCTCTGGGTATGTTGTTGGTGCCTGCCAGTGTCCTGAGTATTGCATGGGTTATGGCCGCACAGGCACTGTCGGGGATTGCAAAAGACCTGAATAAAATGAGCGCCAAGAGCTCGGTGAAGTTGCTGCTCCCCAGCGATGCTCAAGGCAGGCTATACAAGTGGGTGGCGCTTCTTACCGGTTCCAAGAATGCATTAAAAGGAGCCGGCTTTTTTCTGGGTGGTGCGCTGCTTTCGCTGCTGGGTTTTAAGGGAGCTATCGCGGTGATGGCTGTGGCTCTGGCACTTGTGTGGGTTTTCAGCATGGTCGCTGGGCAGGCAGAGTTTGGCGTGGCCACGCGCAAGCCCAAATTTTCTGAAATGTTGTCCAAAAGCCCTGCGATTAACGCGCTGTCGGGCGCTAGAATGTTTCTGTTCTGCGCTCGCGATGTCTGGTTTGTAGTGGCGCTACCTGTGTATCTCACTGGTGTTCTTGGCTGGGACTATTGGTGGGTGAGCAGTGCTCTGGCGCTGTGGATCATAGGCTACGGGATTGTCCAATCACTGGCTCCGTATTTTACCGGGGCACGGCGAGGCAGAGTGCCGGATGGGGTCTCCGCACGGTTATGGGCAGGGATATTGGCGACCGTCCCGGCGATGATCGCGCTGGGTTTGGCCGGCGGGGTCAACCCCCAATGGGTGCTGGTGGGAGGCTTGATGGTGTTTGGCGCACTGTTTGCCATTAACTCGTCTTTGCATAGCTACCTGATTATCGCCTATGCCAAAGAAGACCGTGTGTCACTGGATATTGGCTTTTATTACATGGCCAATGCTGCTGGCCGTTTGTTGGGCACTGTACTTTCCGGCTGGATTTATCAGCTAGCGGGGCTGGAAGCCTGTTTGTGGCTTTCAATGGTATTCCTGTTGATTGCCTGCGCAATTTCCACGCTTTTACCCAGGCACCCTGCGGTTCGGGCTTGACAGCCTATAAATTATATGTAAACATATAGACATATTAATATATGATGATATGTTTATGTTAACCCATATAGATCCGTTCACCGATAGTGCTTCAGATGAAGACATTTCTCGTTTGGCGGAAATGTTTCGACTCCTGGGAGACAGCAGTCGCTTGCGTATTATTTTGTGCTGTCTGCATCAACCAATCAGCGTGTCCGATATCGCAGAGCTGCTGGGGTTTTCGCAGTCACTGGTCAGTAATCACCTGCGGCTGTTGCGCGGTGCACGTATTGTACGAGCCGAGCGGCGTGGCAAGCAGGTATTTTACGTTGCGGCAGATGCGCACATTCAATGTGTTATTGAAGATATGGTCGCTCACGTTGGCGAGCCGGCCGGCACCGGCGGGCAACACTAATGGTTGGCTGTACACATTGCCTGTCTGAAAGCGGCCCGGACGGCGGCCACACAGACCCGCTGTTCCGGCGAGTATTGTGGGTGGCGCTGCTTGTTAATGGCGCCATGTTTTTTGTCGAGATTGTCGCCAGCGCCGTGGGTGGCTCCATGTCGTTACAGGCCGATGCGCTGGACTTTTTTGGCGATGCCGCCAACTACGCGATCAGTCTGTTCGTATTGGGTATGGCGTTATCGGTGCGAGCCAAAGCTGCCCTGTTCAAGGGGGCCTGCATGGGTTTGTTTGGCCTGTGGGTGATTGGCGCCGCGCTCGATCGTGCCATAGCAGGCAGTGTGCCGGATGCCCCGCTGATGGGGGCAGTTGCTTTTGTCGCCCTGATTGCCAATCTGGGCGTTGCAATCATCTTGTACCGCTATCGCGACGGTGATGCCAATATGCGTTCAATCTGGTTGTGTAGCCGCAACGATGCAATCGGCAATATCGCGGTGATGATCGCTGCAGTGGGCGTGTTTGCGACATCATCGCGTTGGCCCGACCTTATTACAGCCACCCTCATTGCCGGGCTGAGTTTAAGTGCTGCGGTGCAGATTATGCGTCATGCGTTGGAAGAGCTTCATCGGGAGGGTGAGAAAAGCACTACAAGTATACCGTCGGTTGCCACGAGCCAGGACTAACCCCTGCGATGGCGCGTGTAGCTATGGGTGCTCAGATGAACTCTCTTCGTCTAAATCACTTTTCCTGGGTGGCTGCGGGCCTGGGTTACCTTTAGGTTTCGACAGCCAAAACCACCAGACGATGAACGCCATCATAGCGATACCGAGAGTGTTTATAAGCAACATGGCCTGTACCCCTATGTGTTTACGGCTTATACAGCCGTAATCGATTGGCGTTGGTAACCACTGTGACAGAAGACATGGCCATCGCCGCGCCGGCGATAATCGGGTTAAGCAATATTCCGAACAACGGATATAGCAGACCCGCTGCAATGGGTATTCCCGCCACGTTATAGACGAAGGCGCCGGCCAGGTTTTGCTTAATATTAGCCAGTGTCGCCTTACTGATGTTGACTGCATCGGGAATGGCATGCAGGGAGCTTCGCATCAAGGTTATATCGGCGCTTTCAATTGCCACGTCGGTGCCGCTGGCCATGGCAAAGCCGACATCTGCCAAGGCCAGGGCCGGGGCATCGTTAATGCCGTCGCCAGCCATCCCAACCACAGCGTGCCTGCACTGCAGCTCGGCGATTTTACTGGCTTTTTGTGCGGGTAATACATCCGCATAAAATTCCGAAATCCCCACCTTTCTGGCCACGGCTTTTGCTGTGATCGTGTTGTCTCCGGTGAGCATGACCACATCAATACCCTGTGAGCGCAGCCGCGCAATAGCCTCAACAGAATCAGGCTTTATGGGGTCGGCCACTGCTATGATGCCAACGAGGTCTCCATCAGCTGCAAAATACAGGGGAGTTTTTGCCTCGGCCGCCCAGGCATCTGACTGCCGTGTAAATTTTCCGCTGAGTTGTATCTGGTGTTCTCGCATGAATTTGGCGTTACCAAGCAGCAGAGCTTTGCCGGCGACATTACCGCAAACGCCCTGCCCTGAAATGGCCTCAAAATGATCAGTAGGCAGCAGTTGGCACTGCTGCCCTTTTGCATAGGCAACGATGGCTTGGCCCAGAGGGTGCTCAGACCCGGTTTCGAGACTGGCAGCCAAGTTCAAAACTTCTGTCTCAGTGTGACCGTTGGTGGCGATAAGGTCTGTAACGCTTGGTGCGCCCTGGGTGATTGTTCCGGTTTTATCCAGCACCATTACCGATAGCTTTGTGGCTTTTTGCAGCGCTTCGCCATTGCGAATCAGAATGCCGTATTCGGCGGCGCTACCTATGCCCACCATAATCGACATTGGCGTTGCCAGACCCAGGGCGCAGGGGCAGGCGATAATAAGCACCGTGGTGGCCGATACAATGGCCAGTGCGATACTGGGCGGTGGGCCAAAATTTAGCCATAGCAGTGCGCTCGCAATCGCAATGCAGATAACACTGGGGACGAAGTATCCCGATACCACATCGGCCAATCGTCCTATGGGCGGCTTTGAGTTTTGCGCCTCTTTTACCATATTAATAATGTGGGACAGGGCTGTGTCGGCGCCTACGTGAGTGGCTCTATAGAGTACAGTGCCAGTTTTATTCAAGGTGCCAGCGCTTACGTGGTCTCCGAGTTGTTTGCTAACGGGCATGGGTTCACCGGTTAACATGGACTCGTTGATATTAGTTTGGCCCTCCAGCACTTCGCCATCGACAGCTATTCCCTCGCCCGGTCGCGCTCGAATTATTTCACCGACTACAACGGACTCGATTGGCAGGTCAACTTCTTGGCCATCACGCAGCACACGCGCAGTTTTTAACTGTAGCCCAATCAAGCGCTTGATTGCTTGTGATGTGCGCCCGCGTGCGCGCAATTCCATAGCCAGACCAAAATTGATCAGTCCGATAATCATGGCCGTTGCTTCAAAATACACGTGACGGGCTACCGGAGGAACTAGCTCCGGGGCCAACACCACTGCCATGGAATACAGCCAGGCGGTGCCTGTGCCCATGGCAATGAGGGTATCCATGGTGGCATTGTGATTGAGGAATGCTTTGAAGGCGCCCACATAGCAATGCTTACCCGAAAAATACATTATCGCTGCAGTTACCCCCCCCACTACCAGCCATGCGAGGCGCTGGGTTGAAGACTCAACGGACATATTGCCACCGAGGATGCCGTAGGCCATCAGTGGAAGGCCCAATGAGAGACCGATGATGGTGTTTTTGATCAGCACCTTATAGTGGGCGGCGTCTTCAGCTTCGCGCTCTTCGAACTCCAGGGTCAGACTTTTGTTTTGCGCTAACGTTGCACCGTAGCCTAAGCTCTCAAGGGCTGTAGTGAGGTCTTCTACCGATAAAGAACCTTCTACGGTTAACATTCTGCTGGCGAAATTCAGTGATGCGAGTGACACATCAAGGCGCTGGTTCAAGGAGGTTTCTATGTTGCGCACACAGCCTGCACAGGTGACATTACTGACAGCGAGGGTTGTAGTTTTACGTGTCATACGTCAATGGCTCCCCGTGTATATGACCTAGTTTAAACCCGTGTCAGTCACATGGGTAAGGGCCTGTGTTGGGATCAAAGACGCCGCAACAGGCCTAGGGTGTTTACTTGGTCGATCTTTTCGAAAAGGCCCGATTGAAGTGCCATCCTGAACACCGCATAGGGCGCCTGTCCGCCGGCATGAGGGTCGGAAAATAGATCGTGAATGGCCAAAATGCCGCCGCGCATTAAATGCGGTGTCCAGCAGCGGTAGTCGGTGAGAGCGGCGTCAAGACTGTGCCCGCCGTCTATAAAGACCATGGCCAATGGCGTTTGCCAGTCTTTGGAGGCGCTTTTTGAGTCCGCTACAAGTGGCACAACCACATTGTTCAGGCCGGCGTTGTGGATGTTGTTGCGAAACTCGCGGAAAGTATCCATTAACCCGGCGTTGTTATCATATAGGTCGGGGTCGTGGAAAAACTCACCCTGTTGGTGCTCTTCAGAGCCGCGATGGTGGTCCAGGGCATAGACTGTTCGATTGTTTTTTTGGCAAGCGAGGCCAAGATAGATGGTCGACTTTCCGCAGTAGCTGCCAATTTCGAGTACCGGACCCAAGGCGCTGGCGAGTGTCGCATGCTGGTAAAGAGCTGCGGCTTCGTCGTCGGCTAAAAATCCCTTGATAGTATCTATATTGTCTGGGAGGCCTGGGATCACGTTCAAACTCTCGTCGTTTGGTGGAGGTGAGTTAGTAGAATACTGTTTGAGCCGGTGCAGGCAATACCCGACCGAGCTGGTGTGCAGGTATTGACCTTGACCCTACTTGGATCCAGCGGCACTAGCCGGTGGCGGTGCTTCCAGATAAGAGTCTAGATCGTTAATGTCTTCTGGGCTCAGCAGGCCGGCTTGCTCCTTCAGGCGCATAATGTTGAGCACATAGTCATAACGTGTGTTGGCATAGTCGCGCTCGGCAGAAAAAACGGTGTTCTGTGCATTGAGTACGTCAACCACGTTGCGTGTACCGACTTCGTAGCCCGCCTGTGTGGCGTCCAAGGCACTGCGAGAAGAGACAATGCTTTGCTTGCGTGCTGAGACCCGGGACACGTCACTGACGACAGTCATGTGCAAAGAGCGCGTATTAGTTACGGTGTTGCGCGACAAATTGATGCGGTTTTCCCGTCTAACATTAAATTCCTGTGCAGCGCGGCGACGATTGGAGCTTACCGCGCCTCCGCTGTAAAGAGGAAGGTCTAAGCGTATCTGCCACGTTGTCAGTTCGGTTGTGTTGTCTGGCGAGGTGTCAAAGGTGGTTGCTGGTTTGCGCGTCAGGTCTCCTTTGCTTTCATAATCGGAGTAGGCATAGCTGCCGCTAACAGTTGGCGCATGGCCCATTTTACTTGCTTTGGCCGACTGACGGGCGGCCTCCTCAGAATATCGCGCTGCTTGTAGGGTAAAATTATTTTCCAGGGCGAAATCTACCCATGCAGCGCGGTCGGCAGGATTAGGCAGCTTTATTGCAAAATCTTCCTGCAGAATATCGATGTTGCTATGACTCTGGCCGGTTAAAACCGACAGTCGTTCCAATGCGACCGAAACGTTGTTCTCATCGACGATGCGCTCTACCTGAGACAGATCGCGGGCAGCTTGGGCTTCGTATACGTCAGTAATCGCGATCAGACCAACCTCGAAACGCTGCTGTGCCTGCTCAAGTTGGCGTTCGAACGCGCGCTCTGCTGCAGAGGAGGCTGATAGGTTGTCTTGGGCGCGTAAAACCAGCAAGTAGGCTTGCACGACACGTATAATAAGGTTTTGTTGGTTGGCGGCAAAGGTTGCCTCTGCTTGCTTTGTGAGTTCTTTGCCCGACTGGAAGCTGAACCAGGAGGGTAAATCAAACAGTGTCTGGCTGAGCGACACCTTGTAGCCTTCTCTATCGAGGCTGGTATTGGTTAGCGTGTCTATCGTAGCGCCTGTGCCACTTTCGATATGAAAACTTTCGCTTTCAACATCGTGGTCCGAATTTGAGTAGTCGTAGTTGGCGTTAATTTGTGGCAGCAAGCGCGACAAGCTGAGCTTCTCGGATTCAATGCTCGCGAGGTATTGTGCTTGCTCGCCTTTAAGCTGTGCGTCGTTAGCCAACGCTAGTTCGTAGATGTCTCGCAGCGACTCGGCCTGTGAGCTGACGGACGTGAGTGTGAGTGCAAGCACGATGAATGCCACTCTAGAGCTTTCCATGTAATTTTCCTTTATAAGCTGTGTCTAAGCATTGGGCAGTTTAGCAGTGTCTCGCCTTCGGCGCATGCAAAACGGGCCACCCAAATTATGTAATATGCCAGTAGTTTAAATCATCTTAAGTGCTACACTCAGATTGTGTCTATGCTATTTGGGGGCGTTCGTCGAGAGCACAGGGCTACTCGTCTCATGTTGCGCTGAAGGCCAAATTTATTTTTTGTAAAGCTCAGGGGTTTGCGTGCAACTCGCCAACAAGAAAGCCTATAAAGTAGATCTGACCAAGCTGCACAGTACGTGCGAGGCCAATTATGCGCGGTTTATTCGTTTGTTCCCAGAGTATCAAATAAGCAACAAAAAAGAGTTTAAAGTTGGGTTTGCCCGAGTATTAATCGAAGTTGTCGAGCGCTGCCGCTACACGACTATTTTCAGGGTGTTACAGCATGGCTGCGACAGCAAGTGGATAGGGGGGCTCAATGTTGAGGTACGCCTTTATCATGATGCCAATATGGCTGAGGTGGGGATGTTTCAATCCCAACGACGTATAGAGGGGCGCTATAAATACCCCAACCAGCGAATGTTTCAACAGGACGAAAAATCCCAGCAAAACGGATTTTTGGCCGACTGGTTAGAGCATTGTTTACACAGGGGCATTAGCCTGGCGCCTCTGCCTATACTTACCGGTAAAAGCGGTGACTGATTTGACCATGCGAGTAGCAAACTCATGACGCAATCGCTGTCGCAGCTGCGCCAAATTTGCCTGGATCATCCGGGCGGTAGTGTGCAGCTGGTGCAAATTACCGATTGCCATCTGGGTAAAGTGCCGGGGAGCACATTGCTTGGGATGGACACCGACCACTCTTTGCAGGCCGTTGTCGATTTGGTGCTGCGTGAGCGGGGCCATACTGATCTGGTTCTGGGCACTGGAGACTTGTCTGATCACGGCGCCAACCCCGCTTACAGGCGCCTGCGCGATTATTTTCACCAAGTATGTGAACACAGCTTCTGGCTGCCGGGAAACCATGACAGCTGGACAGATATGTGGGCTGACTCGGGGCCCAACGCGCAAATGAGCAATGAAATCAGGGTCTCCAACTGGCAGATAGTTATGCTTAACTCCCAGATTCCAGGGGAAGTGGGAGGCGAACTGGGTTGTGGGCAGCTTGCGCTGCTAGGCGACTGCCTTAAGCGGGCGAGCTATGAAGGTTTGCACAGTCTTGTATGCCTGCACCATCAGCCTGTGGCCATTGGCAGTGCCTGGATAGATGCGCAAATGCTAGCGGACGCGGACCAATTTTTTCAAGTATTAGAGCGCTACAATTGTGTTCGAGGCGTTTTGTGGGGCCACGTACATCAACAAATTGAGCAACAGCGCGGCGATTTAGCATTGTTGGCCTCCCCTTCAACCTGTGTTCAGTTTACTCCGGGTCTCCCCGGCTTCAAGGTGGACGACAAACCACCGGGATATCGCTGGATGGACCTTCATGACGACGGCTCAATAGACACCGGTATTTCCCGTGTTGAAGGCGTTTCTTTCTCTGTTGAGCTGGATTCCGGGGGTTATCTCTAGCGCTTCATGCCTGCAGTAGTGCAGAATAAGCAGCTGGGGAGGACGTGCTGCCAAAGCTTCCCACCGTTTGTATTATCACACGCAATTGCAGGAAGAAAATTACAACAATGAGTGAATATACCGCTGAAGATATCGAGGTCCTAACGGGGCTCGAGCCGGTGCGCAAGCGCCCCGGAATGTACACCGACACCACGCGTCCCAACCACCTTGCGCAGGAAGTTATTGATAACAGTATCGACGAGGCTTTGGCCGGTCACGCCGACCTGGTTGAGGTAACCCTGCATAAAAGTGGCGCTATAACCGCCACCGATAATGGTCGCGGTATGCCTGTGGATATACATCCGGAGCAGGGCGTCAGCGGAGTTGAAGTAATTCTGACAACCTTGCACGCTGGGGGTAAGTTTTCCAACAAGAACTATGAGTTTAGCGGCGGCTTGCACGGTGTGGGTGTGTCCGTGGTCAACGCCTTATCCAGTAATTTGGAAATTACTATTCGTCGGGGCGGCGAAGTACATCAGATGTCGTTTGCCGATGGAGAGAAAGCCTCGGAGCTAACCGTGATTGACACTTGCGGTAAGCGTAATACTGGCACATCTGTGCGTTTTAGCCCTAACCCAAAGTATTTTGACTCGGTAAATTTTTCGGTGACGAAGCTACGTCATGTTTTGCGTGCCAAGGCAGTGCTGTGCCCTGGGCTGAGAGTGCGCTTTAAAGATGAAGCCAAGGGTGAATCCGATGAATGGTTCTACGAGGATGGCTTGCGAGATTATCTCATGGGGGCCACCGCCGATGAGCTGTGCGTACCCGAGGAGCCATTTACAGGCAGTTTTGCCACTGCTAATGCAGGCGTGGAATGGGCTATCACCTGGCTGCCCGATGGCGGTGAGCTGATAACAGAAAGCTACGTCAACTTGATTCCGACCTCACAAGGTGGCACCCATGTGAACGGCCTGCGCACAGGCTTGCTCGAGGCGCTGCGCGATTTTTGCGAGCTGCGCAGCCTGTTACCTCGAGGGGTGAAGCTCACAGCCGATGACATCTGGGAACGCTGTGCCTATGTGCTGTCATCCAAGCTGTCTGACCCGCAGTTTTCTGGCCAGACTAAGGAGCGTTTATCTTCACGTGAAGCGGCGGCGTTTGTCTCTGGCGTTGCTAAGGATGCCTTTAGTTTGTGGCTAAATCAGCACACCGAAGAGGCGGAAAAGCTCGCGGAAATGTGCATAAACAATGCCCAGAGTCGGCTGCGTACCGCCAAGAAAGTAACCCGGAAAAAAGTCACAGCTGGCCCCGCATTGCCAGGAAAACTGGCGGATTGTTCAGGTGAAGACCCGGCGCAAGGCGAGTTATTTCTGGTAGAGGGAGACTCTGCTGGCGGCTCGGCCAAGCAGGCGCGGGACAGGAGTTTTCAGGCGATTCTGCCACTGCGAGGCAAAATTCTGAACACCTGGGAAGTGGATTCACAGGAAATACTGGCCTCGCAGGAGGTGCATAATATTTCGATTGCTATGGGAATCGATCCAGCCAGTGATGACTTGTCTGGCCTGCGCTACCATAAAATATGCATTCTCGCGGATGCTGATTCAGATGGCTTACACATCGCCACGCTTATTTGTGCATTGTTTGTTCGCCACTTTCGCCCCCTCGTGGCCGCGGGTCATGTGTTTGTAGCCATGCCCCCGCTGTATCGCATTGACGTGGGCAAGGAGGTTTTTTATGCGCTGGACGAGAGCGAAAAACAGGGAATACTAGATCGTATCGAAGCGGAGAAGAAGCGCGGTAAAGTGAATGTTCAGCGTTTTAAGGGGCTGGGTGAGATGAACCCCTTACAGTTGCGAGAAACAACCATGGACCCCGACACCCGCCGCCTTGTGCGCCTGGTACTTGATGCGGGAGATGGCACTAACCAGATGCTGGATATGTTGCTGGCCAAGAAACGTGCCAGTGACCGCAAATCATGGCTGGAAAGTAAGGGCGATCTTGCCGGTGCTGTGGCCTGATTTGCATATCAATAGCATTATTCTTGTTCATGTTGGCCTAAGAGTTAGAGATTTAGAAACTTTCGTAGCTTCTATGATAAACTTGCGCTCAAATTACTTGCCGGCCCTGTGAGGCCTGAGCCCGCGGCTTATGGCGTTATGTGTTTTAATACAAAATAGTATTTAAAGTAGAGTAAGAGAGATTTAATGGCAAAGCCTAATTACACATTTGAAAAGCGGCAAAAAGAGCTTGCAAAAAAGAAGAAAAAGGAAGAAAAACGTCTGAAAAAAATGGACCAAGGCTCCGAGGAAGCTAGCGCTGAGCAGGCTCCATTAATTGAAGGTCAGGACGCACCTATTGATAGTGATACCTAATACCTAAACCTGATAACATCGCAATTTCGACCCCCAACCGATGAATTGGAGTCGGGAATACACAATCTTTCATCAAAATAGTAGAGAAAATAATATGAGTAAAGGTACAGTTAAGTGGTTCAATGCCGATAAAGGTTTCGGTTTTATTACACCAGAAGATGGCGACAAAGATCTTTTTGTTCATCATTCAGAGATTCAAGCGGGCGGTGGATTCGCAACCTTGAATGATGGGCAAGCGGTTGAATTTGAAGTCGGCCAAGGGCAAAAGGGCCCTTGTGCAAATAAGGTTGTCGCTATCTAGGCTGCAATACATAACAAACAAAGCAGTCTAGCGGCTTCGTCGCCGACTGCTTTGGGCGTTACAACGGCATGTTCTGTGCTTTATTTATTTTAAATTTGTTTATCTGTAAGAGCGCCAGCTCGCTTCCGGAAGGCAAAGGCCGCCGCAGTAATTGGCAGCCCACTTCTCCTAATTTCCTAGTACATTAGACTCACTTTTCTTTGATTTCTTCGCTGCTTTCTTTTCCTTTGCGGTTAGAAGCGGTTTCTTTTTAGCGTTTTTTTTACTGTCTTGTCCTTTGCTCATTATATTTACCTCTAGCTATAAGTGCATTAACCTAAAGTCAGTTTGAGCTAACCTGAGGACAGTTCCCGAGCATTAACATCAGTGTAATCTGGGATGTCGATACACAGAAATGTCAGTATGGCCCCAATGGTGAACAACTGACAGGCATTGTTATTTTTTTATAATAACGGCGTCCAGCTTTGTGAACTTATGCTGCACAGACTGCCAGTATTAATAAATTGACCTACGCTTGTGTATTTGGGGCTTTTCTAAAATAGACTGGCGAGTGCAGGGCCTATTCTTTGGGCGCCTTGGGCCATCGTCGCTTGAGGCACATCCACTGATGAGGTGCGCCCTTTATCCATTGCTCAAAGTGTTTATTGATGAGCCCTGTCATCGCCGAGGCCTGATTATTGGCACTATCTTGCGGCTTGGGGCTGGTAATGGGCGCCATAACGCTGATTTTGAAGTAACCCGGCCGCAGTCGTTCTGCTCGTATGGGGATCAGTGCCGCTCCAGTGCGTAGCGCGAGGCGTGCAGCGGTGGTATTGGTCAGTGCATCCACACCAAAAAACGGTAGGGGCTCACCTGAGTCTAAGCGAGTATCCATGGCCAAGCCAATGCTATTACCTTGGTTGAGCTCGCGTAAAAGTGGCCGAACACCTGCCTGTACCGGCAGGAGCTTGACCCCAAACGCCTCGCGCAACTGATACATCATGCTGTGCATCAGTGGGTTTGATTCGGCGGCGTAAACGGTGGTAATGGTCAGGTTCTGGTGTAGCGAAATGAGGTTTGTTAATTGCCACGCACCCACGTGGGCTGTCACAAATACTGTCGCGCTTTTTGTATTAAAATGAGCCTGCGCCGCAGGGTCGATAACAAACTGCATACGCTGCTCGCGTTCATCCCAGATCTGGCGCATGTTGATTAACTCCGCCAGTGCCATTCCCAGTTGCCTGAACACCTGGTGAGTTGTCTTTTTGATTTCCTCGTCACTTTTTTCTGGGAAGGCGATGGAGAGATTGAGGCAAACTTTTTGAGCCATCGGCGAACGCGGCCCAAACAGCCCAAAGAACCATGCTGCAATCCAAGATGCGCGCTCGGGAGACAACAGCCCTAACAACCAAAAAAGAAATCGAAATACCCAGGCTTCTACCTTGATAGCGGCTCTACCGAGCGCGGGGAAGGCGCGTCCGGCTTTTTTGGGCATCAGGTAGTATTCAGGCACGGCTCTCGCTCAGTGTTTGCTACCAGCGGTGTTGAACAACTTGTCCCACAAAGGCGAACTCACACCGAAGCGGCCCTTCTCGCCGGAATAGTGATGCTTTAGGTGGTAGTGTTTGAGGTATTTTGCCACTGGGTTACGCATGGGGAAGTGATGGACGGAGTAGTGGATATAGTCGTAAATCAGGTAACCAATAATAAAAAATGCGCCAAAGGGCTCGATCCAAGGTGCAGGAATCAGCTGACCAAACAGCAAATACAGTATCGCCATAATGAGGATGGCACCAGCGGGTGGCATTACTAGGCGTGTCTTGTCCTTGGGGTCGTCGTGGTGATTACCATGGAACAGATATACCAGCCACTTGCCCACTTTAGAGCGGGCGGCGAAGTGAAACATATAGCGGTGCAGGGCGTATTCTGTGATGGTCCAGACCACGAGACCCAGGAAACCTATGCCCAGAACAGGTGACACCGCCAGATGGTGTACGGCGAAACTGCGCCATATTAGCCACAGGGCAACAGGAAGCCACACCAATAGAGGCACAATGGGGTGCACGTGAGTTAGCCATTCCAGAAACCCATTTTTGAACAAGCGGATGGATTGATGCTCGCTGGATTGGTTTACATTGCTAGGCTGCATAGGCGTCTACATCTATATCGCCCTGATTGTTTTCAGGGCTTTGGGGTTTACGCTTGGGCCACAAGCGTTTGGAGCAAAACCAGTCCTGTGGTTGTTGGCGTATCCACTGTTCGAACAAGCGGTGAACCTGGCCAATCATATCAATAGCCTGATCAGATTCACAGTCGTCGGTATTTAAGGGACTAATTGGTGGGTAGAAAGTAACTTTGAAGTTCGCATCTTTGCGGCGCTCAACGCGCACGGGTATCAGGTTGCAATTAAACTTTAGAGCCAGCTTGGCCGGCATGGTGGTAGTGGGCTTGTCATGACCAAAAAGCGGAATGTTTTGCCCCTCGTCAATTCGCCGATCAATTACCATGCCTACGGTACGCCCCTTTTTAAGTGACTGCATGAGACGCCTTGCGCAGTTGTCTCGCGGCACCAGCTCACCTTGCAAGCTCTCTCGTGACTTGAGTAGCATACGGTCAATCCAAGGATTTGTAGGCGGTGAGTACAGGGTGGTGTTGGGTATTCCCAACCGTGCGAATGCGACGGCGATAACTTCCCAGTTGCTCAGATGTGCTGCGACAACAACAGTCGGTCGCCCGGGGTCAAGGAGGTTGCTGTTGGGTTCCTGCACTTCAATTTGCAGCCGTTCGCCACCGCGATCACTTAAAATCCTATCTATATGGCTGTATTCGGCTAACACCCGGCCGGCGGTGCTCCAGGAAGCCTTGGCCAGTTGTTTTATTTCCGCCTCGGCCTTTTGGGGGAAAACAATGCGAAAATTGTCTTCGTAAACGGCTGCTTTACGCTTCATCAGCGGCCCTATCATGGAGCCCACATGATGGCCAAGGCGCGATGAAGTATCTAGCGGCAATAGGCTAAACAGTTTGATCAGGCACCAGACTAGAGCGAAGTCCAGACGCCACAGAAAATTCTGTAGCCGCCGATGCTTGCGCGCTATCTTGCGAAATGCACTGCCAACAATAAATTCAGCCAAAACGGGTCTTACCTACTATAAAATCTGTTACAAATTAGACGATTTATTATATGTTTTAGATACTGGAGCGAGAACCGCTAATACGGGTCATAGTACCGAATCGCGCAGCATCTCCAGTCCTGTTTTGAAGCTGATGCGTGGCTTCCAGCCCGTGGACGCGGTGATCTCATGGTTGCTTACAACCCAATCTGGGTGGCGCAATTCTTTTAGTTTGGCAGGGGTGAGCATGGGGGCATAACCGAGAATTTTTGACAGGGAGAGATTGACCCTAGCGAAGGTATTCAACAGTGTGGCTGGGACAGG
>Ga0308021_10000525_pt1 | contig 17975 bp, 28 predicted proteins | sample Neamet351_FD_201296 | JGI IMG/M metagenome (GOLD analysis project Ga0308021, IMG submission 201296) | Marine microbial communities from water near the shore, Antarctic Ocean - #351 | ecosystem: Environmental > Aquatic > Marine > Unclassified | place: Southern Ocean | collected 2014-10-02
AATAGATTGCAACGAACCTTTCCATATAGGGCAATTTGTTGCTGTTTGCGCTGCTTCGTTACCAAGGTAACGTGGTGGAGTTTTTGGTGATACTCCAGAGAATTTATTAACTTGTATAACTGCCATTATTTACCTCCGCCCCGCATGTTAAATATTATAGCGCTAATCTCGTCAGCCAAGTCTAAATAAGACTGCTCATCAGTTTCCTGATTTTGCTTGTACAACAACAATATTACTTGCCTTAGTACTTCTTCCAGTTCAGAGCTCATGGTAGTAGAGTGCACCGTTAAGTATTACTATTATAAATGGTACTACTATTATCACATAAAGGAGAATTTATGAAAAATGTATAACAGCGCACAACTTCATTATAGCAATAAAAGTGCAGAGGTGCCCGCCTTTTTAAATTGCGGGAGAGCAAATACCAGCGGGCAATTAAATTATACTACTTATTTTTGATAACCTTTACCAGCTTTTACTTTTTTCCTAGCGTTTTTAATACCGGCTTGTGCTTTTCTAATACCGGTAAGACCTTTTCTAAGCCCTTTACCTAATGCGCCTGCTTTGGCAATTTTACTTGCCATTTTTTTCATAGATTTTCCACCGCCCGCACCTGTCATACCTCCCACTGCAGCTGACTTAGCAACTCCTTTTAGGGCTTTATCCTGCTTGGATTTGTTAATGCTGGTCTTTCCTTTTGTCAACATAGACCCAAGTTTTTTTGCACCTGTTTTTGCACCTTTTTTAACCATGTGTTTCTCCTTATTTTTTAAAGCCCTTCTTCATATTAGCATAGGCTTTTTTAGTTACAGTTGACTTACTCTTAGGCCTACTAATGCCTTTCTTTTTTCTAGCGTTAATATTTGCGTAAAGTCCTTTGCTTGGCATTATTTACCTCCAGCTTTAACTTTTGCTTTTTTGCTTAAGTCTTTGAAATGAAACAACTTTTTGCTTGTTGCAGTATGAGTTTTGCCTGAGTGCAAAGTACCGTTTGCCATTTTATGACTACTACCGGTATGCGCTGTTCCATCTATCTTGTAATGTTTTACACCTTTCATATAATCACCATTTCACCTTGTCTGCCCAATAAGCAGCACTTGTTTTGCCTTTGGCTATGTTTTTACCATGCCTGGCTTTAAAAGACTTACGTTTTGCTTTCATCTTATCCGATTCACCTGCTTTAGGTTTACCTGCTGTAGAAGCTCCTTTTTCTCCAAACCTTATCATACGGTCTTTACCGCCATCTTTAATAAGAACTACATGCGACTTCTTACCGCTAGAAGATCTTTTAGGTTTGTTGTACCCAGCAAATGTTTCGCCTCTGTAAGTTACCGCCACTACTAGTACTTCTTGCTTTTGCGTTTAACTGGAGCTTTCTTTTTCTTTGGTTTTGTTCCGTACATATTAATCTCCTAATTATTTAATGGGTTGTCTAACGATTGCTGTATGCGTTTCATTAGTTTTTCTTCTGTATCATCTAATTGTATATCAAATTTGTCTAACTTATTGTCCATGTTAGTAATTCGTACATCAATAGATTGAAGTTTAGTATCTATTCTGTTCTCAAGATTATAACCGCTATCCCGAAGCCGAGATAGATCTTCTTTTAGTTCTATTTTAATAGCTGAAGCTACTTCTTCTACTCTTAGTACGTCAGCAGAAGTCTTCTTCATTTGCGAGCTAATAGCTCCTAGGTCTAGGTTAGCGAGGCTCTCAACCTTTTGGTACAATAAAAAGCCACCGTACATTGAACCTACTAAAGTAGAAATTAAAGCCAACAGACCCATAATACTAGCGCCGCTAAGTTTTATACCTCCAACCTTAACTTTTTTGCTAGATAGCCCTTCGCCTTGTTTTACTATGTCTTCTAAATCAGCCATTATTTATTCATCCCTACTGCACTACCTGTAAGTATGGCGCCAAACGCCAAGTGAAACAATCCGCCACCCATAAGAGTAAACGGTGAATGTTGGGAAGTAATCATACTCATCAATTCTAACTGGACAAGGACTTCATCAGTATTTTCCACAAGCATTAGCAATGAGGTTACGTCCGGTCTAGTAAGCCCATACCAAATAGGTACGAACATAAAATCGTAAAAACAAATTAACAGATACAATGAGAGAGCGGCCCAACGCCAGGTCATTGTACTTTTTTCTAAATCATTTAGAGGCACAGTTAAGTGCTTCTTTGCACATAGTTGCTTCAACACCCCAAATCATTAGTCCTATGAAAGCAATTAAGGATACTGCTATTACAATAAATTTTACATTCATGCTTACCTCCTTAGTTATCGAAACCATCTCCTATCTGCATAGATTTTAACAGTTCTATTTCTGCACGCAACTTCTCTACCTCTAGTCTACGTCTTTGCAACTCAAGCTGGTAAAGAGTGTTACAGTTAATACGTTCCTTTGGAGCATCTAGTGGGATTATTATTCGTGCATAAATTCCAAAGTCTTTTGTTTCAGGATTAAGTTTGTCTTTTTTTCCAAATGGAGCTATTGCGTTGTTGATTATGCCTGTCATTCCCAGTTCAAAATTTGTACTTCCGCCTATGCTGTTGGAGCAGTCAAGGTCACCAGCTTTAATACTGTCTGTACCATAACCCATACCAGCACTAGGTAACGCTAGATTAAGCGATGTACTCTCAGCTAATGTCTGCGTACAAAGTAAAACTAGTAGCAAACATCTTATTTGAATTTTGAGCATATTCTAGTAGCTAACAAGGTTTTACTCTCGTCGTTACTCCTTAATTTAGACAATGAGCAAACGTACCTAGCTTCTAATATGTCTTGTGTTCTTATGTATATATCAAATTTAACTTTACTTAAGTAATCAATCTTAATAATTCTATAAGCTGTTACAAATGGTATTGGCTCCCACGACTCATCAAACACGCCGACCTCATAATAACCAACATCTTTCCTAGAGTTCCACAACTCCATGGTTGTTTTCTTAACACCCTGTACCGCACTAATACTCCAAGTGGGGTAGGTCGGTGTCATTTCATGCGAATGTGTCAGTCCACTACATAACAGTAGTGCTAGACCTACTGAGCTACGCAACTCGCTAACAAATATGATTTGTAAGCTCCGCCTGGAAAGGCTTTAGCTTGACCACCACCATACGTTGCAATTGATGTAGACTTAAACCATGTAGTACCAGCAACTGTTAAAGCGTAAGTTCTTTTCGAGCCCGCTAGGCTACTTGCCGCTTGGTATCCACTCATATCACTTGTTGATGTTTGGGCTACTGTCACAGCTCCAGTCCAGGCAACGGTGTCAGTTAATGATGGGCTTGAGCTAAACGATGTAGGGTAGCTAACCTCTGCTTTATAAGCATTAGCTAAACTCACATCAAACCTTACTATAGGCTCTTGACCTGCACTAGCTGGTGCTGTTGTTAGCGTGTATGCATTAGGGTTACCATAAGCACCAGGGGTATCCACATTCACGGTGCATCTGCTCTGTACTGTTCCAGTGATGTCAATATTTTCTGCCAAGATTGGGGTTGCACCAAGTATAAGGCTAAGTGTTATTAATAGTTTTTTCATTTGTATTGCTCCTCTATCATTTCATTCATTAAATTATCTTGCGCTAAACTCCTTAATGCTCTCCTATTATCCACAATATCACCTCCTTGTAAAACTACGGATTCGGTAATGTAACTATCGGGAATTTTTGCAACGTAATAGGTGCCTATGTTTGTTGCGCTATTTATTGAATTTAATATAACAGATTGAGCTACTTGATTAGCTAAAGTTAAAGCGTTAGTTGTACTGGCAAGAAGTGTCTGCATGTCAGAGTTATCATCTTCCTCATCTTCGTCGTCTCTGTTTTCTTCATCTTCTTCTAAGAGTTCTTTGTCTGTATCTTTTTGTGCTAATTTAACTGAATCATCTTCTAAGGCATCATAATCAGGAATTTTTGGTACTGCTGGGGGTTTAGGTTTAACGTAACCAGGGCAGTTAGGGTCAGACTGAGGGTCAAAACAACTATCAAAACGAAACATATAAATTACTGAAACGTCTTCTACTGTTCCTTTACCAGTTGTTCTAACGCGACCTTTACCAAATAAAGCTAATGGTGTGTAAGCAAGAGGAATAACTTTTTTAATTCTTATTGGCTGCTTTCCTGACCAATCTTCTTCGTCTTGCCATACAAAGCCACCACCTACTTTATCATTTTCTATAATAACAACAAAGTCATCATCAAGCTCTTTTATAGGGTTATAAGTATAGATGACACCTGATATATCCATACCACCAATACCATATGCACCTAGCGTAGCTGGGTTCATGCTCCATTGCATAGCACTTGAAGCGGCGTTTGGAGTGTATCCGTATATGTAGCTAGAAGAATAAGAAGGCTGATGCAACAGCACCCATAAGCTTAATAGCGCTATCCCTCTTTTCAACAGTAGTTTTCTCATTTTGCTCCTCTGGCATTGGTATATCTTCTGTACGAACTTCCCAAGCACGTTTAGCTTGTTCCCCTATTAAACCATCTATAGGGCAGTATGTTCCGGCATTTTTCATTGCAAGCCAAATCGCTGGGTCTTGGCACAGAAGACTGACTGAGGCTACTTTCATGCCTGCTGTGTAAAGTATGCGGGCTTTTTTAAGTAACAGACAGTTAGCTTCAGTATATGTAGCTCCTAAGCTCAAGGATAGTATTTGAGTACCTAAAGCACCACTAGATGAGATAGTACATAAATCAGAGTTACTACCGCCTACATTTGGCGATATGGCCGAGGGCGGGGGCGATTTTACTGTTGTGGTTTGGTTACCGTTTGTGGTTACCGTAGAATTTGTTGTTTGTTCAACTTTAGTTGTTTCTGCTTGAACTATTGTTGGTATAACTAAAATGAGCCAGAAAGCAGCTACAACAAGACCTGCTATAGTATTGTTTCTGGCTCTAGGTGTCATTATTTCTTCAGATCGTTTTTGATGTCGTCATCCAACAAACGATAGATTAAAGCGGCAGCAATTATGCCGACTAAACCTGCGTCTCCTAGCTGACCAACAAGACCTATAATAGTACCAATGACGTTACCGCCACCTAAAAAAGGTACTTCGCTAAACACAACTTGTAAAACGATTGCTAGGCTAATAAGTTTTAAACCTACGTTTATAGCGGCATCAGCGCCATTCATTATTTTATTCAACATATAGTTTCCCCTATGTATATTTAAAAAAGGTCACGGCTCTTAGGCTACTTGCCTTTAGCGAGCTGTGCTCCAAAGTAAAATTCGATTATCATTGACGCCCATTTGAATATTTCGTCAAACTTCATCATCCCTTCTACCGTGACGTATTCTACCACATCAGGTGTAAATTGCAATCCGAGGAGGCTAAAGCCCTCAATCACTGTTGGTATCACGGTTGGGACGTTAAATAGCACTGGCGCTACTTGCGTAAATATGATTAAACCGAGGATTACCATAATGATAAATCTTCGATTCCAGGCGGCCATAGGAGACTCTTTGTCTGCGGCGGCTCTAGCTTGATTGATAGAGTCATTACGAGCTTGCATTGACTGTATCATCAGTTTTTGGTTTTCGGATGCTGCTTGGCTTTTTAAAGCCATTAACTTAGCAAAAAAACCTAGAAAAATTGGTGCTATACTTGTAAGTAAACTAATCATGTAAATTTCTCCCAAAAAGATAGGGCACTTGTTTTAAGTTGTAAGCGACTAAATATAGTACCAGACTCCTAGAGTCTAATAATATAAGAAGTGCCCTATCGTTTTACATAGCTTTTATAAATTCAATTAAACCCACAGAAGATATAATATAAAAACCTAAAGCACCAATCGCTAGGTACTTTATTTGAACGGCTTGCATTTCTATCTTAGTTAAACGCTTGTCTATACTACTAATATCAGCAAATGTTCTTGCTGTTTGGCTCTCAACCCTGTTCATTCTCTTTTCCATCATACTCCTTACGTTTAACATTAGGGGTTATAGTTTGTAAGAACCCATCTTTTATTATATAGGTAGTTGCCGATTTCTCGAGCGTTTCTACTAATTTTTTATAATGGGCTTTTTTCTGCCAGTAGTCCACTACTCAGGTGGTGGCGTAAGCTCGTTTTGTTCTAGGGAACTATTAAGCGCATTCATAAATGCTTCCCTGCCAAACTGTAACTGCTCTAAGTTAAAGTTAGATGATTGAATTTTACGATCTAAATCAGATACATGGTTAACCATGGTTATTTGACTTGGCGTAAGGTCTGACTCTTTGTACTCTGTATCGTTAATATGTATTGTCTGTTCTTTTTGTGTTTTAGACATTGCATTACTCCTATAATTAAAATTAATCGTTTGCTATTACTGAAGCCTTGTAAGCTAGAATTACTTCTGCTGTCCAGCTTGCTGTACATATTGCTTGTACCCTAGCATCTTCACCTGTTACATCTGTAGCTGCCCAAGTACCTGGATGGACATCTTTTACATAATCACTTCTTACTTGCGGATCTATAACGTGCCTAGAAAATGATGAACTAAGCTCAACGCCATCTTCCAATACTCGTGTTGCTGTTCTTACTTGTACGTGTCCTTTCTCAAGGACTTCTATCTTATCTACTACTGTTACTTTTGTCAATGCCATTATTTACTCCTATGCTTCTAGTGCGGTTATACGAGCTTCTAGCTCTTGAATTGTTTTGACTAATCTTGGAATAATTTTAGAGTCATCTACACCCCATATTTGTACTGGAGTTCCATCCTCATTTAATTCCTCTGAACCTACTGCTACTGCTTCTGGAACAACTGTTACTAATTCTTGAGCTACAAACCCATAGTATTTGTGAACATCCCTATTATTTTTCCAATCAAATTGTCTAACTTTAATATTTTTAATGCTTTGAGTAGCAGACGCAGAATCTTGTATATTTTCTTTTAGTCTTTCATCAGAACTATTAGCGAGTCCAATAGTTGTTGGGCTAGATACCAGATAACCAGCTTGGGTATCGCCTCTATTAAAGGTCATATGATAATGCGTGCCACTACCACCACTTGTACTATTAAGGTATATAGCATATTGACTAGCACCAACATGATTTACTTGTAGATGTGCACCAGAACTTGAGCTTGTACGGTTTATTAAAACTACCTTATTAGACGTTAAAGTCATAACATCTGCATCAGCATTGCTCGATGAACTTTGAGCTCCATGACCTAAACTTATAACTAATGAACTTCTAGCATTAGAACCATTTTCTTCCCATCTTCCTAGTGAAAATTGTGCTTGTCCACCATATTCTGTATTGTCATTAAGAGCAAGTTTAAATAACTTAACAGCATCTGGGTCTACTGTACCATTACCCATATGCGTACCACGCACTTCAAGAACAGTGTCATTGTGCATATTATGGTCGTTTATAACACCTGCACCACTTAGACGAGTTTGCCCACTAACGTGTAAAGTTTGCATAGGAGTATTTGTACTAATACCTACAGCACCAGTGTGACTAACCATAATTTGTGGCGTGTTGGTTCTATCTGTTCCAGAATCATTAGTACCAATAGTTATATCTGTTGGTACATAAGTGCTACCAATACTGCCATTTACTTTAGCTTTTATAAACCCGCCTCTATTAAAGTTGGCATTAGTCCTTGAAACACCAGAAAAGTTTATTGTTCCAAGTTGTTCACCATCAACAACATTTGATTTTGCATTTAAAGTGTTATTGTGAGATTTATAAAAATTTATAGAACTTGATTCACCAGATGTAACTGTGTAATCAGCTAAATCTATTCTAGCTTGAGCGTTTGCACCACTTGAAGCCACGTCTATTTTTGTTGTTCCTGTGCTAATTACTCCAAATTTAGCTACGGAATTATCAGCTACACCAAGTGGAACACCTTGTCCAATAACTACATTGTTACTTTTAACAACAAGACTATCACCACCAAAACCAACCCTTCCATCACTGTTACGCAATGTTATAACATCCGCACTATGACTTGCAGACTCTAATCTTATGCCGGGGTCTCCTCCAGCTTTAATATCTAAAGCTCTAATCGGATTTTTATTAAACCCTACATCACCATTTGCATTAACACGCACCCGTGTAGTAAAAGTTTGTTGAGCATTAGCCGAAACTGAAGGTGCAGTATCAAGGTGAATACGACCAGATGTCATTACAATTCTTGCTGCTGTTTGTGTTGCAGTAGCATAGTTATTATTACCAGCTCCTACATAACTATTGTTAAGTACCATAGTAGCTGGACCACTACCACCACTATCAACTAAAGCACCACCAGTATTTACAAATAATTGTTTGTAACTAGAGTTGCTTGCACCAGAAGGAGGGAAAGTACCAATACCTACTCGACCATTTCCTTTTACAACAAAAGAATTAAATGTTGCATCGTGAGTTCCAACTAATAAAGCATTAGAATCTGCATGTTTACTACCAAACACAGCACCACCCCTTCCAGCTGAATTACTTGTATTAACACCCATAACAGCCCAAGTATCTCCAGAAACTCCAGAACTACTTTCTACAACGCCGCTACCTATTAGTCTAGTAGCTCTAGCATCACCAGTTACATCAAGAGGATGACTAGGACTTGTAGTTCCAATACCTACTTTGCCATCCGAAATAATACGCATACGTTCTGCATCATTAACTTTAAAAGCTAAATGATTACTAGAATGTACATATTCTATTTTTCCAATAGAAGCATTACCTGAATCACCAAAATGTATTTTGTTAGTAGTGTTATTTGTTAATTGTAAAGCTGTAGCGTGTGTTGAGGTTATTGTACCTGTCATAGTACCACCAGCTTTAGGTAGCTTAGTACCTAGAGCAGTAGTTAGAGTTGAGTTATAGTTATCGTCATCGTTAATGGCTTCCGCTAGTTCGTTTAAATCATTCAGCGTACTTGGAGCACCGCCAATAAGAGTAGTAATTTTTGAAGTAACATAAGCAGTTGTTGCTAGCTTAGTACTGTTATCACTCTCAGATTGAGTAGTTGTAGTTGGGTTTCCTCCAAGAGCAATACTTGAAGCAGCTTGGACAGCAGTTTTAATTTCTGTGTTAGTCTGGTCAGCCGTAGCTGCAGTTTCTATATTACCTAACTTAGTATTCTTAGCATCAGTAAAAGCATTTGTTTCAGCTTGGTACAACGTTTTAATCTGGGCACCAGTCTGGTCGTCTTTAGCTGAGGTTTCTACGCCGTCTAACTTTGAGCCATCTGCTGATAAATCTCTACCATCAACAGTTTGTGACCCAGACATAGTAATATTGCCAGTCATCTGGCCACCAGCTTTTGGTAAAGAATTATTTGCTGTAGTACCTGCAGCTACACCAGTAGCAATATTAGCGTTAATGGCATTAGCTAGATCATCAACTCCAACAGCATCGTTGGCTATTTTGCTAGTAGTAACAGCATTAGCTGCTATGCCTCCGGTACTTACTTTGTTTATTGCCATTTGTTACTCCTGTTAAATTTATTCATTTGAGGTATTTGTTAAACTGCTATATATGAAAAGCTAAATTTAAGTGCCCAAGCTGCATCCACATGACCATTAGTTAAATAACTAAAATTACCTGAATCAGAAACCATCGGAAACTGGACATAAGCTGTACCAAATGCAAATATATATATACCATTATCAATAGTTCCACCAGCACCATCTAATGTACAACTTCCTAAAGAATAATCAGTATCTTTAGCACTTGTAAATGCTGTAAATGGTAAAGACATTCTAATTGTTCCACTTGGCGAATTTGCACTAGCAACACTAATACCGCCTTGAATGTGTACAACTCTACCAGTCTTTGTATATGCAGCAAGATTTGCACCAGTATCTAATGTATAAGAACCGCTAGAAGAACAAGTTATAGTAGGAATCCAAGTGCCTATCTCGTAATCGTCTAAAACATTACTTGCTGTGTTTGCATTAGCAGCAATACCAAGAGCAACACCCGCTGGAATACTTGTCACTCCGTTGCTGTGAACATACACACGTTCTGCACCAGCAATATTAATACGAAACGAATCATTACTGTGAGCATATTGTAAAAAAGCACGACCTTGAGCATCTGGGTCAGAAAATTTAATTAAAGAATTTTTATTAGCTGTTGCTGTATCTAAGTTTAAAACACAGTCATCATTAGGGTCGTTTAAATGAAGTATATCTAATGGGGCTGAAATTCCGATACCTACGTTGCCAGAGCCGTCAATAGTCAAAGCATTTGCTGTAGCTGTGCTAAATTGCATCTTACCTGCGGCTTGAGCAAACGCAATCTTATAATCTACTGAATCATCTGAACCTAAACATTCAATATAACCATTACCAGCAGCATTGCCAGTTCTTTTCAGTTGTAGTTTTGGAGTTGAGCCTGCTTCGCCTCTAATATAACCAGCAACATTTAATGCTGTATCTGGACTCGTAGTTCCAATCCCTACGTTTCCACCATATGTAATTGAAAGTATTTTGTTGCCAGCTGTTTTTAGTGAAAAATCGTGTGAGGTTGTTGTACCAATTTCAAATCCTCTAACTGCATTTGTATCGTCATATTTAATTTCACCACGAACAGCTGCATCACCCCTTTCAAATGTAATTATAGGTGCAGTTGTTGAATTAGGTAGTGCTACGTTAAGTAAACTGACTGGAGAAGTTGTACCAATTCCTACGTTGCCAGTAGACTTAATAGTCATTCTAGTTGTTGGACTATCTCCATCATTACCATCATTTGTTTTTAAATGTAAATTACCTTTTTGGTCGTCAGCAGAACCATCATGGTCAGCAACTATATGCGCTAACGAAGTAACCTCATTGCCAGATTGTTTTCCTTTAAATAATAATTTGTTATATCTATTACCGCTTGAATCAGAAGCCGTGCTATTTGTAATAGTTAAATAATTAGAGCCACTTCCAGCTGTTATATTTAATGCTCCAGTTAGTGTACCACCAGCTTTAGGTAAAGCGTTTGTTGCTAATACACCATCTGCTGCTACATCACGCGTATCTATTAAACCGTTAGTTGTAATGTTTCCAGTAAATGCACCGCCTGATTTAGGCATAGCTGCGTTAGCTGTTGTAGTTGTAGAAGTTAATACAGAATCTCTTGCTGAAATATCTACTCCGTCAACTAAATTTGAACCCATAACAATATTACCTGTCATAGTGCCACCAGCTTTTGGAAGCTTAGTACCTAGGGCGGTAGTCAACGTTGAGTTATAGTTATCGTCATCGTTAATGGCTTCTGCTAGTTCGTTAAGATCGTTTAGTGTGCTTGGCGCACCACCAATAAGAGTTGTAATTTTTGAAGTAACATAAGCAGTTGTTGCTAGCTTAGTACTATTGTCACTTTCAGCTTGTGTAGTTGCAACTGTTAGTCTAGCTGCTGCAACACTACCTGTTAAATTACCAGCTGGAACGGATGTTAGTCTTGCTGATGCAATGTTACCTGTTAGGTTTGCTGCAGGTATTCCGCCAGTGCCTGTTATGTTTTTACTATTTAAATCTAAGTTTCCACCTAGTTGTGGACTAGTGTCTGCTACTAAGTTTGTATCTACAACAGCCCAAGCGTTATCGCCTCTTAGGAATGTTGTGTTTGAAGCAGTACCTGAAGCAGTTAGTTGCGCTAACCCTACTGTGTCATCCGACGGTGTACCTACATCTACGTTCTGACCCTGATATACTGCCCACGACTCATCACCATTCGCTGGCGCTGAACTGAATACAATGTTACTTCCAACTACTCTAAAACCAGAAGATCCAGAATCATCAGGTTGTTGCATCACGCCGTTAATGTTAACTAAGAGTTGCGCTGATTTTGCTGGGGTAATGCTAGCACCACCTGCAGCTAAGGCAAAAGTAGTAGTTGACCCGTTAAAACTACCGAAAGAATCTACTACTTGGTAGTTTCCTACGTTTGCCGGACTATTTCCTATATATGCCATTACTTTCTCCTGTTAAATTGTTACGAACTCTGTTAGACATTACTCAGCCGAGTCTGATGCGTTGTCAGTTACATTTTTTGCTGTGTCTACAACATTTAAACTATATGCCTGTGTGATTTGTGCATCAACACCTACTGCTAATGCCACGCTATTAGCATTACAATGAGCTACAAGTTTAGCAATAATTTCTTCTTGTGCTATCCTTGCTCTGTTGTGTATTGCGTTATCACACCAATCTTGTACTGAATACGCTTCGTACTCAAGAGACTTAGTTTGTGTGGTTGTTAGTGTTACTGTTATATTTGCCATATTATTTCCTTTATTATCCTAGTAAGTAGCCATTAAAACTTTGGTAATCATTGCCGTGAATAGTTGTGTTGGCACTATGTGCAACTTGAACATAATCATTTGCAGCTAATGATACAAGACAAAAAACTTCCCAAGTATTCCAATAATTCCCCGCACTTGACGTGTAATGACTGCTACTACCAGATATTTGATTACCATTTTTTAACATTTTTACATGAGCATTGAGATAATTCCCGTATATTATAGTTCTATAGTTAAATTTGTATACCCCAGCAACAGGTGCGGTAAATCTGTCATTGCTAGTGTTATAGTGATTGCCTCTATTAAGTCTAACGGCGTTTAAATCTATAGAGGATACGGTAGCGCCAGAACTGTATGATTCAGCAGCATGATAAGCATCAAAAGCTGGTTGTAAAGGCATCATAACCTTACCAGCACTATTTATATGGAAAGCTTCAGCTGGGCTACTTGTTGAACCACCAGTATAAACTTTAAAATCGCCACCAGCTTGTCCACCTCGCATACGAATTTTTCCACCTGGATAAGTTGCTCCACCTTGGATTGATAATGTACCACCAGAATTACCTGTACCAACAACAGTGCCAGTAACTATTTGTAAACCAGCTTTTATTACCATACCACCAGTAGCATCAATACGCACACGTTCATCGCTTTTAGTTAGCGCACTTCCATCAGCAGCAGCCCTAGTATAGAAACCTATCGCACCACCATACCCAGCAGCACCATCTTGGTCTTTAGCTATAAACCCAATACCAGCTCTTGCTCTTTCTTGAGAACCTACAAATGATGCAGTAATAGGAACTACTGTTTCATTGGCTGCACCAATAGCTTCAAGACGTATGCCATGTCCAGCTAAAGCACCTGTTGTTTCTGCTGTAGTTGAAATATCTAATGAAGAACTAGGAGATGTAACACCAATACCTACTTTGCCATCACCTGCAATACGCATACGTTCTTCAATAGCAGCATTATTGAAACTTGTCCAAAATTCTAATCTAGTTGCAGAACTTGTGTTTTGACTTTCAGCTATAATTTTTGCTCTTTCTTTAGAAGCTCCACTATCTACGCCATCATCATTTACCCAAAAAGACATCCCGCCAATAGTATGTCCATCGGCAACAGCTCCACCACTTTGTTTTTGCATCCTTATTATAGGAGCTCCTGTGCTGGAATTATCTGAACCACCTCTTAAATGTAGTAAATTTAGGGGAACATTAATTCCAAGACCTACAAAGCCATCCGAACCTTGAAGCATAAATGCGTGTGTGTAAGCATTAGATTCTATTCTAAAGTCTACATCAGCAGACGCTTCGTTAAAGACAGAACCACCATTAACAGTTAAAGCACCAGTTACCGTAGCACCTGCAGCCGTTGTTTCAAATTTCTTAGCGTTGCTATAAAATAATGAAGCAGCACCATTTTCTATAAATGTAGCCATATCATCATTATCTGTATTAGATTTTATTCTTACATCAGTTCCTCTTAAATAGAGGTCGCCACTACCTTTTTCCCAAATATAAGAGTGGTGGTTAGTATTTTCGTGATAGATGTGTAAATCTTCACCTGTACCAAATAAAGCTTTAGCATTGTCAGCAATATATAGGTTGTTACCTTGCAAATCTATATAACTATTAAACGTAGCTGCACCACCATCTGACATATCAAGAGTAAGGGCTGTTATAGTTGAACCACCGTCATTACCACTGATTACTAAATCTTTATCTTGTGCTCCTACGTGAATACCTAAATTATTTGAACTATTAAAAATTATTCCATAATTAGTTCCATTTTTATCAAATTTAGTTTGACCACCTGTATCAAGATGAATATCGCCACCAGCATCAAGTGTAAAAGCACCTGCGTGAGCAATGTTGCCTGTCATAGTACCACCAGCTAAAGGTAGCTTAGTTGCTAAGGCTGTAGTTAATGTTGAGTTATAATCATCATCATCATTAATAGCTTCTGCTAATTCGTTAAGAGTGTCTAACGTGCCAGGGGCTCCGCCAATTAAGGCAGTAACTTTAGCAGTAACGTAAGCAGTTGTTGCTATTTTAGTAGTATTGTCACCTGAACTTTGAGTTGTAGTTGTTGGGTTTCCACCTAACGCTACATTGTCTGCAATTTTTTCACTTGTAACCGCATCGTTAGTTATAGTTAAAGCACCACTACCTGTAACTTCACCACTATGCGTGGCATTAGTTGTTTTAGAAGTGTTAGCTGTTATGGCATTTGCCTGACTAGAAGTAATTCCAGTTTTAGCTGTGTTAGCTGTTATCGCATTAGTTTGTGCAGAAGTAATACCTGTCTTAGCTGTATTAGCTGCAATCGCTGTGTTAATTGAGTTAGCTAGTTTGTCTACAGTAACTGCGTCGTTTGCAATGTCGGCAATTGTAATACTACCATCTACAATTTTTGCAGCATTAATACTATTATCGGGTATGTCTTCAGCACTTACTGGTACGTTTGCTGGTTGTTTTCCAATGTATGGCATTGCTTACTCCTATGTAATTTCCATAACGCTAAGTATTGCGTCTACTCCGTCCGTTACAGAACTTTTTACCTTAACTACGTCGCCGGCTTCTAATACAATTTTGTTTCCTGCCATAATCTCTATAGACGACCCTGATGGTAGTGGAATTGATTTAGCAATATACACATTATCAGCGTTTTCTCCCGAAGAAGAAGCTGTTACTATTTGAGCGTCAGCTGTTACCGAAGCACCTTTTACGTTAGCTATAGTAAGCCCTATTATTACTGTCTTAGTAGAACCAGGCACTGTATACACTGTAACCAGTGATGCATCTATGCCAGCTTTTGTTTTTAGTTTAAATGTGTTTGCCATATATTATTCTCCTATCCCAGTGCAATCGACATAGCGATAGCTTCATCTAAAGCAGCAGCAGTACTAGAAACACCTAAGTTACTTCTTGCTGTAGATGCGCTAGCAAGATCACTAAGGTTATTAGACTTCTCCGCTTTATCCGTGTTTAAATTAGAGAAGTTAGTGTCCACCTCGTTATTAGTAAGAGGTGAACCTTTGCTAGCTCTGTTTACTATTGTAGACATATTAAGTAGCCGATAAAGTTATTGTCCAAGTCACAGCCATTGTATCATCTGCGGCTTTATTTACGACGTTAAATTTAACTCTGCATAACATCGTGCCACTTGAGGCAGCGTTAAAAATTCCTGCTTCAGTTACAGCACCCGTTGCGTCACCTGCTTCAAAACTAGAAACATAAACAATAGTGTTGGAAGATGCGGTAGTTGAGTCTAAAACTTCTCTAGAACCTAGTAAACTTACAAGATCAGTTTGCCCTGCAACTGCATTTGAGGTGCCGCTTCCTAAACCCATGTGCGTCATCGCTGTCGCTGTTGCGTCTTTCATTCTAGAAGCAATGAAAGTAAGTCCTGTTGCTACTACAAGGTTCTTTTCAATGCGTTCTTCTTTGATGTTACCGTCTTTATCTCTAAGGACAATATTTAGTTGGCCGGAGAGCTTCAAGTTTTCGTTAATCATAATTAACTCCTATTAAAATGTTCTGGAAGCTCCGACAAAATCTTCCCCAAAAAAAGTGATGTCACAATAACTATGACTTCGTAAAGACCCCGCGTCGGTTAACGAGGGCAGTTCTGTAATACCTTTACCTAAACTCCACGACTCATCATCTGTCATAGTAGTAGGATCAGTAAATGTTCTGTTAAACGCAACTACTCGAGTAAACAAATCGGTAATTGCAGTAGCATTTGTAGTGTTTTTAACAAACTGCATTTCTTGGTCATCAAGAATAGATGCCGCTGCGTCTATATCGTCTGTTACACCTACAATATTAGCTAAAACTTTAGAATGAGCATGACTAAAAGCGTCTGTCATAGTAGTTGGGTCTGCAAAAACTTTCCCTACTAACAAAACATCATTGTCTGTTATTGCAGAACCATCTGCAAAAGCTCTACCAAAAGCTTTAGAAACTGTTTCTACTATAGTTGCTACGTCAGTAAGTGGTTTACTCATTGCAAATACAAATGCATCTTCAGCACCTGTTTTGTCAGAAACGTTTACATTACCGTCAATGTATACATCAATAAGCCAAAATCCTAAGTCAAAACTAACAGCTATAGGTAATTTCTTTGGAGCTACAGAAATTCCTAACCGCTTAAAAGCGGCTTTAATCTGACCAACTTTAGTTATTGACTTTAATATCACGCGAAATCTTCTCTAATCTTAAACTTAACAATATCGTATATAGTTTCAATAGTACCACTGGCTCGAGTTATTTCTATCTCACCTTGATAACTTCCTGCGGGGTAATCTAGTTGCCCAGTTGTCCAGTTAACAACTGCTATACCGTTAGTGGGAGGGTTAATAATAGCTAAAGTCTTAGTGTATAAAACACTAGTTGCTCCAGCAGCTCTAAAATGCATTTTTACAGTAGAACTCGTTAAATTAGTAGCGGTTCCTGTTTCTTCGTCCGTTAGAGTTAAACGCAGCTGTGGGCCGGTATCTCCTTGAACGTATTTAAAAGTTTCTGCCATTTGTCCTCCTAATCAGCAAAGCCCATTGAGGCTACACGAAGATTAACTCTCCTTGTATCCCGTCCTTTAGCTTTAGCTATGCAGCGCTCGTACATTACACGATGTTGCATAGCTAAGTCTGGGCTACTCCATTCTTTACCTGGAATCTCCGCAAGTTTAGCAATTGTACCTGATGCAATAGCACGACTGTGGGCGTCAAAAATAAAACCCTCTACTCCCGTAGCGGATAATTTTGGTTTAAGTATAGCTAACCCGTTAAACGTAAGCTTACTGCTTGGGGTTGGGTAAAAGCGAATACTAGCGTCTTCAAAAATAGAAAAGTAAGTAGGAGTTCCTTTTATTTCAGTTCCATCTGCGTTGGTCATCATATTAAAGTGTCTTTCCGACACATGAGTTATTGGAATCCCGTTAACTTGTAGAAATAATATGCTTTCTAACAAGCTTCCTGTAGGAACGTCAATTTCGTAGTCTCGTGTGTTTGCACTCGTGTAGTCTGTGTCTAAAGTGTAACGCCATACTTCACTATCGGCGCAAAAATCAGCAGCAGTTTCTTGTAAATGTGCTTCAATAACAATTTCAGGGCATCCAGGTAAATAAGGTTGCACGTAAGGGTAAAAACTTGTCCAAATAGTAGTAGCCATTTACACTGTCTCCGTAGGTGCAGATGCAACGTCGCTCTGCGTTTTAGTGCCTATACTCGACATAAAAGTTTGGTAGTGAGCACCGGCTCTAGCAGCATTTGCTGCAAACTCAGCGTCTTTAGAAAACGCTCGGTAAAGTATCCAGTCAAGAATAGCACTTACATAAGTATCGTCTATAAGTATAACATCACTACTACTACTTGCTGGATCTAAGTTAGCAGCGGACAATGCATGTGCTGTAGGTAAGTCAGCGTACACTACTTCAAGTTGAGCGGCAGTAGTAGCTGGGGGATAAACAAAAAATGATTTAGGTTGTCTGACATCAAACGTGTAGTTTTGGATATTTACCGTAGCGGTATCGGTATGCCAAGCTGGACGTTGATCGTCTAAGACACTTCTATTAATAAGGCGAACTACTTTCTTATCAGAAGCAGATGCAAGGTTTCTTACTATATCTATTATTCGCAAAGCACTAGCAAACCCAGTAGTTATAGTTTGCCTAGTTCCGGCGACACAAGTAAAGGTACCGGTCTTAGCGTTAGAGTCAGGGCG
>Ga0308021_10000526_pt1 | contig 17965 bp, 8 predicted proteins | sample Neamet351_FD_201296 | JGI IMG/M metagenome (GOLD analysis project Ga0308021, IMG submission 201296) | Marine microbial communities from water near the shore, Antarctic Ocean - #351 | ecosystem: Environmental > Aquatic > Marine > Unclassified | place: Southern Ocean | collected 2014-10-02
GAACTGTTCCAAGAAGGCCAGGTGTCAAGATTAAGCAGGTTTTGACTCGCTTGAATGGACTGGGTGCGTTCAAGAGCATGCCTCCATACGCCTTGCGGAGTGCCCATATGATTCCCACTGAGAATGGCAAGATGAAGTTTGGGTCAAAAAGCACACGGTTTCAAATGCTGTAACCGCATCCGACAACTATGCGCAGGAGTAGTATTTGCAAAGTATTGGTTACTTTGTTTGTCCTTGGAAGTATCTCTTCAGTACCATTCGATACAGAATATTTTGATGGTCCAACGACCAAGACCTTTGCTGGAGAGGGAAACAATACCACTACCCTCGGGTGGGTTTCTCCTTTTGGAGGTTCTTCGATGGACTTTCTTGTTGACAGTTTGATGTACGACGATGGCAGTACTGTATCAGCGGGATGGTTCCAAGGAACACTCGAATTCCGTGACCAAGTCGATGCCGTTGGAGCAACTGGAGGAAGCCAAGACTTGGATTTCTTCATCGTATGGATGGATGAGAATGGAAGTGTAACTTCTGCCATAAACGGTGGCTCAACCGCTTTCGACTCAATTGACGCCATTGACCTAATGCCAAATGGTGACCTTCTTGTTGCAGGTACCTATTGTTTGAACAGCTTTGGCGAGTCGTGCCAACTTAACCTCGGCGACCTTACACCCTTGACGAAAGAAGAAGAAGATGAAGATGGGAATGCCTTCCTTGCTCGTCTCGATTCAAGCGGTTCATGGGTGTGGTCGACTCAAATCAGAAATACGAACGAATTATTTGTGATCGATATGCTGGTTACGGATTCAAATGAAATACATCTCGCCGTGAGTTTCCGGAATACTCTCGAATTCAATGGCAGTTTTATTCCAGCAACCAATGAACCAACTTTACTTATTGCAACGTATGATGAAAACGGTCAAACTCTTTCATATGTTTCGACGGAGGCCACAGATGGAATCGAAAGCATTGGGGCACTTTGTAGCGATGAAGAAGGACAGATGTATGTGGCTTTCACCTTTAGAGGGCTTCTTCGAGTCGGCGACATCCAACTCGAATCATCTGGTTCGACTGATGTAGGCATAGCCAGTTTTTCAGAATTCGGATGGAATTGGGCGATTGCAGGTGGCGGTGTTGGAGAAGATCGGGTTTGGGATTGTGATGGGAAAAAGACCCAAGGCATTCATGCAGTTGGTGAACTCTCAGGTAATGCTTCCTTTGGCCCTCTATACACATCCCAAACATCCGGTGTAGATTTCTTTGTGAGCGAGGTCTCTCCAACAGGTGGATGGACTCATCTTATTCACGCAGGTGGTGTAGGTCTTGAACGCGCTACATCTGTACTTCATTCCGAACAAGGTAGCACTTACATCGCAGGACTGACCTCTGCTGGTTTGACTCTAGGGGATGATGTACTCGGTGATTTAGACGGACGGAATGATGCTTCGCACAATGATATTTTCTTTGCAGAATTACTTGAAAATAACACATGGGGATGGGCGATTCAAGCAGGCGGCGATGGAAACGGCGAACCAACCGCTCTTTCACTTGGACTCGATGGTTCTCCGCTGCTCTCATTCGTGTTCACAGGTTCGATTGAGGCGGGTTTCACCTCGTCAACCAGTTTGGGTGGATTCGATGCCGGAGTTTGGCTTTACCAAACAGACCGAGATAACGATGGTTTACTGGATGGAGAAGACAACTGTCCGCGTCTTGCAAATACCGACCAAGCCAATCTTGACAATGACCTTCAAGGTGATGTTTGTGATGATGATGACGACAATGATAGTATCTTGGATGCGGACGATGATTGCCCTCGCGGAGAGACTGGATGGTTTTCAGAAGCCTCAACTGACCATGATACTGATGGATGTAACGATGCAGGCGAAGATTTTGATGATGATGAAGACACTGTGTTTGATCATAATGATTTATGCCCTTTGGGGCCAGTCGGTTGGATCTCGACCCCCGAAGAGGATGCTGAGGGCGATGGATGTGCTGATATCGACACCGATAATGACGGCTGGGTCGATCAAATGGACAATTGTCCAAGTGATGAGAACATCGAGCAACTCGATTTAGATGGTGATGCCATTGGCGATGTATGTGATATTGATGAAGACGGGGATGGTATTGCTAACTCGATGGAAAATTGCCCTCGTGATTCTCCGATTTGGACTTCAACAACCATCAACGACCATGACCAAGATGGATGTCATGATTCTCTAACTGATTTGGATGATGATGAGGATAATATCGAAGATGCCGATGATTCGTGTCCTCGTGGAGATATTCGCTGGTCTTCGAATGCTGTTATCGACGATTACGATGGTGATGGATGCCGTGACCTTAGTGAAGACGAAGACGACGATAGTGATGGCGTAAATGATGACATCGACAATTGCCCAACCGGCCTAATTGGGCCTGCTGCTCTTGGGCAAGACAATGATGGAGATGGTTGCATCGACAGCGTTGAAGATCTTGATGATGATGAAGATAAAGTGCTTGATACCAACGATTTGTGTCCACGAACTGTATCTGGACAACAAGTCGGCATTACTGGATGCAGTCAATATCAGCTTGATGATGATCTCGATGGCATCCCAAATGCGATTGATTTGTGCCAAAATACGGTCGCAGGCAAGATTGTTGATTTAGCCGGTTGCAAAATTATCTCTGAGAACTTAGCGAACGATGGAGCATCTTCCAACAATGGTGTGACTTTGACGTCCGCATTGTACCTGTTTGCAGCATTGTTTATCGGTGCAGCGGTCTATGTGACGTTTTTTAACAATCCGCAGTTGAGTAAAACCTCTTCACAACAACCCCCATCACGTCCAAAGAATTTCCTAAAAACCGAGGATTTCACCGGAGTGGGTACGGAAAAAGAACAAGAGTAAATTCTCCACGAAGGACAACATACAAGAATAAGAATCTCAACCACGGAATATGTCACCCATTTTCCGAGTGTTGATAAGTGCAGCATTACTTATTATTCTAACAGCAGCTCCTGCCATTGAAGGATCCACGACTGGAAAGCATAATCAAGCCGCGGCGGGATGCTCATGCCATTCAAATGGTGCCAATGGGATCACAGCAAACCATAATTTCCCCACGAGCTACACTCCTGGGACAACCTATGCCATTACCATTAACGGAAATGGTGGTTCTCAAGCCTTTGTTGGTGGATTCTCATTGCAGGTCAATCTCGGTTCCTTAACAAATGCAGGGAGCCTTGTCCAAATTTCTGGCACCAGTGCAACACACTCTGGCTCCGGCGCACTCAGTTGGACGATGGATTGGACGGCACCTGCTTCAGGTAGCGGTTCTGTGGATGTCTCGCTGGCAGTTCTTCAAGCAAATGGGAATAGTCAGAATTCGGGGGACTCATGGGACCAAACAACAGCCACAATTACCGAAACTCTCCCCCCAAACCAACTTCCAGCCGCCTCCGACTTGAGGCTCATGCCTGAAGGAAACGTACCCGTTGATGAAGTGATAATGATTACATACACCTTTGCTGATGCTGACGGGGATTCCGAATCAAATTCACAAATCCGTTGGTCAAAGAATGGCGCCCTTGCATCAACCTACAACGATATGATGGTTTTACCTGCATCTGCAACTTCTGTCGGTGATACGTGGACTGTTACAGTTACTCCAAACGATGGTACCGATTTGGGAGCAACTGAATCATGCCCTGACAGTGCTGTGATTATTGACATCGATTCTGATGGTGATGGAACAATGGACATGGACGATGCGTTCCCGAACGACTCTACCGAAACAATGGATTCCGATAATGATGGAACTGGCGATAACGCTGATGCATTCCCAACCGATGCTTCCGAAACAATGGATTCCGACAATGATGGAACTGGTGATAACGCTGATGCGTTCCCAACCGATGCTTCCGAAACAATGGATTCCGATAATGATGGAACTGGCGATAATGCTGATGCATTCCCAACCGATGCTTCCGAAACAATGGATTCTGATAACGATGGCATGGGCGACAATGCTGATGCGTTCCCAACCGATGCTTCCGAAACAATAGATTCTGATAACGATGGCACTGGCGATAATGCTGATGTATTCCCAACCGATGCATCCGAAACAATGGATTCAGATAGCGATGGTACTGGCGACAATGCTGATGCGTTTCCAACAGATGCCAGTGAAATAACAGATACTGATGCCGACGGCACTGGTGATAATGCCGATGCCGATGATGATGGTGACGGCGTACTCGATGCCGACGATCTCTTCCCACTTGATGGAACAGAAACTCTCGATACGGATGCTGACGGAACTGGTGACAATGCCGACACCGATGATGATGGCGATGGTGCGCTTGATACCGCTGATGCATTCCCGAAAGATGCCAACGAAACAATGGATTCCGACAATGATGGCACTGGTGACAATGCTGACACTTTCCCAACAGACGCAAATGAAACGGCCGATTCTGACATGGATGGAGTCGGAGATAACGCTGATGCTTTCCCAACAGATGCAAATGAAACAGCCGATTCTGACATGGATGGAGTAGGGAATAATGCTGATGACTTCGCATACGATGCGAGTGAAACGATGGATTCCGACATGGATGGAGTCGGAGACAATGCAGATGTATTCCCAAACGATGCATCTGAAACTATGGATTCCGATAATGATGGTGCTGGTGATAACACTGACGCATTCCCTCAAGATGCAACTGAAACACTCGATTCTGATAATGACAGCGTCGGAGACAATGCTGATGCATTCCCTCAAGATGCAACTGAAACGCTCGATGGTGATGGTGATGGTGTTGGAGATAATGCTCAATTGATTGCAGAAAACCTTGCGGCTGAAGCTGATGCGGCTCAACAGAATATGATGCTTATCATTGCAGTTATCGTACTTCTCATTGGCGGAGCGGCTGGGGCTGTTCTGTTCATGCGTAAGCGGGGAAGTGACGAAGATACATCGTCAAAGGAGTTCTCACAGCAAGTAATGCCAACTCAAGTTCAACCTGTTCAGCAAGCATATCAGCAACCTGTTGTCCAACAACCTGTTGTCCAACAACCTGTTGTCCAACAACCTGTTGTTGTGCCTGAACCAACCGTTCTACGACAATGGACCGATGAGGCAGGCTATACCTGGAGAGCAATGGATGATGGTTCGAACTACTGGTGGACCGGAACCGAATGGCAACGACGCTGATTAAGCGTAAACAATTGCTGGTGCAAGTGGGAGAGCACCGCCTGCTCGCCCAGTTTCATCTTCTGGCGATTCGCCAAGCACAACACGAACCGATTGAAGGCCTAATTCTTCAGCAATGAATGTTGCACGTTGAGATAAAGCATCGACTTCGTCAAGATTACTTCGTAAAAGAACTCGAGATGCATCGTCCCACTTGAAGACTTGAGGCAACATCTTTTTGCCCCAATAACCAATGATCTCGCCTTTTCGTTCGCCTTGAGCCATTTCCATTTGTGAAAGGTGCGAAACGAAATGCTTGGGACTGCCGCCTTGGTCAAGGAAATTCAGAGCCTCAACAGCCATTGTTCGCTTCCAATTTGGTGACACAACCACGATAGCCGATTGTGCTGGACCGTCGAGATGTCGTTCTGCAACATCTTTGATACGTCGAGCTGAATCAAGAACACTGCGGAGTAACGTTTCACTGTCAAGAGCCGACTGTTCAGCCGCTGAGATTGGTTCAAGGAGTTCCATCTCAGTTCCACAGACCAGTCCTTCCATGCCGATTGTGTGCCACCATTCTTCCGCCAAGTGAGGGGTTGAAACCGAGACAAGGTGAGTCCATGTTTTGAGGATCTGCAAGCCGAGTTGAGGGTTTTCTCCACCTCTTCGCGTATACCAGTTGATGTCTTTGATGAGTTCATAATGAGAAATCTCAACTGCTCGACGCAAATCAAAATATTCCATCGCATATTGGAATTCTTCACTGCGTTGTTTCAAACGACCGAGCATCCATGTGTCCATTGAAGAAACACCTCCATTCCATTCAAGAAGACGATCGGGCATGAGTGCCATTTGCATCATAACACGATGATTCGAAGCAATTGCCGTATCAGACCAATCCATCCCTGCTGTTGGGTTTGCACCAAAGAGAATGAACAGGCGAACTGTATCTGCCCCGTACTTTTCGATCATGTTTCCAGGGGATACTGTGTTGCCGAGAGATTTGCTCATTTTTGCTGAACGGGAAGTGAGTGGACCATCGCAATGTGGACAAGGAGAGTCAGCGTGTCCAACTGAAAGGGTCAATTGGCAAGATTCACACCATGGGGCTGGTGCATTAACCATACCTTGGCACAATAATTTATTGAACGGTTCATCTATTGAATGGAGACCCAAATCCCGAAGGGCTTTGGTGAAAAATCGAGCGTAAATCAAATGCATTTGTGCATGCTCGATTCCGCCACAATAGAAATCAACATTCATGAAGTGGTTAACTGGTTTCGAATCAAAGCAGATTTCATCGTTCATTGCATCAGTGTAACGGAGATAGTACCATGATGAATCGACAAATGTATCCATCGTATCTGTTTCTCGGCGAGCAGCCTTTCCACATGTTGGACAGTCGACATTCAGGAATGATTCTGAAGTTTCTAAAGGATTTCCTGTGCTAAAGACAACATCTGTAGGTAATTCGACTGGTAGGTCAGACTCTGGAACAAGAACAACACCGCAGTCATCACAGTGGATTACAGGAATCGGAGTTCCCCAGTAGCGTTGACGTGAAATGAGCCAAGGGCGGATTTTCCAATTGAGGGTTTGTATCCCAATTCCTTTTGCCTCTAATGCCTCGGTAATTGCCTTCATCGCTTCTTCACCATACAAGCCATCAAAGCCATCAATCGGTGAGTTTACCATCCAGCCATAGTCGGTTTCAGCAGCCTCAAGTGGGGCTGCAGGGTCAGAATCCTCTTTCATAGCCAATACCCGTTTGATTGGGATGTCAAAGGTTTGAGCAAAATCAAAATCTCGCTCATCATGGCCAGGAACGGCCATAACCGCTCCAGTTCCATACGAAGCAATGACGAAGTTTCCAACCCAAATCGGTATTTTATCACCAGTTAAAGGGTGGAGAGCAAAGCGTCCAGAAGGTACACCCTTCTTCTTCTTCATGTTCTTGATTCGGTCGAACTCTGACATGATTGAAACCTCATCATAGAGGTCTTTCCAAGCTGATTCAAATTCAGTGCCTTTGACTAATTTCTCAGCCATTGGATGCTCTGGAGCAAGTGTAACAAACGTCACACCAAATAACGTATCAGGACGTGTGGTGAAGACTTCGATATCAAGATCCGAATCTGCAACTTTGAAACGGATTTGAGCACCTTCTGAGCGCCCCAACCAATCTCTTTGAAGTGATTTAACATTTTCAGGATAGGCGACTGTATCTAAACCGTCGACAAGTTCTTGAGCATACTTAGGAGTATCCAAGAACCACTGGTTCATCTCTTTTTGAGTGACTGGGCCGTTACAACGCCAACACCGGCCTGCTTTGACTTGTTCATTGGCAAGAACGGTAACGCATTGAGTACACCAGTTCACTGGTGCAAATTCTCGATAAGCAAGACCTTTTTCGTAAAACTTTCTGAAAAAGTACTGAGTCCATTTGTAATAGCGAGGATCATGGCTTTTGACTTCTCTGCGCCAATCATATGAGAACCCCATGCGTTTGATTTGCTTGGTAATCGACGCCATGTTTCGCTCTGTAATCTCATACGGATGGCCGCCTTCTGCCCTTGCAGCATTTTCTGCAGGCATACCAAACGAGTCAAAACCGATTGGATAGAGCACATTGAAACCCATCATTCGCTTATTCCGGGCGATTGCATCGCCTATTGAATAATTACGAACATGGCCCATGTGCATCTTTCCCGAAGGATAAGGATACATTTCTAAGCAGTAAAATTTGGGCCGGTCATCTTGTACATCGCATTCAAAAATCTTGGCTTCGTCCCACTTGTGTTGCCATGCAACTTCGTTGACGGGTGTATATTCCTTGGCCATTTGGACACCAATTGTCTTGCGAGACAAACCTCCGTATCAACCATTTGACTTCAATGCCACTCTTCATGAGGGTGGAAATTATCGGGTATTCATGGCCAAGACAGTCACCGTACGGGTTCCAGTTCGAATCGACCTTGCTGGAGGATGGACAGATGTGCCGGCCTATTGTTCCTCGAAAAAGGGTGAAGTCATCAATATCGCAATCAATCGTTATGTAACCGCAGAAATGCACATCGATGATGAACGACGCATATCGGTGAACTACAGTTCAGACTCACCTATAGGCTCAGGCCTCGGCACCTCTGGCGCCCTAAATGTGGCTCTTTTAGCAGCGATTTCCGGTGAGGGTCGAACTCCACAAGAAATCGCAGAACTCGCCTTCCAGTTCGAAGCCTTGTTAGGAAATACTGGTGGTCGGCAAGACCAATGGGCAAGTGCCTTGGGTGGTCTTCAACACCTTCAATTCCAAGGCGACACCGTAACGACAACCCAACTGAACCCATCACCAGAATTTATTTCTTGGTTCGAGAAGAATCTCTTGTTGTTTGACAGTGGTATCACCCATGTCTCTGGCGAACTCCACGAAAAGGTCTGGGCTCGATATGAAAATGGTGACACAGAAATGAGCGATGCTCTCGAACGCATTCACATTGTGGCTCAAGAAATGCTTGAATCTATACAAACTGAAGATAGAGTGGGGCTTGCTCGAAGTCTATTGCAAACAAGCAGAAGTGTTGATCTGCTCGGTCGTGAATTCAATGAACCGTTCCGGACGCTACTTGAACCGATGTGTGAGGGTGGACAAATCTCTGCATGGAAAGTGATGGGGGCTGGCGCTGGAGGCGTAGTAGGCATTCTTCTTGGAAATGAGATTGGACGAGAGATGATTGTGAAGTTGGCTCAAAAAGAAGGCTGGAAGCATATCGATTGGTCTGTTGAGCCACTGGGGATTCAACGTGAAGTTAATCTTCACGAATGAAATCAGTGTTCGTTTCTAACAGGAAAATCGCTTCACGGGTCAACTTGTAACGGTTCTTGAGACCCATTTTTCTTTTCTCCACTAAACCAAACTTCTGTAATGTTCGCAAATGATGTGAAACAAGTTGCTGACTCTTCTCTAATCGTATTGCTAATTCGGCTTGTGTTGGGAAATCGCCCAACGGCCCGTCATGATCGAGTAAGGACAGAATCTTGCCCTGTAGACTGTTCGGGTCTGGTGAAAGTGGTGGAACGGGCAAATCGTCCTCACTCATACCTGGGTTGAGCGAATTGGTAAGTGGGTAATATCGCACTAAGCGGCCGTCTTTTCTACGCCAGATGTCTTCTTCGGATTCGAGAATTCGTAAGTGGTGGGTGATTTGACCATTGCTCATGTCAAGGGCCGCCATGAGAGCACGGAAGTGGCACCCAGGGTTCGCAGTTAGATAACCCATCAATCGACCTCGTTGATAACGTCCATCAGTGGTTTCATGTGTTCGACCGATTAGACCCAAGAACCACAAGCCAGCTGCAGTCGAAGGAATTCTTAACGATTCATTACTCAACACGAATGTGAATAAAAGAGAAAGAATGGAACCGGTTGCGACCACTACAATGACCGATGGTACAAACGATATCACCTGTTCTTGAGTATTCAATTCGACTTCAGATTCGGATTGTTCAGTTACCGGCTCGGTGCTTTGAAGTTGTGATTCAATCTCTACTCCGCGAACTTGGAATGACAGTGCTTGGAAGTTTTCACATGCTGGGTGTGCTGGTGCATCGACGATTTCATAGGTGCCGCTCCATCCTTGTTGAGGGAGCCATTGGCCAAGGATGGCACTTGAGAGTAAGAGTTGGCCTTCATCTGGAGATTCAAACAACCAACACGTACCTTGTTCGGTTTGTAAGCCAGACCACGTACCACTGATGAGGCGTGGTTGTTGTTCAACGACCACCTCAGCTGATTGTTCCATAGTTGTTTCTTCATCTGCTAATGGCCATGAAAAGACGAAGCCTGCTCGAGTTTGTGGATTAGTTTCAAGACTCAATACCATTTGATATTGGCCGTCGGGAAGTGGTTGTAATTCTGCGTCAACCATATCGACCGCCCCGATTTGAAGTTCAAATGGTGCTGTATTGCCATCAGAAGGAAGAACGAAATGGCGACCATCGTAGTAATCGCATAATGATGCTTGGGAATATACTTCCTCAATCGTCGACAAATCAATGATTGAAACCATCACTGCGCAAGGTCCAACCCAACGCAGGTCGACATCACCGGCAAGGGGAACAACCTCAAGGGTCAATTCGAATCCATCTTCACTTGAAGAAATTTCCGGAGTCAGTTCGACAGCCAGAGGAGATTTACATCCTGATGATGCGATCTGTTCATACTGAATACTCTGAACGCTCGACAAATGGAATTCAGGTATTTCCGCTACTAATGTGTACTCTCCCGAAGCAATTTCACAACCTTCGAGGTCGGTAAAGGTCCAATCGGGTAATGTGAATTGTACTTGCTCATTTTGATCAAGAATGGAATCGAGTTCTAAGGCGTTACACGTTTTCAACATTCGGCTGTCAAACACAATGTCCCCTCCATCATCTAAGACCCATATTTCAGCCCGGCATGAGTTGGTGAACTGAAGAGAAACTGTTTCAGCACCACTATTTGTCATAAGGACCTGAGATGACAAAATATCACCTTGAGAATAAATATTCGTTTCGGTCCCTTGGTGTAGAATCTCGGTCAAAAGAACGTTTTGGAGTGAGGTATCAATCGTTTCTGATTCATCCATTGTAAATGAAATGGAACTCAGTAAGAGTTGGGACGGAAGACTTGCTTGAACGGAATTAAGGCCTTGAATGAACGTACCATCTTCAAGCAGCACATGCCCAAGCAGTGTTTGTTCATATGGCAGAAGGGAATCAAAACTCGCAAAGCAAGGCATTGCCAAAGAAGATACAGCGTTAAGATTCAATTCAATGAGGCAACCGTCGTTTTGAGGCAAAGAAATGGTTTGCCCGGTTGGATTGCGAAGGGTGACTCCAAGAATTACTTCTTCATTGAGTTGGATTTGGTTTAATCGACTTTCGAGTTCAAGAACCAATTCGAGGTTAAGGGATACATCAACTGGTGTTTGGACTTGAATCACTTTGGAAGCGGTCGATTGTGTTGCAGAATGATATGCAGACACCGTATAGATTCCAGGCTCTACAAAGAGGGTGTCTTCAAGTTGTAGGTCCCATGTTAAAGCATCAAAAATATGAGTTTCACCTTCAGCCAAATCAATACTTTGTGTCTGGCCTCTACACGTGGATGAATCATCGATGAGAAGGGTGCCTGAAGCATTTGAAACTTGTAAAACAACACCGCATGATGGATCATTCGCAATCGTGTTCTGAGGCCCACTGTTGGTGAACATTGCTGTAAGTTCAACCGTATCCCCTTCCGTATACCATTCGTTTGGCTGAGATGATGTTTCTTCAATTTCAAAAACAACATCGGTGGTTTCAGCACCAGAAAGGAATGGGAAAGAGGACAAGAGTAGCAGCGTCGCGAGAAGAGCAACGGTGCTACGCGTATCGCCGGCCATGAACAAGCATTGCCCCTCATTACTTGAAAGGTCAGCGGTGCATACGATGCGTAACAAAGAAGTGAACTTCAAAGTCGATTGAGGTCGGGCATTGTCGGAACAGCTGATTCTTGCGTTGCTTGCTGTTGCATTTCAAATTGCTTCCATTGTGGAATCGCTTGTTCTTCAGTCCAACCAAGTGCTCGAGCATCGTCGAGTTGGCCTGCTGCAACATAATGATCAATCCAAGCAAGCCGGCGTTCCTCTTCCTCTGAGAAAGCAACATCCATCTTTCGTTCTAAAGCGCGTTCTGTAGAATTTTTGCGCTTCGATGAAGCCTTTGCAAATTGAGCAACTAAAATCAACATAAGCAGGAGCACAATCGCGCCACCCATTACGAGGAATGGGGTCGAGGTTGTTGAGAATCCAAATCCTTCGTCAGCTTCGCCTGTGTTCGCGTTCGGATCTGAAGTAATCATGCACGTCACTGCATTTGGACCGGTCAACACACCATTGGTGACCGCAGGGTCCCATGGGCATGGGTCATACAAATCAGCACGACCGTCTGCATCGCTGTCAGGGCATCCGTATTCTTCGAGGTTCGATTCTCCGTATTCCTTACGGCAAGAATCCGCTTCAAACGCACTTTGTGGTCCAAGAAGGCCTTCTTCGCCATCGGGGTCAAAGACGCTGTTATCGCCATAGCCATCACCGTCGAAATCATTCCATTGAGAAGGTTCGAATGGGAAAGCATCGGGCTGGAAGAAACTGGTTTGGTTATCGCCCCAGCCATCGCCGTCCATATCTGACCACTGGTCATCGACAAGAGGGAAAGCGTCTCCAGATTGATTGCGGATGGTGATGGTTTGACCGATATTATCGAGGTCTTGGATGGTATCATTGAACCAAGCATAGTTATCGCCCCAACCATCAAAGTCGGAATCTTTCCATTGCAAGGTATCGTTCGGGAAAGCATCGTCAACATCTGCCCAGCCATCAAAATCAGCATCCGGGCATCCATGGCGGTTATTTTCGTAGGATTGGCCGTAGACATCTACGCAATCATCGCCACTTGGAACTGCTGTATTGTCGCCATATCCATCACCGTCAGTATCCAGCCATTGGAATGGATCCATTGGGAACACGTCAACAGGGTCGACAAAACCATCGCTGTCTGAATCTGTGCATCCTCGTGTTGCTGGGTCCATTGAATTACCAGACACGAGTGGGCAAACATCGGATACCCCTTCTGAGACTCCATCGTTATTTTCATCGATGAAATTGTCACCATAGCCGTCACCATCGGTGTCATCCCATTGATTTGGATTATTCGGGAATGCATCGCCATTAAATCCGCCTTGGTTGTCACCGTAGCCATCGCCATCGGTATCTTTCCATTGAGATGAATCGTCAGGGAAGAGGTCAGCGTTGGAGCCGTTTGGATTGTCACCGCGGTTATCGCCATCGCGGTCTGCCCATTGAGTGCTGTCATCTGGGAACGGGTCACCAGCATTCGAATAGCCATCGTTATCTCTGTCGGCACAGCCGATTCGGTCTTCGGTCGAAGTGCCTGCTTGATTGGGACACTCGTCAGGATTGTTTCCAGTTTGGTTACTTCCAAAGCCGTCTCCGTCTTCATCACACCATTGAGTTGGGTCGGTTGGGAAGGCATCTGCTCCATAGCAGTTCGAAGTTGCTGGCCATCCAGCATCAGGATCTGACCAGCCATCACCGTCTGTATCGAGGCAACCGAGTCGATCATACTGAGAATCACCCCAAATCGTTGGGCAACCGTCGGAACGGTCGCTCATTTGCGCATCGCCAACCCAATCACCATCGGTATCGTCCCATTGTGTTCGGTCGAGCGGGAAAGTGTCGGCATTGTTGGCAATAGACAAAAGAAGACCTGGCCATTCAGGTGGGCGGTAATTATCCCAAGAGGCGTTCTGATAATTGTCACCATGCTCATCACCATCGGTATCGTTCCACTGTGTGGCATCATCCGGGAACGCGTCACCGGTTTGATTCAAATGAAGTTGGGCACCATTGAGGTCGAAATAGTAATTGTCGCCGAAACCATCTCCGTCGCTGTCAACCCATTGGAGTGAATCTGCTGGATAGGTATCGCCTTCATCCGACCATCCATCGCCGTCGGCATCTGGGCAACCAAAGCGGTCTTCGGTTGAAGTCCCTGCTACGGTCAAGCAAGCATCGGGTTGGAACGCGGGAGCAGGATTATCGCCATAGCCATCGTTGTCGAGATCTTCCCATTGGCTGCCTTCACTTGGGAATGCATCAACGACGCCGTCACCTTGGTCGGTTGTGTTGTAGCCGTCATTGTCTTCATCAAGGTCGGCAAACCAGTAGTAAACACCTTCATCATTTCGTCCGTGAGCAGTCACGATTCGGGTGCTATCCGGGCTCCATGCCATCCCTTCGATTTGACCGCATTGGTTGTTGTTTCCAGAAGTACAACCGCCTGGCCGGGGGCCTGCGAATGTATCGATTTCAACGCCAGAATCAGAATCGTAAATACGGGCAGTATTGCCATCTCCTTGATACCAAGCCATGCCTGCACCAACTTGACTACTGTCGTATGAGAAATCTGTTGAATAGCATGATGTTGAGACTGTCTTCTCCCAAATCCGGACCCATTGGGAGCCTGAAAATTCATACATATCAAAACTTGAACTGGAACCTTCCCAACCACCGCACATTGCGATGTAGGTTCCATCGGAAGACCAAGCAATAGCGTTGACTGCACCAGGTGGATTGGTCAACGTGTAGACTGTTGCCCGTGAAGAAACGTTAACGATGTAAAAATCACCGTTTCCTGCAAGTGCAATCAGTTCTCCGTCCGGGGAAAATGCAGAATCATAGAAGCGGTCCTCGCCGTTGGGATTCATCCCACTCCCTAACTTGAGGCCATCAGCGACCTTAATGAGGAAAACTTGACCATTGGTCCCTTGGTTTCCCGAGCGGCCTATCGAGACTGCAACTAAACTGCTGTCGGGAGAGAACTCTACATCGTTGACTAAGTCGCTACCACCGACATCGACGCTGATAGAGCCGTGGACTGAAGTAAGATTGTTGGTGTAAAAGATATTCATTGTGTCGTCATCGATTCCAGCTGCGACATACATGCCGTCGGGTGAATAAGACACGGAAGTAACTTCGCCGGTAGTAGTGGCAGATCTGATGTTGATGTGGGAAGTTACGTTCCAAATTCGAACAAAGCCATCTTCTGAAGCCGTGACGATAAATTCACCATCGGGTGAAAAATCGACATCTTTGTAATCCTGGCTGGAGGTTGTAGTGTACTCATTTTGGAAGTTTGGGTTCGTAGTCGTCCAACTGTCATTGAGGTCTGAAGTCCCATCAGCATCTCGGTCCGGGCAACCGTTCCGATCGATGGTAGAGCTCCCTGCTGACCAAGGACAATCATCAACGCCATCGTCAATACCGTCACCATCAGAATCTACTGCAGAAGCAAGAGGTGCCAAGACCATGAAGAACATTAAGAGCGCAAGAAAAAAGGCTCGATGTGGGGTCTCCATGGATACGGGACTCTTCATGCCTAAAAGGGGTTATGGTGTAAATGTGTAATGAGGGCTTTTGGAAATTGATAACCTCCATCGAGGAGAGTTTCCAAATCCTCTCGTGAATTAATCGTCAAAAGGCATTCGGGAAGATCATAAAACCTCCTGGTTTTTTTCTCGCTTCATCGATATTGCTACGAAAGGATTGAGATAGAACGCACCTTAGCAGATGTATGGGCGCAGGTTTGCCAAAGGTCAGTGTCGCGGTTCAAGACCGTGTCTTGCTGCACTTAGTAGAACACGTCGTGCAAAACGACCGGTACGTGGTTGGGCCAGAACTTACTCGACCAGGGATTGCTGAGGCTTGTGCTCAACATCCACCGAATGTAAGTCGAACGATGCGGACGCTTCTTCGAGACGAGTTGGTAACCGAACATACCCGCACTGTTCGAGGTGAAGATCGTCGCCAAAAGACATGGCAACTCACAGAACGGGGAAAGGAATGGGCCGAACAATTGACCAAGACATTGGGCTCAACCAAAGTACTGCTCCGGAATGCAGAAGGGGAAATATTGGAAGTCGAGGCAACAGAAGCCCCCGGACGCCTTGCAGCCGACATTACATTATTGCAAGTTCTCATGCATGCTCAACACGAAGGCGTGCTGACTTTTGGAGATATTCGATTTGGTGCAATCAGCAAGAAAAATGATGACAGTCTTCCGGAGCCTGGTCGCTTAACACCGATGACGGGTGCTCATGCTACCTATCATAACAAACCCCCAATTACGCGTCCAGTCCATGGGCGAACAGATGAATTACAAGCGCTTCACGATTGGTTTGATGAGCGGAAGCCATGTGCTGTCGTGCACGGAATTGCTGGCATAGGGAAGTCAACTTTAGTAGCGCATTGGCTCAAACAACGAATCGAAGAAGATCCGTACTTGTCGATTTGTTGGTATCCGTGCCAGCCGTGGGACCGTTCACTCGGCCTTGCAACAAGCCTACTTCACCGGTTTGGAATTGATGAGACACACGACCCTTACAACCTCATTGAAACACTCCCACTGACGCCTGGTGGAAGCGTTGATGTCGATTCTTGGCGCCGTAGGTTGCTCTCCTATCTTACCGATGCGAGAACGATTCGGGAACGTTACAAAAACGAAGTTGGAGGGCCTCCTCCATATTGGCTAATTGTCTTGGATGACGTCCATCACATGGAAGAAAATGCCAAGGATTTACTTGGAGCGTTGATTCAAATATCTTTGAAAGCGCCACTGCGATTGCTGTTTATCTCTCGCACCACACTTCGGATCTATGACCGCAGAGACGTTCACACCCGAGGTATCGTTCGTGAAATGCCTTTGAGTGGCTTGAGTCTTGAAGATACCAAAAACTGGCTGAACCAGTTGGAGCATACGCCTTCAGTGGGCATTGATGAAGTGCATGCTGCAACAGGCGGGCATCCATTAGCGCTTGAATTACTCGAGTTGTATGGCCAGGCGACCCACGAAGATTGGTTACGATTCCTTGATGAAGAGATTTTGACAGGCTTACCGGACCATGAATATGAATTACTCTCCACACTCGCTGTTTCGGATAAACCAATTCGGTGGGAGAAACTTGCTGAAGCAGTCAAATGGGACGGCACCCCTCCAGAGAATCTCATCAAACACGGATTACTTCTCGAATTGGATGAGGGGATGTGGCTCCATGAAGCACTGCGCGAACGGTTGTTGCGCGATGTTGGGGACAAAAAAGAATCACGGAAAAAACGCTTGAAGTGATTCAAAAATCATCAGCGTTCATGTGTTCGTCTACCCACTTTAGCAATTGCTGCTTTGGCATAGCGCCGCTTTTTTGGCTGACGAGAGTCCCGTTATTGAAAAGGAAAAGAGCTGGAATCCCACGGACCCCGAGGCGACCAGCATTCATTGGGTTTGAATCCGTATCGACTTTAGCAACGAGTAATTCTCGTTCACCAGCAACTTGTTCGAGGACCGGTCCTATGACCTTACATGGGCCACACCAAGGTGCCCAGAAGTCGACTAAGACCCAGCCGTTCCCGTTCACTGTTTCTTCAAATTGTCCATCTGTAACTGCTCGTACTTCACCCATAGGCTCACCATCGTCTCGTCAATGGTGAACATTATGAGGCTTTGTGCTAAATCGATTGACAGTGTAAAACGAAACGCTCATGCCAATGCTACGCTTGGGCATGTTGAGGGAGAACCATGATTATCGCACCAAGCGTCCTAACTGCAGACTTAGCCGACCTTGCGAACTCTTGTCAAAAAGCAGTAGACAGCGGACTTGATTGGCTCCACCTTGACGTCATGGATGGGAACTTTGTCCCGAATCTTACGTTTGGACCCCCGGTCATTAAATCGCTTCGTAAAGCACTTGGAGAGGGGCCTGTATTTGATGCACATTTGATGATCTCAAATGCTGAAAGTTGTTTTCAAGATTATATCGATGCTGGATGCAATCATCTTTCGGTTCACGTCGAAGCCGCTACACATCTACATCGATTAGTCACTGCTATTCGGGCTGCTGGAGCAGGTGTGGGCGTTGTGCTTAATCCTGGCACACCAATTGATGCTGCGTTAGAAGTGTTATCGGAACTCGATTTAATTTTAGTCATGAGTGTCAATCCTGGTTTTGGTGGTCAGTCATTCATCCCTGCTGTGGAACAAAAAATCCGCCGCCTCAAACAAGCCATTGATACTCAAGTTGCGAATGGAGGCCGTCCAGTTCAAATTCAAATCGATGGAGGAGTGAAAGCGCATAACATCGCTATGCTTCGAGATTGGGGCGTAAGTAATTGCGTCGTTGGCTCGG
>Ga0308021_10000531_pt1 | contig 17931 bp, 15 predicted proteins | sample Neamet351_FD_201296 | JGI IMG/M metagenome (GOLD analysis project Ga0308021, IMG submission 201296) | Marine microbial communities from water near the shore, Antarctic Ocean - #351 | ecosystem: Environmental > Aquatic > Marine > Unclassified | place: Southern Ocean | collected 2014-10-02
CTGAAGTTAATGCTGAAATAACTGACGGTGTGCGCAGTGTTTTACACCTCCGGGGTGAGGTGGTGTTGCAAGAAGTTGGCAGTCTGCCTAACGATGGCATCGTTATTCACGACCAGCGTGAGCATTAAGTTTTTTGGATTTAAGCCTTTGACGAATACTTAATTAAACGCAGAGTAAATATACAAAGCAGCGCAGTTGATTGCATACAGTGCTGCGATGGGTAGGGTGTTAGCGCTGGCAAGGTGGCTGCCCTTAATGTGGTAATTGCCTTGCATAACCAGCAACGTGCCTGAAACGGGGTTTATCGCACTGCCTAGCCCCCACGCCGATAGAAAGGTCATAGCAAGTAAGTTTGGATTAGGATCTAGGGTGAGTAGTAATGGGGCAATCACCGCCATAATCATAATGACATGCACGCCTAAACGAGCCGCCACCAAGCAACAGCCTAAAGTTAAGCACGCTTCTAGAGGGCCGTAATGGGCAAAGGGTAGCCACGGCGGCATTACCTTGAACAGTGTCCCTAAGCCAATAGCAAATACTCCTGCCGCCAAAAATAGAGTGATTTCGTTGTGCATGTTCGCCAAGCGGCTAGTAATGTGGGCGTGAATCTGGCTTGTTCGGCCTTCGTAGATTAATACCACGATCACCAATAACGGTGCGCTAGTAGCTATGATTAGGGTGATTGCAATCGTTGGCCAAATATCATGAGCAATAATCACTGTGATAGCCAATAGAGCAGGAAGAACTAGATTTCGTCCCTTCAGCGGATACCCCGTAAGCGCTGACTCAGCGGGTCGATGTAACCAATACAGCATGGCTAAACTGATAAGCCCCATAGGTGCACCAACACTCATTACAGTTAGCATCTGCATGTTTGGCACTAGGCTTAAGGTGTAGGCCATCGCAGCAAAAAAGGGCGACCAAAGAGCGCATACGGCAAAATTAATGGTCAGCATGCTGGCCGTGCGTGTGTCTATCTTACGGCTCTCATTGAGTTTTTCAGCAATAATTAACAAGGCTGATATGTTAATGATGGCGCTAAAAAAATGCCCCGAAGCTAATGTGCTTATAAGGCCTTTTCTTCCTACTGGTGGCAGCCTCTTTTTACTTTGCTTAGAAGGTGTGGCAATAAGGCTTAAAAAGCTCACTGCGGCTAGCATTGCCAGTAGTTGAGTGTTGCTATTGATGAGCCTGTAAAGTGGCGCAGAGGCGCCCTCAAGGAGGCTGTAGCCCAGGCTAATTATCCCAGCTCCAATCAAAACCATCGACTGAATCAACGAGCGGCGTGCAAGTAGTCGAAAAGACGCTATTGCGAAGACCCACAGGACTATTCCGGCAATGGGATAAAGTGGAGGAAATGCCAGTGATAAGACACATAACAGAGCGCCTATAGCTAAGCTGTAGCCACGGAGTAGGTGGCTCAAAGTGGCGCTCTAGAATTACGAAGTTTATTAAGAGTCACCTGTTCACGCTGCACTAAGGCTTGCCATATGGGCTGGGCCAACATGCGCTCAAAGTAGGCAGAAAGGGTAGGCCAACGATCATTGTTGATGCGCTCACCGCCGTGCATAAAGCTAACCATCTGACTGGTGATTGCAATGTCTGCTAAAGAAAAGCAGTTGTCGACAAAGTAGTCCTGAGTTCCTAGCTGGCTAGCAAGGTAGTTTAGTAATGGGGGGAGATGCTGGGATAGCGCCTCTTGTATGCGCTCTTCATTGGGCTCTTTGCCAAATGTGGGTTTTATAACGCGTTGCCGAAACACTGTAACGGACATCCATTTAGCGAGTTCGTAATCGGCAAATTTTTCTAACCAGCGCATGTGTGCCCGTGACTTCGCAGTTGCTGGAATCAATTGTGTCAAGGCATCGTTTTCTAAGGTTTCAATAAGGTAATTACAAATGACGCTAGAATCAGCCTGGTGCCAGTCATTTTCTTGAAGTACAGGAATTTTTTTCAGCGGACTGATGTTGACGAAATTATCTGGCATTAATCCGGGTGCCACTATCTTCAGAGAATATTCAGTTTTAGAGAGGGTTAACAAATACATGACTTTGCGAACAAAAGGCGAAAGCGGTGCACCATGAAGAGTAAAGGCCATGTTAGTAATCCAAAAGGTCAGATGGTGCTATTGTCGCTGAGGGTGGCCACAAACTCAAATAATTTACTAATATAAAGGGCTGTTGCAATAAATAACTAAGTGGTTGAAATAAACACAATATTTTTCACATTAGTGCTTGACAGAAATCGGCTCAATCACTAATATGCGCACTCCAGTTTGGTACGGCCAACAGGCAATATCAACCGCGAATGTGTCCCGTTCGTCTAGTGGTCTAGGACACTGCCCTTTCACGGCGGTAACAGGGGTTCGAACCCCCTACGGGATACCACTATTTTTTTGGACTGCAGTTATCAGTCACTAGTTTGAATAAAACTGCTGATTTATAACTGCAAGCCTAAATAGTAAAGGTTAATCACACGCCTTCAACAAGTGATATGTAGCGGGAATAGCTCAGTTGGTAGAGCACGACCTTGCCAAGGTCGGGGTCGCCGGTTCGAATCCGGTTTCCCGCTCCATTTTTTCTAAAAAACTCACTCTCTTTAGTTACTCACTGTTCAATTTACAGTGCGGCCTTGCTGTGTTTGGTGTTATCTGCAAAGAACCATTTAAATGGCTGATTCTAAAACCTTTATGTATGTGAGGGAGTAAGCTATTTTAAGGCGATACTGCAACATATCCTGTGCATTAATTGTAAAATACCCAAGATTACCCTACATATCCCATTTTTCAGTTGACATAATCCAGCAAAATCAATAATATGCGCTCCACTCTTTACAGAGCTATAGCGTCCCGTTCGTCTAGTGGCCTAGGACACTGCCCTTTCACGGCGGCGACAGGGGTTCGAACCCCCTACGGGATGCCAACAAAGTGCTTTGTAGAGTTAGAGTCTAGGCTCATAGTAGTAAAAGGCTTATCACATGCCTTAAATCAGTGATATGTAGCGGGAATAGCTCAGTTGGGCGATCGACCGATGCCGTAGGCAGCAAAAGCACTGCTTTTGTAGGAAGAGAGCGACAAAATCTTAGATTTTGACCGGGCAGCGCACGACCGAAAGGTAAAAAGTGTGCTCGAGTTACGAAGTGGTATATAGGCGAATCACAAGCCTTAAATCAGTGATATGTAGCGGGAATAGCTCAGTTGGTAGAGCACGACCTTGCCAAGGTCGGGGTCGCCGGTTCGAATCCGGTTTCCCGCTCCAAATTTAGGCCGAATGGCAGAGTGGTTATGCACCGGATTGCAAATCCGCTAACCCCGGTTCGATTCCGGGTTCGGCCTCCACATTCCCGGGGGTTGTAGCGACAGTCGCTACTTACCTCCGAACACTTCCGAAGAAAGCTCCGAATATGCAGTGGGGTAGTTTTAGGCTACTGTATGTCCTGCCATGCTTTCTAGCGCCTTAACCATGGCAGAATGATCATCATTCTCGCCACCGTTCGCTGCACAGGCTGTAAACAGTTGCTGACAAGTCGCCGTATTGGGTAAGCTGACACCTAATACACGTGCCGATTCAAGTGCCAGATTTAAATCCTTTTGGTGCAGTTTAATACGAAATCCCGGATCAAAGGTTCGATTGATCATGCGCTCAGCATGTACTTCAAGAATTTTCGATGAGGCGAATCCGCCCATTAGTGCCTGTCTTACGATGGCTGGATCACAACCCGCTTTCGATGCAAATAATAAGGCTTCGCTAACGGCTTCAATATTGAGAGCAACGATGATCTGGTTTGCAATTTTACAGGTTTGACCAGCACCATTATGTTCACCGATCAGGGTGATATTTTTACCCATTAGTTCAAACAATGGTTTGGCCTGTTCGAATGCCGCAGTTGGCCCACCGATCATAATGGTTAAACTAGCTGCTTCAGCACCAACCTGACCGCCTGATACGGGCGCATCAAGATACAAGCCACCTTTTTCATTTACTTGCTTTGCGAGTTCGGCCGTTACAATTGGGCTGATTGAACTCATATCAATAAGCAGTGTTTTGGCATTGATATTACCAAGTAACCCGTCAGCACCCGCAACGACACGTTCTACATCGGGGGAATCTGGCAGCATGGTGATAATGATATCGCAGTTAGCTGCGACTTCGCCGGGTGTTGCAACTACTATCACATCCAGCGCCTTTAATACTTCTGGCAAAGGTGACGTATTAAGGCAGGTATATAGTGTGTTTCCCGCTTCAGCTAAATGTGCCGCCATCGGTGTGCCCATGACACCCAGGCCAATAAATCCAATATTCATAGTCAGTATTCTCGTTGTTACTTTTGATCGGTATCATTTTAAATCTTGGGGAACGCTAATATCCACGTTCAGGTTGAATGGGGTTTAATAATGGCTTTCCGGCCATGTGAAGCCGCATATTACGTAGAAACAAACCCAGGGTCATTGGCACATAAGCATCGCCATCATCGGCTGAAATATGCGGGGTAATGATTAGGTTTTTGGTATGCCATAGGCGTGAAGATTCTGCGATGGGTTCTGGGTCAAATACATCGAGTATGGCACCACGCAAACTGCCCTCTTCGAGCTTGTCACAAAGCGCGTCATAATCTATCAGTGCTTCTCGACCGATATTGACAATGCCGGCCGTTGATTTCATCAAATCGAGGCGACGACGATCTAGCAAACCGCGTGTTTCAGGGGTGTCTGGAGTTGCTGCCAGCAAGTAATCGGCGTGTGGTAGCACGTCATCTAACTGAGCAGTGGTGACTACTTCATCGCAGCCATCGACTTCTCGGCCACTACGGTTAACACCGATGACATGAACACCCAAAGCCTGAACTTTCTTCGCGACTGCACCACCAAGGCTACCCGTACCAAGAACGACCAGTGTTTTACCAGCTATGGGTGAAGCATAGAGCGAGTCATAAACCTTTAGTCGTTGATTGGTGGCCACGGCTGGAATATTTGAATGCAGCATGAGTACGCTCATTAAGCCAAACTCACCGGCCTTTTCTGCATGCACACCTTTGTTGTTAGTGATGGTCACGCCTTGAGGAATCCAATTCATTGGCAACATATGCTCTACGCCTGCCCCGATACAGTGAATCCATTTCAGATTAGGAGCAACCTCTGCCAGATTTTCCATCGGTAAGTCCCAAGTGAGTAATACCTCGGCATCACGCATAGAGGATTCAAAATTATCTGTATCCCAATCGATAAAAGAGGTGAGCTTGCTACTGACATCAGGAAAATCACATACGGCATCATCAAAGCGCTGTTGCGTTATAGTGAATACTGCTTCGCCTTCGGGCGTATTGGGAAATGATCCATTGGCCCAGCGGTTATTTTTTACATGAACTTTAATGCTCATTATCACTGCCTCTTAAAATATTATTATGCGGAGTATTAGCCTAATTCTTTTAACTGTGAAATGATTTGCTTGTCCCTGGCTTCACCCGTTAATACATTACCCGCAAAGATAATGTCCATGACTTTATCGTTGGTTGCACAGAGCAACTCTTTGTCCGATTCTTGGGTTTGTGGCATGGTTAATATCGTATCACTGCCATAAGTAGGGATAACGCCGCCGTCAGTGAGAACACCCGGTTGTGGTGGTCGTTTGCCTTTTTGTAAATTACGGCAGTTTTTCTTTATTTGTGCCCGATACATTGAAATACCACTGTCACCTGAGACCAAATACTCCTTACTGTGATCAGAGATACTACCCATGCCTTCGACTGCTTCGACATCACCAGGACTGGCTTGTTTTTCTGCGTAACTGCGCTCAAATAATTCACCTTGCTCAATCAATTGCATCCCTTCAACGGTATTGTATTCCATAGGGTCGCCACGCTCGCCAAAATTACCCCAGGCAAAAGCAATGCAATGCTCGTCGTCGACAGGCACTACCCAACGCGTGAATGCACTTCGGCCAAAATAGCGCTGTTCAGTACCATCGGCCGCAAATGCTGAACCCGATTGAGTAAAGTTCGGTAGGATCAATTCATTGACTCGCACCCAGATATTGTCTCCAACACGGCGACTAGCGGTGCCGAAGAATCGTGTTTTCTTATCCTGATAGAATTTAATTTCACCCATTTCACCAAAACCATCAGAGAACTGAGATTGATGTAAAAATGCGGTATGAACTGGGTCGACGATGGCGTCGAGCACCTGAATCCAGTTGCAAGCAAAAGGCCCCGCATAAGGTGTCATCACCATATCTGGGATATCAAAAGTATCGTAAAAGGGGAACTCTGGCAGCTCTTCCATTGGCCCCATATAGGCAAAGAGAAGCCCTTTATATTCTTTGACCGGATAAGCACCAAGGCGTACTTTATTTTTAACATTAATCGCCGAGATCGATCCTGCTGGCTCACCAGGTATATCAAGCACGGTACCATCAACATCAAATGCCCAACCGTGATAACAGCAGCGAATGCCTTTATCATCACAACGACCAAATTCGAGAGACGCTCTGCGATGAGGGCATTTTTTATGTACTAAACCATATTGACCTGATTTGTCTTGAAATAAGACCAACTCCTCATTCATGATTTTGATCAGTTTGGGGTTATCTCCCAACTCACTGGTGATATGCACTGGATGCCAATAACGTCGAAGATAATCGCCACAGACAGTCCCTGGACCAGTTTCGGTTATATCGGTAATCGGTTCCCCTTCCCATGTTTGGTGGTAACCGCAAAAGGAATCAAAATTTTCAGGATTTGCTTTGCTGGCCTCAGTCATTTCATTTTCTCTCAATTTAGACGCTTAAGTTAAGGTAATTAAGCAAGCTGAATATAAACATCACCATCTTCGACTTTAACGGGGAAGGTTTTTAAATTGACACACACAGGCTCGCTTAGCGCCTCACCACTAATAATATCGAATCGGCCCTGATGTCGTGGGCACTCAATGACAGTATCGATCACCATACCAAATTCGAGATGCTCATCTTCATGAGTACACATGCCATCAGTGGCGAAAAAGCCTTTCGATGTGTTGTAAATGCAAAAAGTTTGCTCGCCGTGATCGAATCGAACCAAATCCTCTTCATCAATATCATTGGCTGCGCAGACTTTTATCCAGCTACCTGTCATTGTTTTATCCTCAATGTCTGTTCGTTTTTTGATCAATATTCTGAATTGATAATTTTATTAATTAACTCACTTACTAGGCCCAGAATTAAACCTCATCAAAAGAATAAGTGTAGTATTTTTGAATTTACAAATTACGAAATCCGTAGCATTGAAAAAAATATTGTATTATTAGGTAAAAAAAATATCACGTTGATGGTGAATCGTCAATTAGGATCTGAATTTAATGCGAATATAGAAAATTAGCGGGGAAGGGGGTAAGTGTCGAGGCATTGAGATAGGAGAACGGTATCGTAGTCGATCAAAACATTGTTATAAATTACAAATGGGCTGGCATTTTCTTCTACCCCCCCCAATTTCTACCGCAGCGCTTTTAAAATCACCTACACACTGAATCAATTCGTGTCGTTGACTTCATCCCGTATTAGGATGGTCATAGGGGAAATCATCTGCGGTAGCAGTCAGGTTGGTTAGGTTAAGCGCTAATTTGGTTAAGTCGTGATTTTGGTTAAGATAGTAGTTCCGAAATCGATTGATCCAAAAAATTTTCAAATGTTGGGTCGTTGCCAGGTGATGCGACACAATGCCCCCAGGGGGATGAGTAGACACGAAGTTCGACATTGCTAATTTGCGCAGCTTCAATTTCGTTATCTTCGACCCGAAAGTACATATCTTCATCACAGACGATGATAATTGTTTTCGCCTTAATGGCTTTAAGTGCTTTCACAAAATCACCATCGTAGGCGGGTTGCCAACTGATGTCACTTTGCTGCCAGGTCTTTAATTTACACAGTAGATCATTCGCATCCCAATCGAGATGGTCTTGTTCCCAGTCTTTCAATAAGGCTTCCGTGCTGTCGAAACCTTTTAGTTGGTACATTTTTTTGCGATAAAAAGTTTGTGAAAATGCCCAGCCAGCATAATTTCGACCGAATGCTTTTAAACCCTTCACTGGCGGAGTCTGGTAATTTCCATCGTCATAAACAGCGTCTGCCTGAAGTGCCGCCTTAACGCCTTCGAGAAAGACAATGTTATGCTCAGATGTCTTTGACGAAGCGCAAAAAGGTAAAATTGCCTTTACCATATCGGGGTATTGAGCAGCCCATTGAAAAGCCTGGCATCCAGCCATCGACCAGCCTGCCACCAACGCAATTTCAGTCACACCAAGAATCTCGGTGAGTAGCTTGTGCTGCGCTCGGACATTGTCGAATAAAGTAACCGCTGGAAAGTTAGCTGCATTAAAGGGTGCCGGAGTGTTGCTCGGTGACGAAGAAATTCCGTTGCCAAACAAGTTCACTGAGACGATATAGTGGGTAGATGGATTGATAGCGCGGTTTACGCCAAAAAATCCTTCGTTGCGTTGGTGACTGCCGGTATAAAAAGTAGGCAACACTACAACATTATCTTTTGCTGCATTCAGTTCGCCGTAGGTTTTATAAACCAGCTGAGCGCAAGGCAAGACAATACCTGACTGAAGTTCGAAATTAGGTATTTCATATGTCTGAGCGTGTGTTTGGGCTTTTGTCATTTGAATTTAAACCGTATTGAGCGAGGGGGAGATCAAAGATCTGCCCCTTTGACGATTAGAAGAGTCGTAGGTATTCTGAAACTTCCCAATCGGTGACTGTTTGGTGGTAACGCTCCCACTCATCATCTTTATAGGCCAAATAAGATTTCAGCATCACTGGCCCCATCACTTGCACAGCTAATTCATCGTGACGCAAGGCTTCCAGTGCAATCATCAGGTTACGTGGCAATCTGCGAATTCCTGCTGCTTCGAACTCTTCATCAGTCATATTATAAAGATTAAGATTACAAGGTTCTCCTGGCTCCATCTTGTTTTGAATGCCTTTAACCACACCGGCTATTGACATGCCCAATCCCAAATAGACATTCATGCACATATCAGCTGCGCGGTTTTCGATACAGTAACGGTTTTGTGGCAAACGGAACTGTGCTGCACGATTGTTGTAGCCATAAGTAATATTAGTCGGTGCCCAGGTCACTGTTCCCCCTTCAAAGCCGCCCACTCTTGGTACAAGCCCGTTGTAAGAGTTAACAATTGGGCAAGCAATTGCCGTAATGGCCTCTGAGTGTTTAATTAAACCACCAACAGCCCAAAGCGACTCGTCGCTCCAACCATCTTTATCATTGCCAAATATATTAACGCCAGGTGCATCAGGTCTTTGTAAGGACAGGTTGATATGAGCACCTGAACGCCAGTCACCACTGGTTGGCTTAGGCATGAACGTAATAAACATGTCGTGTTCCTTGGCTACTTCTTTCAATAAGATACGTAGGAAGGTATAGCGATCGGCCATTTCTAATAAGTCGGTGTAATGAAAATCCAGTTCGAACTGTGAGTAGCCACCTTCGGCTACTACGTCATGCATGTTCCAACCCATATCTTCCAGCATATCGATCAAATCTTTGAGGAATGACATCGAGTCGATAGATTGCTCGACATCATAACCAAAGGCCTGTCGGCGTGAGCGTAAACCTTTTTCAGGGTCGCTATCGAAGGCTTTCACAGGCTGGCCTTCATCGTTAAAGCGCATTGCAATGAACTCTGGCTCGATACCCGCATAACCGACATAACCAGCGTTTTTAGCATCACGGATTTGCCGTTTTAGTGCCTGACGTGGACAAACATTGTAAGGCTTATCTTCCCAGAACAAGTCAGCAAAAATAATAGCCATTGATTTGTCCCAGGGGCAAATATAAACCGCATCTAAATCGGGCACCATCACTTGATCAGAATCGGCAGGCGATAACTCAGGCACAAACGAAATAGAATGAACTGCAAACTGAGGCCCTTTACCCATACACAGTTGCTCGAAGTCACTCATCGGTACTGGCTTAGTTTTTGGGATACCAAATAAATCTATCCAGCTTGAAAGTACATATTCAACGCCGGCATCTTCTAGATCTTTTCGGACTTCGGCAATACGTTCTTTCGAGGGTAAGGCTTCGGCGAAGGTCTCTACGTATGCGGTCATAACACTCTCCTATCTTTTTATTAAATATGGATACAAACTAATAACGCCATTTTAAACTGACGCTCAAGGATTACGTATCAGGTCCAGTTTTGTTTCAGTAGGAACTGATTTTTGAAATTCTTAAGTCCAGACATAGTTTCGCTGGATCCAATATCTAGCTGCCCATGAATTTCTTTATCCAGAAAAGCGAGAAATCCATTTCGATCATTACTCACGATTTCAACCAATAAGTCATAACGCCCGCTCACCCACAGTATGTAAACCACATCAGGAGAAGTGGCTAGTCTCTCCGATAAGGCCTGCACGGTATGCCCAGATGCCACCTTAATCCCAAGCATCGCATCACTTTTATATTCTGCGGCAACTGGGTCGGCAATTGCGACAATGCGCAACATGCCAGCCTGTTTCATACTATTCACCCGGTTACGAATCGTGCCTTCAGAGACTGACAGGCTTTTCGCTATCTCTGAAAACGCCATACGTCCATCGGCTTGCAACATGGCAACTATTTCGCGATTTAGTTTATCTTCGCTAAAAAATTTGCCCGTCACTCCAGAGTCGTCTGACTCTGACACATCTAATTGTTCAACTACTCTGACACCGCGAGTCATGTAAATCCTCAATTCTGCTATCAATTTGGCTAAAGTGAGGTAAGCATAAATATGAATTCAACATTAATCAAGGGTTGTTTTGCTCATATCGTAATTATTATGTCTATTTTTTACGAATTAAGGAGGTTGAAGATGCCTAGGAGGTAGCTATTTATTAATATAGAAGAGCGGATTGCAAATCCGCTGGCCCCGATTCGATTCCGGATTCGGCCTCCACATTCTCACGGCTCTGTGTTTACAGCTATGTAAGCCGACGATGTAACGGTGGGTTATAACACTTTATCCAAAGCGGTCATTAATTTATCCATCTCAGCTTTGTTGGTGTAATGCACAAAACTCAGCCGTAAAACTCCATGATCTGGGTCAATTCCTTGGGCCTCTAAACACCTAACAGCATAGAAATTTCCACCTCCTGCCATGATTCCATGGTGTGCTAATTCAGTAGCCACACCCATTGGGTTGGCTTTTAGAGCGACGGCAACTGTTGCCGCTTTAAAAGCTGCATTAGTGGGCCCTAGTAGTCGTACAGAGCTTTTTGAGCTCAAATAATCCAGTAATGGTTGCAGTAACTCAGTTTCATGAGCCCGAAACAAGTCATGGACAAACATCCCGCGACCGTTGGCACTGATGACCTCTGAAGCATGATGGCCATACACGTTATCTATATAGTCGGCCATACCAGCACTGGCAGCAATTTGTGCATGGTCTGGCCCTGCTGGAGTAAAGCGCTTGTAGAGATCATTAGCATTGAAATAATGCCCTTGATTAGGCAGTTTCATACCCAATTCACGACTGATTGTCATTATGCCTTGATGGGGCCCAAACGTTTTATAAGCTGAAAACAAGTAAATATCAGCACCCAGAGCTCCAACATTTGGAATGCCGTGAGGCGCATAACTTACTCCATCCACGCAGCTGTACGCACCAGACGCATGAATAACCTTACAGATTGCGCCTACATCATTGATCTCACCAACGACATTAGAGCAATGAGGGAAGCAAACCAGCTTCACTTTTTCATCCAAAATATTAATTAGATCTTGGAGGTTTAAATGTCCAGTATCACCATCAATTTTCCACTCGCGGATCTCTATCCCACGTTCAGATAATCGTCTCCAAGGGCCAGTGTTTGCCTCATGATCTTGATTAGTAACAATGATTACATCTCCAGCACTCAAATGTTGGCCAAACGCTTGCGCTAATACATAAGTGTTTTGAGTAGTGGAAGGTCCAAAGCTAACTTCATCAGTATCAACCCCTAAAATTTCTGCAAGACGCGTCCGTGCCTCATCCATTTCAGCACCAGCTAAGGTTGATGCTTCGTAAGGAGCATAAGGTTGAACTTTGCGCTCGTTGTAGTATCGGGTTAGACGGTCGATTACAGGCTTACATGTATAGGACCCGCCAGCATTTTCAAAAAATGCTTGGCCTTGCAGGGAATTCTGTTCAAATGCAGGGAATTGCTTTCGAATATAGTCGATATCAAGTTTCATGCTTATGCAGCTCCTTATTTATGTCTGTATTTAGCGCCATGTTTCAGGTCATTGCTTCATGCTAATAAAATGCATGTTAGCGTCTTCTAAGCCTTGAGAAGAGTACATAAATAGTACTTCCATAAAATTGTTATAGATATAGGAAGAGTTCTCATTTTTGAGTCCTGACAATTGGCAGTTGGTCTTCACTCTACTGGCACCCTGGTCCTTGATTAGCCCTTCACTAGTCCTGAAGATGCACTACTAAACGCCGTAACATACTTTTTAATAACTGCTGTTGCTCTTCGCTATAATCAGCTAGTACCTTCTTTTCATGGGCCTTTGCTTGCGCCAATAGATCTGCAATTAGGGTCCGTCCCTTAGACGAAATTGTTATCTTAACGGCTCTTTTATCTGCGTCATCTTTGTGTCGTATTAACAGTTTCTCTGCTTCCATTTTAACCACTAATTTGGATAAAGTAGGCTGTTTAAATAACACCCTTTGATTCAGCTGGGTTAAGGTTAAGCCGTCTTCGTCAGACAAGCTGGCGAGTATGCGCCAATAATTAGTCGACCAACCTTGAGCTTGAATTTGATGGTGAAACTGTTCGCTAACGAGGTGGCTCGAGCGTGCCAAGAGGTATGCTAGGTAGTCATCTATAAAACTAAAAGGTTTGGTCATATTGGTAGCGGCACGTGATGTTTTCTTACATATTAGAGTAGTTGTATTCATTTTCATATAAAAATGTCTATGCTATGCTGGGAAAAACAATAATGTTAATAGAGTATGTAAAACATGTTAAATGATCGCATAGAAGCACCTTGGCTTGCAGCATTTGAGCAAACCCTAGGGTTGTGTGGTTTAGTGGCAGGTGATTCAGTGGCCATACTGTCAGAGACCCAATCAAGAGACATACTATTACAGCTGGCAGAGCTGGCCTTAGTGCGGATGGGCTGCCATGCCTTCCACGTTCGTATACCCACGCCTGCATCAAGTGCACCCGTTCCAGTGAGATCTACCGGTGCCTCTAACATCCTGCAGCACGCTGGTCCTGCCATGAGTGCCCTGGCAGGAAGTACATTGGTGTTAGATTGCACTGTGGAGGGCCTGTTACATGCAGCCGAATTACCACAAATATTACAAGCAGGTGCTAGGGTGCTCATGGTGAGTAACGAGCACCCTGAAATACTCACTCGTTTGGCACCCGACCCAGCATTAACTCCCAAGGTTAAAGCCGCCACTAAGCTCTGTAAAAAAGCCAGTAAAATGCGAGTGACTTCAGAGGCTGGCACAGACCTTACAATTGACATCAAAGATGCCCCGACCGCAGGGGTGTGGGGTTATACAGACCGCCCTGGTACCTTGGCACATTGGCCTGCAGGTGTGGTGGTATGCTTCCCTAAGCAGGGCGCAACCAACGGCACCTTAGTTCTAGATGCAGGTGATATCAACCTTACGTTCAAACGATACTTAGAACGGCCCGTTACCCTCACCATAGAAAACGACTTTGTGACTAAAATAGATGGGCAGGGCACCGACGCAGAGTTAATGAGGCGCTATTGGGCCGCCTGGAATGATAAAAATGCCTATGCCGTTTCTCATGTGGGCTTTGGTATGAATCCTAAAGCTAGATATGAAGCCCTCACCATGTACGATCAAAGAGACACCAACGGCACAGAACTACGCGCCTTTGCCGGCAACTTCTTATTTTCCACAGGTGCAAATGAGTTTGCTGGCCGCCATACTGAAGGGCATTTTGACTTACCTGTGCGTAACTGCACTATTCATTTAGATGAACACTGTGTCATCCAGGGTGGCCAGCTGCAAGGCGACATTGCGTGAGTTGGAGCTATGTGCGAAGTGGCACAGTAGGCCAGACGTTGGTGTGTTTACACGGCGTAGGTGGCAATGCCAGCGCGTTTTCACCGCAGCTTAGTGGGCTAAGCAATACGTTGCAGGTGTGGAGCTTAGATCTGCCAGGGTATGGCGATTCTGCACCATTGTCGGTGATGGACTGGGGTCACTTAGTGCTGGGCTTAAAGCAATTTTTAGACCTACATCACCTGCACACAGTACATCTTTTAGGACATTCGTTTGGTGGCATGCTAGCGCAGGAATTTGCTGCTCGGCACCCAGACTATTTGGCGAGTTTAATCCTCTATTCCACAAGTGCAGCATTTGGTTCCAGTGACGGTGTATTCCAACAACAGTTTATTGAATCAAGGCTAAAGCCACTGAATGAAGGGGCGACTATGCCCCAGTTGGCTGCCGTCTTGATAGACCCTTTACTGGCGCAACCGAGCCTGCAAGAAGTACGGCAGGCTGCTATTGACTGCATGGCGCAAGTGCCTAGCGACACTTACAGGCAAGCTATTAAATGCATCAGTGTATTTGACTGCCGTTACAACCTACCTCAATTGAACCTTCCCACATTATTGCTAGCCGGTGCTGAAGACCCCATTGCCAGTGCGCCGATGATGGAGCGATTGGCCAGCAAAATCCAAAGTGCTCAAATATGTGTATTACGCAATGCAGGCCATCTTGCAAACTTAGAGCAGGCTACCCTGTTTAACGCACAGGTGAGTGATTTCATTACACAACACGAACACGAACACAGACAAGGAATTTAACATGCAACCCGATCAACCAATGTTTGATGCCAAAGCATGGCAACTTACTACTCAGCAACAAGACCTTACTGCTAGGGCTCGGCATATAGGGCAGCATCAGTTTGCTGGAAGGGCGGCCGATTATGATGCTCGTGCAGCATTTCCTACAGAAAATTATGATGATATGTTCGATGCCAATTTAATGGGAATTTGCATCCCTAAAGAAGATGGTGGTGAAGGTGCTGATTTTTTAACATACGCCTTAACTGCAGCTGAAATTGGACGTTATTGCGGCGCTACGGCACTGACATGGAATATGCACGTGTGCTCCACCCTTTGGAGTGGCCTGTTAACAGACGACTTGGAGATGGATGAAACAACGCGGGCGCTGCATAAGCAAAACCGTGCGGTACATTACCAACGCATACTTACCGAAAGGGCGGTCTATTCACAACCCTTCTCAGAGGGAGGTGCAGCTGCAGCTGGGGCAAAAGCATTTGCAACCGTGGCTCATAAAGTTGATGGTGGTTGGCGTGTTAATGGTAAAAAGATTTTTGCATCTTTGGCTGGTCATGCTAATTACTATGGCGTTTTATGCACAGAAACCAGTGATGAAACTACTGAACTAAGCCGCCGTAATACAATCTATTTGGCGATTCCAGCCACATCAAAAGGTGTGACTGTAGAAGGGGAGTGGGACCCAGTAGGTATGCGCGGTACCGTATCCCGCACACTCATTTTTGAAGATGTATTGGTACCCGACAATGCCACCCTAATGCCTGCAGGCATATACTTCCAAGCTGCTAAGCGTTGGCCGCACATGTTTATGACGCTGACACCAAGCTATATGGGCATTGCTCAGGCGGCGTACGACTTTACCGTAACATACCTGCGGGGCGAAGTTGAAGGCACCGGCCCTGTAAAGCGACGTCAGTTTGCCACCAAGCAAATCGCCGTAGCGCAAATGCGCATCATGCTAGAACAAACAAAAACCCTATGGTTTCAAGCCATGAGTGAAGCATGCGCCAACCCCAGCAAAGACCAGCTGCTTCGAGCGTGGGCGGCGCAGTACACCACTATGGAAAATGCCAATGAAATTGCTCAGCTGGCCATTCGTACCTGTGGGGGACAATCTATGCTGAAGTCTCTGCCATTAGAACGCTTGTATCGCGACAGTCGCTGTGGCTCCCTAATGCTGCCCTGGACTGCAGAGCTGTGCCTCGATATGCTCGGTAAAGGCTGCCTCTACGAACGTGGCGAGACAGACGATTAATGTCTAATATATCCAACTGGATTGATGTACACGCGCGTTTTTCACCTGACAAGCTCGCAGTTATTGATCATCAAAAAGAATACACCTATGCAGACTTAGCCGATGCCATAGGCACCAATGCCCGTATGCTAAAGTACTCATTACGGGTTGGGCGAGGGGACCGGGTTACTTACTTGGGCTTAAACGGCGTTGAATTTATTAGCTTAATGTTTGCATGCGCGCGCTTAGGGGCCATTTTTGTGCCGCTTAACTGGCGTTTAGAAACCCCGGAATATCATTATATTTTAACTGACGCTAGCCCCAAGGCGCTAATCGTCACTCCCGACTTTAAACACCAGGTCGACACTCTTAATGATGCCCATCCAGATTGTTTGTTCGTGCTCCAAGATGCACAGTGGGCTGGGTTGGATGCACACACATTAAGCCCAAACTGGCATTCCTACAGTGCTCTGCAGCAGTCTTGTGGCATCAATGCTAGCGACTATAATGCCCATGTAGACTTAAACGCGCCAGTATTGATTGTGTACACCTCTGGTACTACAGGGCACCCAAAAGGCGCTGTATTGGATCAGAAGGCGCTATTTTACAACGCCCTCAACAGCCAGCACATGCATAACATGAGCAAGACCGACACCATCCTAACGGTATTGCCAATGTTTCACGTAGGTGGGCTCAATATACAAACCCTGCCAGCGCTCTATGTAGGCGCCACAATAATATTGCATGCACGTTTTGACCCAGTGCAAACACTCACTGCCATCCACAATCAAAAACCCAGCCTTACTGTACTAGTGCCTGCAACGTTATCCGCCATGTTGGCGCTATCTCAGTGGCACACCACTGACCTTTCGAGCTTGCGGAGCATCACCAGTGGTTCATCACTAGTGCCTATAGACCTTATCGAGGCCGTTGCCAGCCGTGGCTTAACAGTGCAGCAAGTGTATGGCCTTACAGAAACATCACCTATTGCAGTATATCAAACTGCAGAACAAGCAAAGACCCGGTTTCATAGTACTGGTTTGCCAGCTTTACATTGCCAAATGAGGTTGACGGGGCAAGATGGCGTGCCTGTTGCCAGTGGTGAGGTGGGGCATATCCTTATTAAGGGCCCCAACGTGTTATTTGAATATTGGGGTAATCCTGAGGCTACAGCTAAAGCCCTAGATAACGGTTGGTTTGATACAGGCGATCTAGGTCACTTAGACCATGATGGGCATTTAATTGTAGATGATCGTGCTAAAGATATGATTATTTCTGGTGGAGAAAATATTTATCCAGCTGAATTAGAGGTTCACCTAAACCGCTTGGAAGGTGTGCTTGAAGCAGCAGTAGTGGGGAAAACAGACCCTAAATGGGGAGAAACGCCAATCGCTATTGTAGTGCTAGTGCCAGGAAGCCAGCTTGAAAAGAATGCCATACTCAAAAGCTTTGTAGGTCAATTAGCCCGATTTAAACACCCTAGTGACGTTATTTTTATGCCTAAATTGCCACGAAATGTGATGGGAAAAGTGCAAAAATTTGTGCTACGCGAGACGATCTTCAACGAAGTCACAAAGTGAATCTCAATTAAAGCCTAATATATAGGAAATAACGTTTTTTCCCTTTACTTTAACGGCCCAAAGTGTAAAATGCTGTTCCGCATAACACGTCGAAAAAGAACTTAAATTGACTTATTATGTGCGTGTGGCAAGCTCAGTATTGTCACCAACAACGCAATGGCTTAATACCATTGTGAGGTGTGTTTTTATAATACACCTAACCTCAGTAGGACCATTGCCCGGATGGTGAAATTGGTAGACACACAAGACTTAAAATCTTGCGACTTAACGGTCGTGCCGGTTCGATTCCGGCTCCGGGCACCA
>Ga0308021_10000533_pt1 | contig 17908 bp, 13 predicted proteins | sample Neamet351_FD_201296 | JGI IMG/M metagenome (GOLD analysis project Ga0308021, IMG submission 201296) | Marine microbial communities from water near the shore, Antarctic Ocean - #351 | ecosystem: Environmental > Aquatic > Marine > Unclassified | place: Southern Ocean | collected 2014-10-02
CACCGCCCATTACAAGGACTGGAGTGGGGAAAAACTGACTGAAGTGGCCCTGGGTATGGCCGGTAAAGTGCAGGTTGAGTTTTTGCACATTCACCAAGGCCGCGACACCACAGCGGACTACCAGGCGCAATACGGCACGGGCTTTCAACACCTGGGCATACACTGCGAGTCACGCGACCAGGCCTTGGCTCACCTGAAGTCCCTAGGCGCCACGGTGAACGAACTTAACGAGTATCCGGGCATCCGCTTCGCTTTCGTTGATGTGCCCACTGGCCCGGGCATGTTCGAAATACTTCAACCCACTGCGGAAATTGCGGATAATGATGGCATCTCCAGTAGCCGAAAGATGAATGATCGCGCCCGCGCCCTGTTCGATGTGGACCGGGCGACCATGGTTACCAGGGACATTGACACTGCGTTGAATTTCTATGCCTCATCCTTCGACTGGGACTGCCCCACGGCCGTTACCGCTACCCTGCGCTACGGCGACAAAGAAACTTGCGTGCGGCGCTATATTGGCAAGGCCGGAGCACTGCAGCTGGAACTTATCGAACCCAATGACAATAGCGACGACCCTTATGCAACCCATCTGCGCCGCGGCGACCACGGCCTGATTCATGCCGGCGGCGTGTTCAACGGCGACCTCCTCGAGGGTGAAGCGCTGCGTGGAGAGTGGCTGGAAATACAGGAGCCCTTCATACTGTATGACTGGGCAGGTGGCGAGCGCGCCCTGCAAATTCGCCGCTCTAATTAACGCTAAGGAAACACCCTATGTTTCTCTACTTTAACTTCGACTATTACCTGAACATGCTCAAGCGCATCTGGAGCAAGAAAGACTGGCCGGGTCGCTACAAGATGCTATTTCGCCTATTGGTACTGGTACCAGGTCTCTATTTGATCCACTCGGCATTCTTCTTCCTGGACAAAATACTATTCCCGGGACTGTGGTTCCAGAAGATTGAAAAGCCGATTTTTATTGTTGGCCACGCACGCAGCGGCACCACCTTGGTCTCACGCCTGCTGGCTTATGACAGCGAGCGCTTCAACTACTTTCTGTACTGGGAAATGTTCTTTCCCTCACTGACGCAGAAGAAAATCATTCGCGCCTTGGGAGTACTCGACCGCCTCGTACTCAATAAGTTCTTTTTCAACAAACTCAAGGCCTGGGATGACAAGACCTTCGGGCCCTACCGGCACATTCACAACATGGGCCTATGGGTGCCTGAAGAAGACGACTTTGTGATGAACGTGACCTTCTTTGCCGCTTACTGGCAGTTGCCGGCACCACTGATGGACACCAACGACATATTCTATCTGGACAAAAAACCTTCAGCACAGCGCCGTCGTGTAATGAACACATTCAAGGAGTGTGTGCGCCGCCAGCTCTATTTAAATGGTGGCAACAAGACCCATTTATCCAAGAATCCGGTCTACTCTGGTCGCGTGGGCAGCATCCTGGAAGCGTTTCCGGATGCGCGTATCGTGGTCAATATGCGCGACCCACTCGAGTGCGTCCCCAGTAACCTCAAGTTGATGGAGGGAAACTATCAGGGCAAGGGCTGGGAGCTCGCGGATTATGCTGAGTCACTGAAAGTACTAGACGAGATGTCATACGACTGCTTCCACATTCCCAAAAAAGTTCTGCAAAAGAACCCTCAAACACCTTCCATGGTAGTGGATTATCGTGAGCTGGTGGCACACCCCAGGGCAACTATCGAAAAGCTCTATCAGACACTGGGTCTACCCATGACCGATAACTATGCCGCGATATTACAAGAAAGAGACAGTAAGTCCAAAAAGCACAGTACTAACCACAGCTACAGTGCTAAGGAATTTGGAATGGATGTGGGTAAACTACATCGGGAACTGGCAGAGTTCTATGAGGAGTACCAATGGCCGCCACCCGACGAACAAATTCAAGGCCTATGACCAGGCCAACGGAGAGCTCTTATGGAGCGTAGAATTACCCGCTGCAGGTTTCTCCACCGCATCTTTCGAAAACCATAAAAAAGGAACTAGCATGCAGCATCTGAACGGAAAAGTTGTACTGATCACCGGCGGCGGTAGTGGTATGGGTCGCCAAGCGGCTCTGATGTGCGCGGCAGCAGGAGCCATAGTCGCTCTACTGGATGTCAACAAGGCCGGTATGGAGAATACACGTAAGCTAGGGGACAATATCCATGCCTACGCTGTCGATATCACCGATTTTAATGCCGTACAAACAAGCGTCCAGTCCATTGAATCCAACCTGGGACCAATTTACCGACTGTATAACGCTGCCGGTATCATGCCTCTGGGCAGGTTACTGGACCAAGACAACGCGGTGGCCAAAAAGATCATGGATATCAATTACGGTGGCCTGCTGAATATCGCACAGGCCGCCTTGCCGGCCATGGTTTACCGGGGCGAGGGAGAATTCATCAGCTTCGCTTCCATGGCGGGGATTATCCCCACCATGCTCACCGGCGCTTATTCTGCCAGCAAGGCCGCCGCCGCATTTCTCACCGAAACCTTGTACCACGAAAACATCAACAGTGGCGTCAAGTTTGCCTGTGTTTGCCCTCCTCCGGTGGATACGCCTTTGCTACAACAAGGTAGAGACACCGAGTGGCCAAAGATGTTAGATAATGCCGAAGCCCCCATCGAATCAATCGAGGTAATTAACGCAATAGAACACCATCTGATCGATGGAAAGTTTTGGGTCTTTGTCGGCAAGGGTGCATTCATGGGTCCGCTGGTACGTCGTCTGGCACCTAATGTTATCTGGAAACAGTGTCACAAAGTGGAAGGTTTCTAGGAAACAGACACACAAAGGCCCGGGATAACCCGGGCCAGACTTAGAGTAAATTATACCTGCTCTAGAATTGGTAGCGGAGATCGACACCGTAGCGGCGTGGCATGGCAAAGCCCTTGTTTACAATACCGAGGTTGACCGCTTCGCCCACACCGCCATCGTAATATACTTTGTCACCCAGATTCTTACCCCAGGCCGACACGGACAGGTTGTCGTCGATCTGCCAGTTGAGGCGTCCGTTGTATACGGTATAGCTGTCGGTAGTGGCACTTTTTCGTGCCAGGGTATTATCCCAACTCATCGCGTCGAAACCCCAATAGATTTCATCGCGGTAGAAGGCATCGACCCTAGCGGTCCAGCTACCAAAACGGGTGTCCCAGTCGTATTGCACGCCAAGGCTAAAGGAACTCTCCGGCAGCGAGGGTAGGTCCTCATCGGAGCGGTCCTGCGGTATAACTTTTCCAGTAGCCGCGTCGACAATGAAATCGTCGAACTGCTCAAATTCGCCATTCGCAAAGCTGGCTGACATATTGATCAGCCAATTTGCGGCGGGCACCAGGCTTACTTCTAGCTCTACCCCTTCGATGGTGGAGGCTCCGGCATTGACGACACCCTGCAGGGAACCAATAGTCTCACTATCGGGGTCAGGTCTAGCGATAAACAGTTGCATGTTGTCGTAGTCCATAGTGAATAAGGCGGCATTGATCCGCAGTCGATTATCCCAGGCATCCAGTTTCATACCGATCTCGATGCTGTCAATTCCCTCCTCTTCATAGGGTATTAACTCACCAACGGCGAAATCAGAGAACCCCCCCGCCTTATATCCTTCCGTGTAGCTGGCATACATCATTACGCTGTTAATGCTGTCACTTAGCATTTCCTGTGGGAAATGGTAGGCGGCAGTGACCATCGGCGTGAGGCTACTGTAAGTATCATTGTCCTCCAGATACTCTGTCTCGTCTAAAGGCAGCGGCAAGGCAGCCATCGCTTCACTGAAAAAGGTGTCATATGTCATCAGCACAACAGTCGGAAGAATAATGGCCCCGGGAATATCAGCATAAGCCTCCTGAGCGGACACCGACCTAGTCCTCTGGGTTTTCACTTCCCGCTTTTCATAGCCGTAGCGCAAACCAGCAGTCAGCTCCAAGTTTTCGGTCATGTCCCAGCTCCACTGGTTATAAATCGCGAAAACGCTGTTGTCGCCCTCCACCCCGACTTCATTATAGTTTGACAGTGCCGCTACAAATATGGACGGTAGACCCGGAGCAATACTCGCAGCCCAGATACCTTCGTGACCGTTCCAAGTAGCCGTGAGACCCGTGTCCGAATCGTCCTGCATATAATACAGGCCAGCAGTGTAGCGAAGACGGCTATCGAGAAATTCTCCGGTAAGTTGGAATTCTTGGCTGAATTGGGTCGATTCGCTATTTTTGAGTGCGCGTTGTCCAGCGGGGAAACCTGCATAGGTGTTAGTGTAAGTGATGCCGGGTGTTTCCTGGTTGCGCCAGGCGGTGATGCTGCTCATGCTATGGTTTTCGTTAATATCCCAGGCGATATTCATGGAAGCCTGACTGGCATCCAGTTCGAATTTCCTTGATGGATCTGGCTCGTAGTAGGTAGCCGCCCCCTCACTGGCCTCCTCACAAAAGTCATTCATCAGTTTACGTCCGGTAACCGGGCTTATCAGGCCACGTCCGATGATCTGTGAATCTAGATTGGTGACCACGCAGTCACCATTGGCCGATAGATTTTCCCGAATACGGTTATGAAAAAATGAAAAATCGGCCGTCACGTTCTCAGAGGCCAACCACCGCATTTGTAAAAAAGCGCCCTGGCGGTCTTCATTTGAAAGCTCAGTGCCATGCACCGGATCTTGGGCAATGCCGTCCACTTTAACACTGGTAAGCGTCAGCTTGGTCAGGAAGCTGTCGCTGATAGGCACATCAACGGAGGCCTGGACGTTCAGCCGGCCATCGTTGCCAACGGTCATCTGGCCGAAACCACCGAACTCTTCCCGGGGCTTGACAGTTGTCACCACCATCGCGCCACCCGTAGTATTTTTCCCAAAGAGCGTACCCTGGGGGCCGCGCAATACCTGCACCGATTCGATTTCGGCCAGATCGATTAACTGACCGTGGGGTTTGAGCATAAATACGTCATCAATATAAACCCCAACGCTAAGTTCGGTGACGTTGGTCGCGCCCCGTGTCGGTCCGACACCGCGGATATAAACGCTGGCATCCTTAGAGGGCCGCGATATCTGTAGGTTGGGTACCATCTCGGTGATATCCGCGAGGTTGGTAATCCCCGCATTAATGAGCATGTCACCAGTGATCGCAGAGACGGCGAGCGGTGCATCCTGCATTGATTCCATCCGCTTACGGGCGGTAACAAGCACCTCTTCCAGTGCGAGGCTCTCTTCAGCTAGAACCAGAGGAGCCAAAGGAATGGAACAAATGGTTGCCGCCGACAAAACAACAGCACCAATCTGGTGTTTCTTAAATTGGATCATGGCTTTACCCTCACAGTAGTGAGCCAACATATGAGATACGGGGGTAGCTGCAGGCTCGATTTTATATTTCTATGTCCCTAAACTATAAAGCTTAATGCGCATTGGATTAAGCGCATTAGCTTTGAGGTGCTATGAAATCTGAGAATACAGGGAGTGATACCTACATCCAGCAGCAAACCCTCGAGTTGACTAGGTCAAGACTGTGTCATACCCGGGTCAGCTGCGCAAACTGGGTCAGTCTGACAGAAACTTCCGACCTGCTCGGCCATACTCTTTCAGGAGTTCCTGAGATTTATGGTTTGTGCACTGGCTAGACAGATCCGAGCACACCGTGGGCACGCTCATTGGCGGCAATGACATGTCGCCGAAATCACTATGCCGTTTTTAATTCATTCATCAGGTCAGCCAATGCGTCGATGGTTCTGTCGATATCCTGGTCGCTGTGGGCGGTCGAGATAAAGAACTTTTCCTGACCTTTAACAATACCCCTGTTCAGCAGAAGATCCTGCAACTTGAACTGGCGTTTCCAGTTCAGGCCAAGGGAACTGCGATGGTCGTAAACTTCACCTTCGAGAAACCAAGGTTGAAACGCTGTTGGTTCGCCGATCACCTGGGCGGGTATGTCTGCCTGCTCTAGCAACTGAGTCAGGGCGTTCTTCAGGCGCAAGCCCTTAGCATTGACCTCCTCATACAGCCCAGGGGTTTTCAACTCCCTGATAAGGGCTGTCGCCACCGAAGTCGACAGCACGTTGCCGCTGTAAGTACCGGTCAGACGCACATGGTTGCCGGTCTCAATTCCTGCCCTGCCAGCCAGATCCATAATGTCCGCACGCCCACCGACAAAACCAAAAGGAAGCCCGCCGGATATCGCCTTGGCGCCGGCGCAGAGGTCCGGCACAACACCGTAGTATTCCTGAGCGCCACCCAGCGCCAGACGAAAACCGGTCACCACCTCATCGAAAATCAGCGGAATATCCAGTTCCCGGGTAATCTCCCGCAAGCCCTGTAAGAAGCCCGGCCGGGGCACAAAGGTACGACACAGGGGCTCGACCATCACGCAAGCCAATTCATCTGCATGCGCCCGGATAATCTCGACAGTTTTCTCCAGGTCATTAAATGGGGCGATCAACACCTCGTCTTTGGTGTGCGAAGTAATACCGGCGGAATTCGGCACCGCCTCCGGAAAGTCCGCCACCTGCATGGTCCATTGGGTACTCATTAGGGCATGGTCGTGCATGCCGTGATAGGCACCCTCAAACTTGAGCATTTTATCCTTTTTCCGGTAGGCCCTGGCCAGGCGAAGAGCATAGAGGGTCGCCTCCGATCCCGAATTGTGGAAACTCACTTTTTCGGCACACGGTACAATTGCAACGAGCTCTTCGGCCAGTTCTATGGCGGAATCGTTAGTCAGCAGAAATGAATTACCTTCGGCCATTCGGGCCTGCACTGCGTTCACCATAGCCGGGTGTGCATGGCCCAGGAACATGGGTCCGGAACCCAGCAGAAAATCAATATATTCATTGCCACTGGCGTCTGTCACCCGGGCACCCCGTCCACTAGTCATTACCATGCTGTAGTTCGGGTTGACCGAGGTGCTGCGGATACCGCAAGCGAGGTACTGGTCGGACTTGGCCAGCAGAGACTTCTCTCGTTCGCTCTGGGGCCGTCTCTTAAATGTCGGTTTAATCACGGATTTTCCTCTACAAATTTAACTGATATTCACATTGCAGGCGCTGATGTACTGGGAAAATCGCTCCTGTATTTGACCCCGACTGTAAGCTAGTTCCTTGCCGTCACCGTGTTTGTGAGTGCCATGCTTGTGCTGGGGGTGGTCATCGTGCCATGCGGTCATACCCTGCTGCGCTTCTTGTGTCCACTCGATGCCCAGCTTCTTGTATGCCTTTTCCATCTGCGCGACCGGATCGATCACGTAGTCTTCAAAGTACACATCAGCGAACTGGGAGTCCGGAAACTGTTTGCGGACGTCCACTGCACGGGCAGTGCCGTCGGCCCACACTTCCATCTGCTCATACAGTAGGTCATCGCGGTCCAGGGTCTCCGGTCGCACCGAAAGGGCCCGATTGGTGGCATTCATATTGGTGTAGGAGGACAGCACCGAGGCCGGGTCCCGGTGGGTCCAGATAATTCGCGCATCGGGGTATACCTTAAGGAAAGACTTAAGGTGTTTTAGGTGTACCGGGTATTTAAGTGTCCAGGGTTTCTCGGGTTGGTTAGAAGCGATAAGTTGTAGCAGCTTTTTGTGCTGTTTATAAGTAGGCACCATGTCACAGTGCTCGTACCACTCGTTGTACAGCGGCACTCGCGAGCAGATCTGCCAGTACTCATCGGTAAAGGTCTGCGCCATCAGGTGGGAGCATTCGTCTGGGATATGCGCCTCATTGTAGTGCATGGCTTTGGTTTCAGGGGCGCGCTTGTACATCCCCTCCAGCCGATTCCGGCTGGCCCGAAAGTCCGCATTGTCCTCCCAGCTATCGCGTGGAGGCCGGGGCTGGGGATATTCACTCATCCAGTACTGCAGGTGCTGCCGGTTCGGGTCCCCCGCCGCCAGGTGTTGCATCGCGGTACTGCCGGTGCGCACCATGCCAGTGATTACCAATGGCTTTTCGATCTTAATATTTAGTACTTCGGGATGGTCCTTGAAGCGCTGCTCCGCCTTGAGGCGCTGCTCCAGCATAAATATCAGTTTCAAGCTGTAGCCGATGGGTATTTTAAGGTCGCAAAAATCGTCCTGCTGTTCCAATAATTTGCGCAGGCCGATGAGGTACGACTTGTCCGCCCCAAAATTCTTAAGGCCGGTGTTTTCCATTGCAATCTCATGCATTGGGTCTATCCAGTCGATGAACTTTTCACACTTTTTCAGGCGCAGCATAAAATCTCCAGATACTCTTTTTTCTTTGACTATATAGTCTCTCGATCCTCATATAGTCCCACAGTCGTGGGGTCACCCGGAATGATACTGTCGGCAACACTGCTATAACGAAATCCATGGAATGCTCGACCTACCAAAATTGCACTTCATAAAAAACCGCCATATATCCAACGCGAGCTAGCGCTTGGGGCCCACACGCACCCGCCCGAAGGGGCTGCCATAACTGATCCTGCCATCGTCATCCAGCACTATCGGCGCATAAATAGTGTTAAAACGGGCCCACCAATCTTGTAGTGGAAGGTAGACTCGACGCTGATGCTCCAGCGAGGCGGCCAAAGTAAGTGGCATCGCCGATAGACACACCGGAACTGTAAGTGGCTCCACAGCGCGGCAATCCACACGCTGTTCGGCCGGCGGCATAGAGGCCAGGCACGGACTCCCCATCCGCCGTGAGCACCTCTCCATTGAGGCTGGTATTAAGCCCACCAAAAGTGAAGGACGGAAACCAGGCTCCGCCATTCATTGAAAAATCAAAAGCTGCATAGGGTGGCTTATCAAGCGGTTTGAGATACGGAAGGCGCTTGTGAAATAGTGGGTCTTCACCCTTTGCCGCATGACGATTGAAGAACGCCAGTGTGTGGCTTAGGGAGTCCTCCGGCAGTCCGAGGCCCCGTTCCAGTTCCTCGATGGTCTCGCCCACCTGGGCCACGCTATAGCCTCCAAGAGGCGGCTTTTCCAGAGCGTCAAAATTTTTGCTGTCGATCACCAGATAAAATTTCTCATTTGGAGCCGCAAACATTTCCTCGCCCATACGGCCATGGTAGCAATCCTCCGCGACCACTCGCTGGCCCTTGCCATTGACCACAATGCCCTCGACCATATTAGCGGGCGGGTAAAATGGCAGGGAAACAAAACCCTCGTGCATATTGATCGCCACGCCGCCCACACCCTGTCCGATACGAATGCCTGCACCCGTGTCATTGGGATTGCCCAGAGGATAGTTACTGGCCAACATTCGCGGCGCGTGTTGAGCTACCATCTCCCGGTTCATGATAAAACCCCCTGCACACAACACCACGCCGCCGCGGGCCGCTATACAATGCTCTTCTCCATCGATTCGAACCACCAGTCCCACTACACGGCCGGCGTCGTCTTCGATGGCTGTCAGTGCGCGGGCATCATACTCAAATTGCACGCCCTTTTTTTCTGCGGAGGTAATTAGTTTGTCCATCAACATAGCTCCGCCCCTCTCACCTATCGCCTTGCCCTTGTGCCCTCTGGGAGCTGGCCGAGCGATTTCATCGTAGGGGTAGCAGGCTTCCATTCCGGAATAGATTAAACCTTCATCTCCGTGGGTATTGTTCAGTTTTTCCGACACGTATTCCGACTTGAACACCATGCCCTGCTCAATCAACCAGTCGTAGTGAGCGAGATTGTTGTTTACATATTCACGCACTTTAATTTCATCAGCATTGGGGCCACTGGTAGGAAGCAGATACTGGTACATATCCTCCAGCGTATCCTCGATACCGCATTCTTTTTGGGTGGGCGTGCCACCGCCGAAATAAATCTGTCCACCAGCCAGAGCAGTAGTGCCCCCGCCGGCGCTGGCGGCCTCAACTACCAGTACCGCAGCTCCGGCATCGGCAGCCGCTATAGCCGCACTGGCCCCAGCGCCGCCGAGGCCGACAATCAACACATCGGTCTCTCTATCCCAGTTTTCTACTGCAGAGGCAGAGCGCGGCCGACTGGCGCAGGTTTTAGACACAATGATTACCCCATTGCAATTGCTGCAGCCGATACAGTATCGAGTAGTCCCAAGTAGAAGGTAGAAAGCATACCCTCGGCCTCCTGCTCAGATATACCGGTCTCTTCGCCGGTGGCCGTCCAGCTCAATCGACAGTTGTTGTCATCCATCGCTGTCACTTTCGGGCTACCCTTGAGATTGTCTATAGGCAGGGGATTGCCGGATACAATCGCGTAAGTAAAGCTCATGGTCTGCGCATCGTAAGCCTCCAGCCTTTCGACCGCTGCCCCCTTACCTACGATAATCCTGCGCATCATGCCAACGCCCTCGCCCTCTACCTCGACATTGTCCATTCCGGACCAACTGATATCACCGAAATCGGCGAGCAGCGCCCACACTTTTTCGGCTGGTAGTGGGATATCTTTTTCAACAACTATACTTACCATTCAAATGTCCTCTGCGGTGTCCTCAAAAACGAATTTAGTTTACGCGGCACGATCATCTTGGGCGCCCCCTTCCACCAGACGCCGCATTCCGTCGCGCCAGTCAACGCGGGTCTCCCCCACTAACTCGTGCATTAAAGTGGTATCACAGGGTGACCCCGGAATCATCTGGTCGGAGTAAATAAAACTTGGCTCCACTCCCAGCAGTTCAGCCATGTACTCACACCACTCCTCAGCACTGACAGTCTGGCTGCCACACCAGTTCACCACCTGCGGTGGCGTCGCAGCATGATCCAGCAGCGCCACCATTTTCTCGTAGTAGTCTTCCTCGTGAACCGGGCTGTAATAACTCGGTTTATCGCTGCAAAGGTAGATCGGCTGACCTTTGCGCAGCGCATCTAGGTGAATCACCGGAAGGCCGCCATTGTGTCCGTAGGATACATTCATACGGGCGATTACCGTAGGGATATTGAACTGTTCGGAAGTGAACTTCACTACAGCCTCCGCTGCCACCTTAGAAAAAGCATAGGTCGGGCAGTGGCCGCGCATGCTATCTCCCAAGGGGTCTGTCTCTTTTAATTTATGAGCGCCCTGAGGCTGATACACTGAAGAGGTTGAACTGAAGAAGAAGGCCTTGACGTTGCGGAAGCGGTACATCAGCTTGCCGGTGCCTACTGCATTGACACGGATTGCCTCTTCAAAATCTAATCCCCCCGGCACCTGGTAAGTGGCAAAATGGAGAACATAGTCGTAGTCGTCATCCAAGTGGCTCAGGTCGTCCGTAGCGTAATCTGCCTTGATGCAGGTGGCGCCAATCGACTCCAGCTTTTCTGTGCTGCCGGGAGCGCCGAAGCGCGCCATGGTATGCACCGTGTTGCCGGGCGCGAGCTTGCTAACGATGTAGTGGGCCAACTGACCGGTGGCACCTGTGACAAGAATCTTACTGTTTTCTAACGACATTATTTCCTCCTGATGTGTAAAAGTGGATCTACGCATTAAGTATAAGCGCAGTGTGTCTTCGGAATTAGCCTGATTACAGCACGCCCTTTCAACTCCCCGCTTGCCAGTTTGGCATAGGCATCCTCTACATCTTCAAATGCGTAAAGTTCGACATCGTTGCGAATTCTACCCGACTCGGCCAGGGCTATTACGTCGTACATATCTGAGAGTGTGGCGCCCTGGTAGGTGAAAATTTCTCCATCCTTGGGCAGGGCGTTGTACCAGTCCTTCCTCAGAGTGCCTCCGCCGGAGCCAATAATTCCGTAGCTGCCGCCCTTGCGCAGGCAGCCCACACCACACTCGATAGTGTCATCGGTGCCCACAAAATCCAGCACCGCAGCGGCGCCTTCACCGTGAAGCAATTTTTGTAATTGGTCTGCTGCGCTGCGCTCGCTGCTGTCGACCACCTCATCGACGCCCAGTTCCCTTACGTATTCCAGGCGGCTCGGATTACTATCCACCGCGATAACGCGCGCTGTACTAAGTGCCTTGATAAACTGAACTGCGAAACTGCCCAGACCACCAACTCCTATCACTACCGCAGTTGACCCTGGCCTGAGTTTTGGCAACACCCGTCTGACACCGTGGTAGGACACCACACCGGCATCGGTAAGCGGGCCAGCGGTCAGAGGGTCCAGAGAATTGATTTTGAAAATTTCGCGTATATCCTCAACCAGTACGTAGGGTGCTAACCCACCATCGCGTCCGTAGCCGCGGCCATGATGGCCTTCCCTACAGTTGATGTCAGCTCCCTCCAGGCAGTAGGAGCAAGTACCGCAAGAATGTGTGCTCATCAGGACCACTGCTTCACCCTTTTCGAAGTCGGTGACCCCTTCACCAAGGGTCTCGACCCAGCCCCCCACCTCGTGGCCCAGGGTAAAGGGCATATTCCAATCGAGCATATCACCGACAAATTCGGGAATATCGCGCATCTTGGGGTCGGAACCGCATACACCTACTCCGGCCACCTTGATCAGAACCTGCCCTCTTCCCGGGCTCGGCACTTCCGCCTCTACTGTCTGTGGCTGTTCACCCCAGTTCAGCATGCGATAGGCTATCATCTTCTTACTCATGTCCCCTCCTTAACTCTAAAACCTTGCTGGATACGTGGTTTGTCCTCGCGCCACAGTGATGATGGTTATGTTCATGTCATTTCTCCTGCTAGCATGGGCTCCGTTGGGTCAGCTCGTTTAAGTATAGACGGCACGACTGTTTCGAATTAGCTACTCCACCCTATAGCAGCTAAATAAAATTATGACAGCTATAGCCGGTTCGCCTGTAGTTTACGTCGAAATATTGGCCTACGATGGTTCCATTATCCAATCCGGTTCGACACCAGCCGAGATGCCACCAGGAGACAGTTATCGTGCAAGAAATCTGGATAGCGTACCTGAATCACGTACCGGAGCAGTATATGATGCTCTTGTACGCGGGCCTATCCCTACTCCTAACCTGGCCAGGATTTCTGTTACTGGAAAAACTCACACCGGTCAATAAGCACACGCCGCGCGCCAATTACTGGTTAAATTGGAAGATCACGTTCAGTAGCCTTTTGCTGGGACCGCTATTTTCCACCGTGGTCGTTATGCTCACCGTCTATATAGCTGGCGCGACGGGTCTACCCAGCCTGAATATTCCCACCGTGGATATCTCGGTGGGAATCCCCCTCCTGGATATATTCATGCAGGGCGCGGTGATTTTCATAATCGCTTGTTTTATGGGAGATTTTTCATACTACTGGTGGCATCGAATGCAACATAAATTGCCATTCCTATGGGAACTGCACAAATTACACCACAGTGATGAACACCTGAACACCACCACCATCTACCGCTCACACTTTCTGGAGTATGGCGGGCAAGCGTTATTCCAGGGCCTGACTATTGGGCTGATATTTAATCTCACAGAACCCCCGCAAGTCATGCTCGCCGGAGTTGCGGGGTTATTGAAGGTTATCTGGGACTATTTCATACACGCCAACGTGAAAATTGACCGCTTGAATCACCTGTTACCCTTTTTTTCCACACCACAATACCACTGGATTCACCACTCCAAGTTGCCCCAACACCACGACAAAAATTTCGCAATCTGGCTTCCTGTGTACGACATTATTTTTGGTAGTTATTACCGCCCACATACCAATGAATACCCTCCTACAGGATTAGCTTCAGGAGAAAAATTTGAGTCAGTTTGGAGGGGGCAAACGGCTCCTTTTATCGCTTGGATGCGAATGCTAAAAATGTCGCAATCGCGCTCGGTGAAAGTTAATGCTGAGGATTAAGACGCTAACAAGAATGTCGACTGAATCACCAAAGGGTCAGCAAGAATGAAAAACCGAACACTATTGAAAGTCACAGCTATCGGTCTGCTAGTGTTTGGCAGCCTGGCCCTGATCGGTTCCACCTGGGTGCCACCTACATACACGGTACACACTGAAATTGCCCTACCTGCTAGCCCAGAACAAAGTTGGAAGGTACTCACAGACTTCAGTAGATATCCGCAATGGAACCCCTATTTAGTAAGGGTCGAGGGTACTCTAGCACCAGGTGAAGTCATCTCCTTTACCCTGGTAGATGGAAATTTTTCCGCTCCCTTTGACGGCACTGCACGCATGGCTGAGGTTTTAGAAACTGAACAATTTTTCTGGATTGGTAAAGCGTTCATTCAGGGTATTTACGATACACGGCATGTTTTCACACTGCAGCCTCAGGAAGACGGCAGTACACTGTTGCTGCACTTCGAGGAGTTCAGGGGGCTACTTCCGGCCTTACTGCCTGCACGTGAACAGAGAAACACACATACCCGCAAGGCTTTCGAGAGTATGAATCTGGCCTTGCAGCAACGTCTTGCCCGTACTCGTGGTCATTAAAAGGCTGAGAGGCAACGCCTAAGTATGAACAATCACCTGACTATCCCCACCATACTCGGCTTGTACCTGTTATTACTCGGTTGCGGTAATGAGCGGCCCACGGTAATTGATACAAACCCACCGCCGGAGATCTTCGCCCAAAGACCGGATTTCGTCCCTACAGACACCCGTCAGCCCTGTCTTGACCAAAATCCCGACAACACCGCGTTCTTCGGCGCTCTGCATATTCATACCAATCTGTCCTTCGATGCCTGGATGCTAGGTAACAATAACGGCCCCGAGAACGCGTTAGCTTTTGCCCGGGGTGAGCCGATATTCTCCGGCCCCGAAGACCTGCGCCTGCAACTCGAGCGGCCGCTAGACTTTGCCGCGGTCACCGACCACGCGGAACAATTTGGACAGATAGGTATCTGTACCGACCCGCAGGCAGCGGACTACGACCACAAGGTCTGCCGCACTATGCGCGGTGAGGTGTGGTGGGCAAAGCTATTGCCCGACTCTCTGTCCCGCCTGGGACGGATTTTTTCCTCCGGCGGCCGCGGGCCCACCGCAGTCTATGTAGAGGACATCTGCAGCGTAGACCCCACATGCACTCTAGCCTCCCTCCCGGTCTGGGAGCTTACCCAGCGCGCCGCCGAAGCCGCCTACGATCGATCGGAAAACTGCGACTTCAGTAGTCTGGTTGCCTATGAGTACTCCCTCACCACCGAAGGCCCAGGAAATAATCTTCATCGGAATGTGATCTTCAGAAATAGTACTGTTCTCAATTTACCGGTAAGCGCTAGGCTGGCGGAACGCCCAGTAGACCTGTGGCACTATCTAGATAGTACTTGCAATAGTGCCGACAACGACTGCGAGGTGTTGGCTATACCCCACAACAGTAACCTCTCCGCGGGTGAAATGTTCACCCCGCTGTACACCGGCGCTAAATCACTTAAAGAAGAAACTGAAATCGCCGCCCTGCGTGGCCGTACCGAGCGGTTGGCAGAAATCTACCAGTCCAAAGGCGATTCCGAGTGCCGCAACGGCCTGGCGGGCGTGAGTGGAGCACCCGATGAATTTTGTGAATTCGAGAAAGTCAGGCGCAAGTCGGAGGTAATGGAGGACTGCGAGGATACGATAGGCCAGCGCGGTATGGCCATGACAGGTTGCGTTTCTCGGCGCAGCTTCGTGCGCTATGCCCTTAGTGAAGGACTGACGGAAAAACAACGTCTGGGTACCAACCCTTTCGAGCTTGGTATTATCGCCGCTACTGACACCCATGACTCAAACGGTGGCGATGTAGACGAGTACGACTATAACTCTGGCCTGGCACTGGCCGATACTGCGCAGGAACGTCTGCAACCTGAAATAGTCTTGCCAGGCGGTATAGCCTCGATACGCCAGTCTCGCTTCGGCCCTGGCGGCCTGGCGGGGATATTCGCCCCGCAAAATACCCGGGAAGACCTTTTTGACGCCATGCGTCGTCGAGAAACCTTCGGCACTTCTGGACCCCGTATTGTGCCGCGTTTCTTTGCCGGCGACGATTTTCCACAACACTTGTGTGATGCTACGAACATGGTCAGCCAGGCCTACGCCATAGGCGTTCCCATGGGCAGCACCCTTACCCGCCCCAACACCGCCGACTCACCGGATTTTTTGCTAGCAGCCACTGCCGATAGCGGTATCGATGACCATCCCGGAGGCTTACTGCAACGCCTGCAGGTAATCAAGGGTTGGGTGGATGAACACGGCATACAACAGCAGCGAGTCTATGATATCGCCGGCGAACCCAGCAACGGTGCTTCAGTCAATCTGTCTACCTGCCAGCCCCAGGGCACCGGTTTCAAAAATCTCTGCACCGTCTGGCGCGACCCGGACTTCAATTCCACTCAATCCGCGGTGTACTACGGGCGCATACTGGAAAACCCCAGCTGTCGCTGGAACGCCTACCAGTGCGCCGAATTTGATGACGATGAACGTCCGGAGACCTGCGATGACCCCGACTACCCGAAAACTATTCAGGAACGTGCCTGGACCTCGCCTATCTGGGTTTACCCTGCCAAAGGCTGAATAAAAGCGCCATATGCACAGAAGGTTGGCAGACTGGTAACCACTGGAACATTTCTGAAAAATAATGGAGACAACAAGATGTTTGATTTAACAGGAAAGACCGCACTCATCACCGGCTCAGGCCGCGGCGTCGGCGCTGGTATTGCCCGGGCCCTGAGTAAACAGGGGGCAAAGGTGGCGATCAACGACTACTTCCCGGAACGCGCCGAGAAAATGGTGGCTGAACTAACTGCATTGGGCATCGAGGCCGTCGCCGCAGCATTTGATGTAACCGATATGGATGCGGTTAAAGCTGGCATCGCCCATATCGAAGCCACCTTGGGTCCAGTGGATATTTTGGTCAACAACGTCGGCACACTGCCCCATGGGATGATGCCCACGCCCTTCCTAAAAACCCCAGTAGAAGACTGGCAAAAACACGTCAACAACAACCTGTACGGTACGCTAAACTGCTGCCGCTGCGTCGCCGAAAACATGTCCGAACGGGGCTGGGGCCGTATCATCGCCATCTCCTCCGACGCAGGTCGAGTAGGTCACTTCGGTTCCACAGTGTACGGCGCTGCTAAGGCCGCAATGGAAGGACTGATGCGTACCCTGGCGAAGGAACTGGGTCCCAGCGGAGTTACCGCCAACTCGATCGTTCTAGGCCTGATCAACACAGTACCACCAGAATTTTCCGAGGGCGCTGAGAAGTACTTTTCCACCAGACGCATAGGCACCCCGGAGGATATAGGTGCAGCGGCTGTCTACCTCGCCTCCGAGGAAGCGAGTTGGGTCACAGGGCACAGCCTAGTGGTGAACGGTGGATTTGTAGGCGTTTGATGGCCAGCGTACGGCAGATAGACTGCCTCGGAAATTTATCGGTACTGAAAATCGCGGCGCTGAGAATAGCTGCCCTTTTCCTGTTCATATCAGGACTGGCATATCCATCGGAATCTCCCGTAAGCGGCCCCAATATCTTGTTATTACTGGCCGAAGATATGTCCAGCCATGTCGGAGCCTTCGGCGATCCTGCAGCAGTCACCCCCAACCTGGATAAACTGGCCCGTGACGGGGTACGCTTTACCAATACCTATACTACCGCGGGTATTTGCGCGCCCAGTCGCGCCTCATTGCTTACCGGCGTCCATCAAATTGCGACCGGTACGCAACACATGCGCACTTCCCAGCCTCCAACTATACCCGCTTATAAATCAGTACCGCCCGCGCAGATAAAGGCCTTTCCGGAGCTGATGCGCGCGGCGGGTTACTATACCTTTACCAATGACAAGCTGGACTATCAATTCAGTGGCACATTCAGCAATAGTGGTCCCTTTACCATCTGGGACGCTGAAGGCAGCAGTCCTTTTACCCTGTGGAACACAAAGAGCAGGCGCAAGACACCCTGGGAGGATCGCGCCGAGGGCCAGAGTTTTTTCGGTCTGGTTAACTTTCTGGTCACCCATGAAAGCGGTGTTTTCAAGCCCTTCGGTGTGCGGCCCAATAGTATTGTTCACCTCATTATGCAGGTGATGCACGAACTAGGTGATTACGAAGTAGGACAAGGGCCGGTAACGAGCCAACAAATAACAGTTCCTCCTTATTACCCCGATACGGTGACTG
>Ga0308021_10000536_pt1 | contig 17868 bp, 1 predicted proteins | sample Neamet351_FD_201296 | JGI IMG/M metagenome (GOLD analysis project Ga0308021, IMG submission 201296) | Marine microbial communities from water near the shore, Antarctic Ocean - #351 | ecosystem: Environmental > Aquatic > Marine > Unclassified | place: Southern Ocean | collected 2014-10-02
ACTGGTGCGGCATTCGCTGCTGCTGCTGCTGCTGCTGCTGCTGCTGCTGCTGCTGCTGCTGCTGCTGCTGCAGCTGCTGCTGCTGCTGCTGCTGCTGCTGCTGCTGCTGCTGCTGCAGCTGTTGTTGCTGCAGCTGCTGTCGATGCAGCTGCTGCTGGTGCAGCTGCTGCTGCAGCCGCCGCTCACGCGCATGCGCAGCCACCTGGTCGGGCGGAGGCGCAGACGCCACGCTTCCCACAACCTGTCCAAGATGCTGCGCGTCCGGCTGCTGCCCGGCCGATGAGAGGTCCAAGTCCGCCAAGGCCAGAGGCATCGCGCTGCCAGTTCCAGACTGCACTGCGTGACTCTCGGGCCGGCGAGGGCCAGGCTGCTTCAGGAGATCACTCTGTATGATCTCCTCGCGGCCACGACGCCAGTTCTGAAATCCTTGCACTGAAGCCTGCACCCTACTGCGCTGCTGGGCAGCAGTGACCGCCTCATCGATCATGTCCTTAGTCTTGCGGACACTGAGCGAAGGTTCCTCCTCCCCCATCGCTGCCGCGATGGCCGAATCCAGCTCTCTGATCATGACGAGCTGCGCGCGGAGCTGCGCGACACGAGTCGTGTCCCCCGCGACGAGGGCCTCAGCCAGCGAAGTCCCGGTTGCCTCCTCACCATCTTGGCTGACAAGCATACTGCGATGGAAGACCCGCATGTTCGTCATGTAGGCCGACAGCATCGACGTGGACGACCTGTCCGGGAAGTCGCTGCTGGCCTTGATGTTGAGGCTGTCATAGCCTTGCACGTCAACAGCGGCTTCCATGTTGGTGACGACGTACCCAGCGCGCAGCAGCAGTAGGATCATGTAGTGGAACCCATAGGGCTCATGAGGCGGTACCTTCTCATCGCGGAAGAAGGAGTCTCGCAGCTCGGCCGAGCACTGCCCGTAGGTGTCCCCCACCACCAGGATCAGCCTGTCGAAGTCGGTGACTACCGCAAACCGGTCCTTGTAGGACGTACCCACACCTGAATCATCGTGCAGCAACGTCTCGAGCACAGCAACCACCGCCTCGTCCGAGAGCGGCGAAGCGAGCCACCTATGTTCAGCCGCCGTGGGATCAAGCAGGCCTTCCTCATCGGTCAGCGCGCTGTGGAGACCCGCAGACAGCAGATCTCCCAGCGCGCACATGTCTCCAAGTAGGCCGAATCCTTGGCCATATCCATCCTTCTCACCGTTAGCTGCGGCAGCGAAGGGAACACCCACCTGCGGCTGGCGGTGTGAGTCATCATAGTCCTGGCTGCCACCATCTTCTTGATGGTGGTGAGTCCGGAACTTGTCACCGGCAACGGGTGTCGAGGGTGCCACTCGAGTCGACGAGTGGTGTGTGCGCTTCTGCGCTGCGGGGATCGACCCGCTGACACCGATTTCGACGGCGTCACTTCCTTGCGTGTCCAACGCAGACGACCCCCCACTTGAGGAGGTCGCCCGAGGACTGTTGCCAACAGGTGATGCCTGTTGACCTGGAGGACTGGTCTGGTCAGCTGTCGCCAGCTGTCCACCCTGCTGGGCTGCCATGTAAGAACGTCGATCCAGGGGCTCCGCCCCTTCGACTCTTCTCATCTCCGTGGGCTTCTCTGGCAGCGCTGCTCTGCGCTTCCAGATATCTCACTCTTCTGCTCCCGATTCAAGAGAGCGCTAGCTGCTCACCTCGAGCTGCTAACTACAGGGGCCGCGCGAGGGCACCAGGACTGCGAGACAGGGAAGCTGAAGAGCTACTGTCCGTTTTGTAAACTTCATTATTCACACACACAGCGAGCGCAATCTTCATCTGCTGCTGCGGTGATCCGACTGGCACGTGCGAGGCTTTACTCCTCGCCACTCCTTTCCAGCCAGATCTAGGTCTAATTGCACCGAGGGTTCGAGACTCACCAAGCGGCCATCTCACATCCCCAGATAGTACACCCTTTCGTCATCTGCTGCTTTCGTAAGCGACGATCGGGTTGCTAAACACAAAGCCGCTCGCGACTGATCGCGTGTCCAAGCCTCGTGCCATCTTCAACCATGGCAGTGGCAAGTTCCATTTCTATCTTCCTGCTCTTCTTGTTGTAGGCCGTCAGCACGCGCTGAGCAGCTGCCAGTCCTGCTTCAGGTTCCCACGTACTCTGCAGGTACGAGCACTTCTCCCATTGCACCAAGTACTCTGTCTTGCCACGCCGTTTCCGATGAGCCAGGATTCCCTCGACTCCGTAGTCAGCTGGCTCGAAGACATCTCCTATCTTCTTCTTCAACTGACTATCTTCTGTGGTCGATGACGCTGGCTTGAGGTACATCGGATGGAAGACGGGGTGCACAGCCTTGTGTAGCCAATCAGGCAGTCGAAGTTCAATCGCCAGCTGGGTATGCACCTGCACGATGGGAAACGGGCCGAAGTACTTACCCCGTAGCTTGCGGCACTTGCTGACCGCCCAAACCGGGATCTGGATGTGCTCCAGACTCAACATCACATGGTCACCTGTTTTGAACTCTCGAACAGGACGATGCTGGTTTTCAGCTTCAGCCATGCGTGTCTTGGCCTGTATCATCTGTTCCCTGGCCAGCTGATGTATGGCCCTCATCCTTTCGGGGTGGTCCAGCTGATACGCATCTTGATGATCCGTTTCATACACCCCCGGGAATGGGGCCTTGTCCAGCAACGTGCCATCATCATCATACTCCATCGTATCGCGCACCAATTGCCCGTGGCCACGGTTCTGGTGTGTCTGATCCATGATAGATTGAGTATCCAGAGGGATGCGCATGGCCAACCCGGTCTCCATCTCAAACGGCGACTTCTGCGTCGCCGACACTGGTGAGTTGTTGATCGCCATCATGGCGCCGTCCAACAGTTCAAGCCAGTTCAATTGGTCCGCCTGCACATTCGATCGCATGATTTCCTGCAACAGTCGATTCATTCGCTCAGTCTGGCCATCAGCCTGAGGCGTGTACGCCGGCGTCATCTTGAGCGTCGTGTGATGTAGCGCCCAGAGTTTCCGCCAGAAGTCGCTGGTGAACCGGGAGTCTCTGTCACTCACCATGCTCACCATTACACCACGGTTGCACACCACCGATCGATAGAACTGCTCGGCCATCACCTCAGCTTTGGCAGCCTCCCAGACCGGTATCGGGATCAGACGTTTGCTGAACATGTCAACCACGTTCATGATCCCGTCATACTGCATGGGACCGCCACCATCTTTAGGAAAACCAAACATGAAATCGATAGAATAGTGCGTGAAAGGTCCGGTCGGCGGTAGGTGTGGCCGGAGTTTGCCCCAGTGCTTCTGGGTCGAAGACTTCGCCGAGGCGCATGATTCACACTTCGCCACATGCGTCCGAACATCGCGCTCCATCCCTGGCCAGTACAGCCGTTTGATGAGCTGCTGATACATGGACGTCGCTCCGCGGTGTCCCACCGCATCATTCTGATGAACCTCCGTTGTGAGCTCTGCCCGCAAGGCGTGGGGCACACAGAGTCGACCACCCGCCGTGAAGAGACTCTCGTGAATGATGTACATGCCCGCCATCATGCGAGACGGAACCTTCGATTCCTGTCTGGCTGCCTTCTCAGCAGCGTGTTCCTTCGCCGTGGTGCCCTCCCCAGCAGACTCATCCTGCGGTGGAGCTTTGTCCTCCCCAGCAGACTCATCCTGCGCCTGGGCTTTGTTCTCCCCAGCAGACTTTGCCTGCACCCCCGCATAGATGTCTGCAAACTGCCCGCAGGCCAGGTATGCAGACGCATTGCACCGTTGCGAGAGCTGCAAGCTGTGCTGGCTGACGACTTGGGCAAGATATGTGTCGACTCCGGTGGGGTCCACGAACCCTCGCCACTCGCTAGGCAGCGCGTCGGTGATGTGCGCATCCTCCTCCCCCAGCTTCTCGATTGTGGCGGAGGTACTGTCCCATTCGGTCGCGAACCCGGAGTCCGCAAACAGAAGCTCAGCGTCCGCACACATCACCTCCTGCTCCCGCAGATAGTCCCGAAATTCGATAGAGGACGTGGCGTCGGCCGGCGTGGCCGCATGGAGACGACTGAGCGCGTCTGCGACATCATTTACTTTGCCAGGAATGAACTCGATGCGGAAGTCGTAGTCCGCCAGCTCCATGAGCCATCGAGCCAGCCTGCCCGAGGCAGTGCTGACCTTCTGCACCCATTGAAGCGGTTGATGATCCGATAGCACGCGCAGTGTGAAGGGATTGCGCACGAGAAAATGACGGTGACAACGAATGAAGTGCAAGATAGCCAGACCCTCCAGTTCGGTGATCGGGTAGTTCTGTTCTGCCGCAGTTAGACGGTGTGACGAGTAGCTCACAGGATACAGTTCGCCGTCGTGTTGCTGCGCCAGGCAGCCACCAAGCCCCGTCTTGCTCGCGTCGACCAGAGCGATGCACGGCTTGGTGGGATCGAACTGACGCAGCGTCGGGTACTCCGTCATCTTGGCCTTCAGAGCTTTTACCGCGGCTTCTTGTGGCTCGCCCCAGGCCGCCGCAAAGTCGATGCCTTTCTTGAGCATGTCAGTGAGCGGTGACGTGATCGATGAGAACGCGGGTATCCAGCGGCGATAAAACTGAGCCATGCCCACCAGCTGCCTCACCGACGTCGTGTCCGTCGGCGTGGCCATCTGGTGGATGGCGTCGACCTTTCGTGGATCCATCGATAGCGTCGAGTTGCCAACGATGCACCCCAGGTAGCGGGTGTGTTTGCAGAACAGGTTGAGCTTGTTAGGGTTGAGATGCAGCTTTTCTTCCGAGAAAGCGTCGAGAAGCAGTTCGGTCATGTGTTGGTGTTCCTCCACCGTGTCAGACCACCAGATAAGATCATCCTGATACACTATGACAAAGTTTTCCATGAGTCCTGTGTCAGGGTTGCGCTTACGGTTGGCTTCGGTCGTGTACAGGAGGTTGTGTCGAGCCAGGGCGTCTTCCATGAAGCACTGGAACCATCCAGCCGCAGGTTGTATACCCATCGGAAGACAGTTCCATTCGTAGCGGCCCATGGGAGTGTCGAACGCCGTCAGCCATTTGGTTTCTTGATCCAGCGGTGCAAGCCAGTACCCATCCGCCGCATCAGCTGTGCTGATGTACTTGGCATCATCTAGGGTATACCACAGACTGTCGCACGTCGGAAGCCTGAAGCTGTGCGGCTTGATGAACTCATTTATGCGCCGAAAATCGATTACGCAGCGATAGCGAGGTGGATCCAGCGGGTTCTTCTTTGGTTTGGGAATGATGAGCATCGGAGATCCAACCGGCGACGTCGATTTGTTGATTCGCCCTTGCACTTCCAGTCCTTTGACGAACTTGCACGCCAAGTCCACCATCCCAAGCGGAGTAGGTCGAGGATTGAAACGTGGAAGGGACGCACTCGCGTTCTTCAGCTCGAATTTGAGTCGCTTGTGATGTGCCGGCGGCTCGAACTGCTGCATTGGCTCAAGACACGTGAAGCGTCCAACGTTGCCACAGTTTGCCGCGGCGAGGTTGACGCAGTGCGGCCACGGTGTGTCCACTTCATCGTCGCGAAGGCGTCCCGCCTTCCGCGGCATGTTCCCTTCAGGTGGCGGCTCATGCTTCACACCAGCATCAACTGTCTCAGGCTGAATGACATCCATGGCCAGCTGTATCTTGGCTGCAGGGACCGCGTCGTGACCAGCAGCCGCCAGACGTGCCCGAAGGGTCGCCGCTCCCGCCGGATGCGTCAGCATCTCGTAGCGCAGGAGAGGGTACCACTTCTCACGTGTGATGGGTGGTGCCTCAGCGGTTGTCTCAGGCAGCGGTTGCTTGACCGCCGCGCCCGAGGCGGCAGCCATCTCAGCACCTTCGTCCACCCGGGCGGAGTCAACGGCTACAAATCCGATGTCGGTGTACCAGTCGCTGGCGTCGAGTTCTTGGTCCGCAGGACCCCACAGCGGTCCAACCGGCACCGGCGGAGTGATACTGTCGACTGGAACCCAGGGGACCTCGAAATCTCCAACGTCATTGTCGAGTGGCCAGACCCACTGTGCAGGTGCCTCGACCGAGATGGATGACAGTTCAGCAGCATCCGCCACAGCACCGTTCTCACCTCCACATGCCAGCAGGAGCAACAGCGATGCCACCGCTTGCGCGATTGCAGGAAATACCTTGTTGTGCCGCGGCAGCGGCCGCGGTCCCACCGCAGTGGTCACCACCGGAGAGGCGTTCGCTCCATCTGGTACTGGGCCCACCCGCAGGTCAGGTCCCGGGAGCTGATCAAGCGACTTGAGCAGAGCCACCGCGTCCCTCTGCGATTTGGAACGCTTCTTGGGTTTCACCGAGAGCGCAGCTTGCACAAAGTCCGTGAGCGCCGTCTGCGCCAGGTCATCGAACTCCAAACCATCCGCGAACGCAATCTCATCGATCGGTCCACAATCCGTGACGGCGATAGACTGTCCATCGAGAGCTTGTTCCACGCACATAGTCGCGATATCAAAGCCAGCGGGTGTCTCAAAGTTGAGCGGCTGCCACTTGGACTCGTCAGCCTCGGGGACGCGCTTGCCTGACGCATCGCCAGGCGGCTGCATGGCGTAGCAGATCAGCGAGTCCGCAGTGATGATTGCATTAAGCGAGTTGAAGATGAAGTCCCGGGCAAGGATAACATCTATCCCTGGAGGCATCGAGGGCAGCAGCATGACGTCGTGCTCACCCTTAATCCTGCCGTTCAGCTGCGAGTACTGGACTCCCTTGATCTCCTTGTCAATCGTGTCCCCCGAGATCTGGCCGTCCGCAAGTCGCAGCTTCAGATCCCGCAGCGGCCGGGTAACATGCACAGTCGGGTTCTCCGAGGCCATACTAACCCCAATCTGTTCCAGCATGAAGGTCCGCGAGGCGCCACTGTCGACCAGGCATCGCAGCGGGCTACCACCCGGTCCAAAGAAAAGAACGATGACCTGACGCGGCACCGGGCTCAGATCCGACACCAGCAGTTCCCCGTGCTGCCACGCCGTCGGAGCCATGCCATGCAGGTCGGGAAATTCTTCGAGACTCCACGAGGGCTCCGATTTATCCAGTGAAGGGTCGTTGACCAAAGGATCCACCGGACCAGCATCCGCAGCCAGGCCGACTTCGACGAGCTCACCAGCACACACTTCCGCCGGGTGTCCATACGTATACTTCGTGGAGGACACCGACGGGATGGAGTCAATCACTCCTTTCTCCTTGCAGTACTGCAGGAACTTCATGCAGGCACAACCCTGATGACCCACCTCAGCACAGATGAAGCAAGCCGGCACCTGTCGACCGTCCACCTTGAGGTAGTGAGATTTCATGAGATCGATCGCCGCCGTGCCAGACAGCTCCGAGTTGTCTATCGCAGCCAGCTTCTTCATCGACGCAGCATCGATCTTGTACAGATCGTTGCCATCATCATCGCCGACCAGAGTCTGCATGAATGTGTTGCGGAAGCGAGCCCCCTCCCGCTGCTGCGCAGTGGCACCCTTTTCAGCCAGGTGACCCTCTCCATACAGCAGCGCCATGAGGGCGTGGAACATCGACTGGATCTGCTGCGGCATCTTCTTCACTGACGCCACTGTGCGGGTGTCAGAGGACCCGTCAAACTTCAGATGCAGTATGAGTCCCACCAGCGATCCTTTGTCGCCAGCCAGTCGCATCTCCAGCAGCTTCTGCCACTGCTGCGTTTCATTGAGTGCCGACATCTCATTGAATAGTGCCAGAGAGGCGGCACGACGCTTCACTTGGTCCGCATTGGGGACCCGCTTCCCGCGAGTCGAATTGCCGCGACCACCGCCATTCGCCGCTCCACCACCCCCGCCGCTGGGAGCGATGTACGCCACGTCAAGCAGCTCCACAACGGCCACATCCGTGGTGGTCGTGGACTCAGCTCGTCCGTCGACCGCAGTGACGAGAGGGTAGGCAGCCATTTGCTTCTGCACAGTGAGCTTGTCGCCACGCTTCATGCGCTGTTCGTACTCTGTGTTGGCTCCCTTGTGCAACGCTTGGATAAGTGTTGGGCCAAGGTCAGCCTTGTCCCACTGCCCAATGTGGGTCTGCGAGGTGATCCAGGCCTGAATCTCCTTGGGGCAGCCTATGACAAAGATGAACCACATCTGCAGATCCGTGAGGAAGGGCGTGGCCATCTTGTAGTGCGACGTGGCCTCACTCGAGTGATAAAACAGCCGCTGACGATATTCGCGAAGCGACTCCTTCGGACCACCGCGGGGGTCCCGCCAGTACGAGCGCATGACCTGCATCAGATGCAGTGCATACTTGTTGACCTCCTCTCGCGGGTACGTGTTATGGAGCAGAGTCAAGAGAGCCTTCCCGTGGTCCGGCCGCATGTGGAGCTCAAGTGCACCCTCCGCCACGCAGACGCGATTCATGCTGACGACGGTCTGTTTGGCCACCCCATCCAACGAGAGGTAGCAGAGGTAGGAGCACAGCACGGGACTCTGGTCAGCCTGCGGGATTTGAAACGCAGTGTGCTTGATGGATGCTATCCACTGCGGCATCGTGACCGGCACATGTGTGCCATCGAAGCGCAGCATCTTGTCAATCAGCGCAGGAGAGACCTTGAAGCTGATGGACACGGTCTTGGACAGGTCGAACTCCTCTGGCAGTTCGATGTCCTGACCATGCTTGTCGATGCCGTTGGCTTCATGATACGCGCTGATATGGCCAGAGGCCTGACCATGTCGCCCAGAGAACTCCTGCCCCACATCGAACGACCTCGGCGACCGTGTCGTCCGCTGGTGCCGCTGATCTGGGTAGGACCGGTCGTAGACCGGCGACTGCTGAGCATTGACGTGGTGCTGCAGGTAGGCCGGCGATGATTGGCCGTTGGTGTAGTGCTCCATACTGTGCCTCGGCGGCACAGTGACCATCTCAGTGGGGCCAATCTGATGAAGATGCCTGTCATGCTCCCCCATCTCATGGTGCATGTGCTGATCTTGCAGGTGGTACTGGTGCGGCATTCGCTGCTGCTGCTGCTGCTGTTGCTGCAGCTGCTGCTGCTGCTGCTGCTGCTGCTGCTGCTGCTGCTGCTGCTGCTGCCGCTGCAGCTGCTGCTGCTGCTGCTGCTGCTGCTGCTGATGCTGCTGTCGATGCAGCTGCTGCTGGTGCAGCTGCTGCTGCAGCCGCCGCTCACGCGCATGCGCAGCCACCTGGTCGGGCGGAGGCGCAGACGCCACGCTTCCCACAACCTGTCCAAGATGCTGCGCGTCCGGCTGCTGCCCGGCCGATGAGAGGTCCAAGTCCGCCAAGGCCAGAGGCATCGCGCTGCCAGTTCCAGACTGCACTGCGTGACTCTCGGGCCGGCGAGGGCCAGGCTGCTTCAGGAGATCACTCTGTATGATCTCCTCGCGGCCACGACGCCAGTTCTGAAATCCTTGCACTGAAGCCTGCACCCTACTGCGCTGCTGGGCAGCAGTGACCGCCTCATCGATCATGTCCTTAGTCTTGCGGACACTGAGCGAAGGTTCCTCCTCCCCCATCGCTGCCGCGATGGCCGAATCCAGCTCTCTGATCATGACGAGCTGCGCGCGGAGCTGCGCGACACGAGTCGTGTCCCCCGCGACGAGGGCCTCAGCCAGCGAAGTCCCGGTTGCCTCCTCACCATCTTGGCTGACAAGCATACTGCGATGGAAGACCCGCATGTTCGTCATGTAGGCCGACAGCATCGACGTGGACGACCTGTCCGGGAAGTCGCTGCTGGCCTTGATGTTGAGGCTGTCATAGCCTTGCACGTCAACAGCGGCTTCCATGTTGGTGACGACGTACCCAGCGCGCAGCAGCAGTAGGATCATGTAGTGGAACCCATAGGGCTCATGAGGCGGTACCTTCTCATCGCGGAAGAAGGAGTCTCGCAGCTCGGCCGAGCACTGCCCGTAGGTGTCCCCCACCACCAGGATCAGCCTGTCGAAGTCGGTGACTACCGCAAACCGGTCCTTGTAGGACGTACCCACACCTGAATCATCGTGCAGCAACGTCTCGAGCACAGCAACCACCGCCTCGTCCGAGAGCGGCGAAGCGAGCCACCTATGTTCAGCCGCCGTGGGATCAAGCAGGCCTTCCTCATCGGTCAGCGCGCTGTGGAGACCCGCAGACAGCAGATCTCCCAGCGCGCACATGTCTCCAAGTAGGCCGAATCCTTGGCCATATCCATCCTTCTCACCGTTAGCTGCGGCAGCGAAGGGAACACCCACCTGCGGCTGGCGGTGTGAGTCATCATAGTCCTGGCTGCCACCATCTTCTTGATGGTGGTGAGTCCGGAACTTGTCACCGGCAACGGGTGTCGAGGGTGCCACTCGAGTCGACGAGTGGTGTGTGCGCTTCTGCGCTGCGGGGATCGACCCGCTGACACCGATTTCGACGGCGTCACTTCCTTGCGTGTCCAACGCAGACGACCCCCCACTTGAGGAGGTCGCCCGAGGACTGTTGCCAACAGGTGATGCCTGTTGACCTGGAGGACTGGTCTGGTCAGCTGTCGCCAGCTGTCCACCCTGCTGGGCTGCCATGTAAGAACGTCGATCCAGGGGCTCCGCCCCTTCGACTCTTCTCATCTCCGTGGGCTTCTCTGGCAGCGCTGCTCTGCGCTTCCAGATATCTCACTCTTCTGCTCCCGATTCAAGAGAGCGCTAGCTGCTCACCTCGAGCTGCTAACTACAGGGGCCGCGCGAGGGCACCAGGACTGCGAGACAGGGAAGCTGAAGAGCTACTGTCCGTTTTGTAAACTTCATTATTCACACACACAGCGAGCGCAATCTTCATCTGCTGCTGCGGTGATCCGACTGGCACGTGCGAGGCTTTACTCCTCGCCACTCCTTTCCAGCCAGATCTAGGTCTAATTGCACCGAGGGTTCGAGACTCACCAAGCGGCCATCTCACATCCCCAGATAGTACACCCTTTCGTCATCTGCTGCTTTCGTAAGCGACGATCGGGTTGCTAAACACAAAGCCGCTCGCGACTGATCGCGTGTCCAAGCCTCGTGCCATCTTCAACCATGGCAGTGGCAAGTTCCATTTCTATCTTCCTGCTCTTCTTGTTGTAGGCCGTCAGCACGCGCTGAGCAGCTGCCAGTCCTGCTTCAGGTTCCCACGTACTCTGCAGGTACGAGCACTTCTCCCATTGCACCAAGTACTCTGTCTTGCCACGCCGTTTCCGATGAGCCAGGATTCCCTCGACTCCGTAGTCAGCTGGCTCGAAGACATCTCCTATCTTCTTCTTCAACTGACTATCTTCTGTGGTCGATGACGCTGGCTTGAGGTACATCGGATGGAAGACGGGGTGCACAGCCTTGTGTAGCCAATCAGGCAGTCGAAGTTCAATCGCCAGCTGGGTATGCACCTGCACGATGGGAAACGGGCCGAAGTACTTACCCCGTAGCTTGCGGCACTTGCTGACCGCCCAAACCGGGATCTGGATGTGCTCCAGACTCAACATCACATGGTCACCTGTTTTGAACTCTCGAACAGGACGATGCTGGTTTTCAGCTTCAGCCATGCGTGTCTTGGCCTGTATCATCTGTTCCCTGGCCAGCTGATGTATGGCCCTCATCCTTTCGGGGTGGTCCAGCTGATACGCATCTTGATGATCCGTTTCATACACCCCCGGGAATGGGGCCTTGTCCAGCAACGTGCCATCATCATCATACTCCATCGTATCGCGCACCAATTGCCCGTGGCCACGGTTCTGGTGTGTCTGATCCATGATAGATTGAGTATCCAGAGGGATGCGCATGGCCAACCCGGTCTCCATCTCAAACGGCGACTTCTGCGTCGCCGACACTGGTGAGTTGTTGATCGCCATCATGGCGCCGTCCAACAGTTCAAGCCAGTTCAATTGGTCCGCCTGCACATTCGATCGCATGATTTCCTGCAACAGTCGATTCATTCGCTCAGTCTGGCCATCAGCCTGAGGCGTGTACGCCGGCGTCATCTTGAGCGTCGTGTGATGTAGCGCCCAGAGTTTCCGCCAGAAGTCGCTGGTGAACCGGGAGTCTCTGTCACTCACCATGCTCACCATTACACCACGGTTGCACACCACCGATCGATAGAACTGCTCGGCCATCACCTCAGCTTTGGCAGCCTCCCAGACCGGTATCGGGATCAGACGTTTGCTGAACATGTCAACCACGTTCATGATCCCGTCATACTGCATGGGACCGCCACCATCTTTAGGAAAACCAAACATGAAATCGATAGAATAGTGCGTGAAAGGTCCGGTCGGCGGTAGGTGTGGCCGGAGTTTGCCCCAGTGCTTCTGGGTCGAAGACTTCGCCGAGGCGCATGATTCACACTTCGCCACATGCGTCCGAACATCGCGCTCCATCCCTGGCCAGTACAGCCGTTTGATGAGCTGCTGATACATGGACGTCGCTCCGCGGTGTCCCACCGCATCATTCTGATGAACCTCCGTTGTGAGCTCTGCCCGCAAGGCGTGGGGCACACAGAGTCGACCACCCGCCGTGAAGAGACTCTCGTGAATGATGTACATGCCCGCCATCATGCGAGACGGAACCTTCGATTCCTGTCTGGCTGCCTTCTCAGCAGCGTGTTCCTTCGCCGTGGTGCCCTCCCCAGCAGACTCATCCTGCGGTGGAGCTTTGTCCTCCCCAGCAGACTCATCCTGCGCCTGGGCTTTGTTCTCCCCAGCAGACTTTGCCTGCACCCCCGCATAGATGTCTGCAAACTGCCCGCAGGCCAGGTATGCAGACGCATTGCACCGTTGCGAGAGCTGCAAGCTGTGCTGGCTGACGACTTGGGCAAGATATGTGTCGACTCCGGTGGGGTCCACGAACCCTCGCCACTCGCTAGGCAGCGCGTCGGTGATGTGCGCATCCTCCTCCCCCAGCTTCTCGATTGTGGCGGAGGTACTGTCCCATTCGGTCGCGAACCCGGAGTCCGCAAACAGAAGCTCAGCGTCCGCACACATCACCTCCTGCTCCCGCAGATAGTCCCGAAATTCGATAGAGGACGTGGCGTCGGCCGGCGTGGCCGCATGGAGACGACTGAGCGCGTCTGCGACATCATTTACTTTGCCAGGAATGAACTCGATGCGGAAGTCGTAGTCCGCCAGCTCCATGAGCCATCGAGCCAGCCTGCCCGAGGCAGTGCTGACCTTCTGCACCCATTGAAGCGGTTGATGATCCGATAGCACGCGCAGTGTGAAGGGATTGCGCACGAGAAAATGACGGTGACAACGAATGAAGTGCAAGATAGCCAGACCCTCCAGTTCGGTGATCGGGTAGTTCTGTTCTGCCGCAGTTAGACGGTGTGACGAGTAGCTCACAGGATACAGTTCGCCGTCGTGTTGCTGCGCCAGGCAGCCACCAAGCCCCGTCTTGCTCGCGTCGACCAGAGCGATGCACGGCTTGGTGGGATCGAACTGACGCAGCGTCGGGTACTCCGTCATCTTGGCCTTCAGAGCTTTTACCGCGGCTTCTTGTGGCTCGCCCCAGGCCGCCGCAAAGTCGATGCCTTTCTTGAGCATGTCAGTGAGCGGTGACGTGATCGATGAGAACGCGGGTATCCAGCGGCGATAAAACTGAGCCATGCCCACCAGCTGCCTCACCGACGTCGTGTCCGTCGGCGTGGCCATCTGGTGGATGGCGTCGACCTTTCGTGGATCCATCGATAGCGTCGAGTTGCCAACGATGCACCCCAGGTAGCGGGTGTGTTTGCAGAACAGGTTGAGCTTGTTAGGGTTGAGATGCAGCTTTTCTTCCGAGAAAGCGTCGAGAAGCAGTTCGGTCATGTGTTGGTGTTCCTCCACCGTGTCAGACCACCAGATAAGATCATCCTGATACACTATGACAAAGTTTTCCATGAGTCCTGTGTCAGGGTTGCGCTTACGGTTGGCTTCGGTCGTGTACAGGAGGTTGTGTCGAGCCAGGGCGTCTTCCATGAAGCACTGGAACCATCCAGCCGCAGGTTGTATACCCATCGGAAGACAGTTCCATTCGTAGCGGCCCATGGGAGTGTCGAACGCCGTCAGCCATTTGGTTTCTTGATCCAGCGGTGCAAGCCAGTACCCATCCGCCGCATCAGCTGTGCTGATGTACTTGGCATCATCTAGGGTATACCACAGACTGTCGCACGTCGGAAGCCTGAAGCTGTGCGGCTTGATGAACTCATTTATGCGCCGAAAATCGATTACGCAGCGATAGCGAGGTGGATCCAGCGGGTTCTTCTTTGGTTTGGGAATGATGAGCATCGGAGATCCAACCGGCGACGTCGATTTGTTGATTCGCCCTTGCACTTCCAGTCCTTTGACGAACTTGCACGCCAAGTCCACCATCCCAAGCGGAGTAGGTCGAGGATTGAAACGTGGAAGGGACGCACTCGCGTTCTTCAGCTCGAATTTGAGTCGCTTGTGATGTGCCGGCGGCTCGAACTGCTGCATTGGCTCAAGACACGTGAAGCGTCCAACGTTGCCACAGTTTGCCGCGGCGAGGTTGACGCAGTGCGGCCACGGTGTGTCCACTTCATCGTCGCGAAGGCGTCCCGCCTTCCGCGGCATGTTCCCTTCAGGTGGCGGCTCATGCTTCACACCAGCATCAACTGTCTCAGGCTGAATGACATCCATGGCCAGCTGTATCTTGGCTGCAGGGACCGCGTCGTGACCAGCAGCCGCCAGACGTGCCCGAAGGGTCGCCGCTCCCGCCGGATGCGTCAGCATCTCGTAGCGCAGGAGAGGGTACCACTTCTCACGTGTGATGGGTGGTGCCTCAGCGGTTGTCTCAGGCAGCGGTTGCTTGACCGCCGCGCCCGAGGCGGCAGCCATCTCAGCACCTTCGTCCACCCGGGCGGAGTCAACGGCTACAAATCCGATGTCGGTGTACCAGTCGCTGGCGTCGAGTTCTTGGTCCGCAGGACCCCACAGCGGTCCAACCGGCACCGGCGGAGTGATACTGTCGACTGGAACCCAGGGGACCTCGAAATCTCCAACGTCATTGTCGAGTGGCCAGACCCACTGTGCAGGTGCCTCGACCGAGATGGATGACAGTTCAGCAGCATCCGCCACAGCACCGTTCTCACCTCCACATGCCAGCAGGAGCAACAGCGATGCCACCGCTTGCGCGATTGCAGGAAATACCTTGTTGTGCCGCGGCAGCGGCCGCGGTCCCACCGCAGTGGTCACCACCGGAGAGGCGTTCGCTCCATCTGGTACTGGGCCCACCCGCAGGTCAGGTCCCGGGAGCTGATCAAGCGACTTGAGCAGAGCCACCGCGTCCCTCTGCGATTTGGAACGCTTCTTGGGTTTCACCGAGAGCGCAGCTTGCACAAAGTCCGTGAGCGCCGTCTGCGCCAGGTCATCGAACTCCAAACCATCCGCGAACGCAATCTCATCGATCGGTCCACAATCCGTGACGGCGATAGACTGTCCATCGAGAGCTTGTTCCACGCACATAGTCGCGATATCAAAGCCAGCGGGTGTCTCAAAGTTGAGCGGCTGCCACTTGGACTCGTCAGCCTCGGGGACGCGCTTGCCTGACGCATCGCCAGGCGGCTGCATGGCGTAGCAGATCAGCGAGTCCGCAGTGATGATTGCATTAAGCGAGTTGAAGATGAAGTCCCGGGCAAGGATAACATCTATCCCTGGAGGCATCGAGGGCAGCAGCATGACGTCGTGCTCACCCTTAATCCTGCCGTTCAGCTGCGAGTACTGGACTCCCTTGATCTCCTTGTCAATCGTGTCCCCCGAGATCTGGCCGTCCGCAAGTCGCAGCTTCAGATCCCGCAGCGGCCGGGTAACATGCACAGTCGGGTTCTCCGAGGCCATACTAACCCCAATCTGTTCCAGCATGAAGGTCCGCGAGGCGCCACTGTCGACCAGGCATCGCAGCGGGCTACCACCCGGTCCAAAGAAAAGAACGATGACCTGACGCGGCACCGGGCTCAGATCCGACACCAGCAGTTCCCCGTGCTGCCACGCCGTCGGAGCCATGCCATGCAGGTCGGGAAATTCTTCGAGACTCCACGAGGGCTCCGATTTATCCAGTGAAGGGTCGTTGACCAAAGGATCCACCGGACCAGCATCCGCAGCCAGGCCGACTTCGACGAGCTCACCAGCACACACTTCCGCCGGGTGTCCATACGTATACTTCGTGGAGGACACCGACGGGATGGAGTCAATCACTCCTTTCTCCTTGCAGTACTGCAGGAACTTCATGCAGGCACAACCCTGATGACCCACCTCAGCACAGATGAAGCAAGCCGGCACCTGTCGACCGTCCACCTTGAGGTAGTGAGATTTCATGAGATCGATCGCCGCCGTGCCAGACAGCTCCGAGTTGTCTATCGCAGCCAGCTTCTTCATCGACGCAGCATCGATCTTGTACAGATCGTTGCCATCATCATCGCCGACCAGAGTCTGCATGAATGTGTTGCGGAAGCGAGCCCCCTCCCGCTGCTGCGCAGTGGCACCCTTTTCAGCCAGGTGACCCTCTCCATACAGCAGCGCCATGAGGGCGTGGAACATCGACTGGATCTGCTGCGGCATCTTCTTCACTGACGCCACTGTGCGGGTGTCAGAGGACCCGTCAAACTTCAGATGCAGTATGAGTCCCACCAGCGATCCTTTGTCGCCAGCCAGTCGCATCTCCAGCAGCTTCTGCCACTGCTGCGTTTCATTGAGTGCCGACATCTCATTGAATAGTGCCAGAGAGGCGGCACGACGCTTCACTTGGTCCGCATTGGGGACCCGCTTCCCGCGAGTCGAATTGCCGCGACCACCGCCATTCGCCGCTCCACCACCCCCGCCGCTGGGAGCGATGTACGCCACGTCAAGCAGCTCCACAACGGCCACATCCGTGGTGGTCGTGGACTCAGCTCGTCCGTCGACCGCAGTGACGAGAGGGTAGGCAGCCATTTGCTTCTGCACAGTGAGCTTGTCGCCACGCTTCATGCGCTGTTCGTACTCTGTGTTGGCTCCCTTGTGCAACGCTTGGATAAGTGTTGGGCCAAGGTCAGCCTTGTCCCACTGCCCAATGTGGGTCTGCGAGGTGATCCAGGCCTGAATCTCCTTGGGGCAGCCTATGACAAAGATGAACCACATCTGCAGATCCGTGAGGAAGGGCGTGGCCATCTTGTAGTGCGACGTGGCCTCACTCGAGTGATAAAACAGCCGCTGACGATATTCGCGAAGCGACTCCTTCGGACCACCGCGGGGGTCCCGCCAGTACGAGCGCATGACCTGCATCAGATGCAGTGCATACTTGTTGACCTCCTCTCGCGGGTACGTGTTATGGAGCAGAGTCAAGAGAGCCTTCCCGTGGTCCGGCCGCATGTGGAGCTCAAGTGCACCCTCCGCCACGCAGACGCGATTCATGCTGACGACGGTCTGTTTGGCCACCCCATCCAACGAGAGGTAGCAGAGGTAGGAGCACAGCACGGGACTCTGGTCAGCCTGCGGGATTTGAAACGCAGTGTGCTTGATGGATGCTATCCACTGCGGCATCGTGACCGGCACATGTGTGCCATCGAAGCGCAGCATCTTGTCAATCAGCGCAGGAGAGACCTTGAAGCTGATGGACACGGTCTTGGACAGGTCGAACTCCTCTGGCAGTTCGATGTCCTGACCATGCTTGTCGATGCCGTTGGCTTCATGATACGCGCTGATATGGCCAGAGGCCTGACCATGTCGCCCAGAGAACTCCTGCCCCACATCGAACGACCTCGGCGACCGTGTCGTCCGCTGGTGCCGCTGATCTGGGTAGGACCGGTCGTAGACCGGCGACTGCTGAGCATTGACGTGGTGCTGCAGGTAGGCCGGCGATGATTGGCCGTTGGTGTAGTGCTCCATACTGTGCCTCGGCGGCACAGTGACCATCTCAGTGGGGCCAATCTGATGAAGATGCCTGTCATGCTCCCCCATCTCA
>Ga0308021_10000543_pt1 | contig 17741 bp, 20 predicted proteins | sample Neamet351_FD_201296 | JGI IMG/M metagenome (GOLD analysis project Ga0308021, IMG submission 201296) | Marine microbial communities from water near the shore, Antarctic Ocean - #351 | ecosystem: Environmental > Aquatic > Marine > Unclassified | place: Southern Ocean | collected 2014-10-02
CAATACATGAAATTTACTCGCTTGACTATGATCTTACTATGCTTGCCCTCTCTTCTAAGCCTCTTACAGAGAAGCTACTCATCGAGATTGACAATAGTAAGAAAGCAACACTAAACCAATTACTGCCCGCTTTCAGTATACCACTAGTAGGAAAGACTGCAACAGAGAAATTGTCTGCCACTGTACTCAGTATCGCTGAGATTACACCAGATAAATGTCAAGAAGCAGGTCTGGGCGCTAAGACAACTGAAAGTTTGATGGATTGGTTAGAAGACGAGTGGCTATTTGGTAATGTAGGAAAGCTACCGTTTTCTTTTGAGTTCGAGCAGAAAGCTCCACAACAGGAGGCACACGGTGTAGTATGTATTAGTGGTAAACTAAAAAGTTTTCCAACTAAGAACGCTGCAACAGCCGCTCTCTGCTTACACGGTTATGATGTCAAAACCAGCGTAACCAAGGACGTCACCATTCTAGTTAATGAGAGTGGTATAGAGAGTGCAAAAACAAAGAAGGCCAGGGATTCTGGCGTAACAATAGTAACTAATCTATTAAACTTTTTAGGAGAACAAACCAATGGCAACACTGCCTAAATGGACTGATGAGCGTACCGACGAGCTCACTAACTTCGTCGGTGATGAATCACCAATCTCTCAAGCAACTGTAGCAGAAGCTGCAGGAACTCTTGAGACTACAACACGGTCAGTATCTAGCAAACTTCGTAAGATGGGCTTTGAGGTTGAACTTGCTTCTACCTCTGCAAAGCGCGCTTTCAGCGAGTCTCAAGAGTCTACTCTTTCTGCTTTTGTCTCAGACAACAGCGGGGACTACACTTACGCAGAGATTGCATCTCACTTTGAAGACGGAGCATTCAGTGCTAAGTCAATTCAAGGTAAGATTCTTTCAATGGAACTTACTGACCACGTTAAACCTGCCCCTAAAGTTGAGACTGTAAGGACTTATTCCCCTGCGGAAGAAGTTACCTTCGTTAAGATGGTACAGGGCGGCTCTTTCGTCGAAGCTATTGCTGAGAAGTTAGATCGTAGCGTAAACAGCATCCGAGGCAAAGCCCTCTCCCTGTTACGTTCTGGTGAAATTGACGCTATCCCCCGTCAGGAGCATACAAAAGGCTCAGCTAAAGATGATCCTTTGGCCGATCTCGGTGATGTATCTGACATGACAGTTGAAGCGATTGCAGAGCAAATCGGTAAAACTGCAAGAGGTGTCAAAACTATGCTAACTCGCCGTGGGCTGACAGCGTCAGACTATGACGGAGCTGCAAAGAAGGAAAAAGCTGCTTCCTAAGAAGTAGTTAATTCGAGTGTAGTCGGGGCAAGGGGTTGCCTTGACTACTTTTTTTTATTCGGGGGAATCGTTGAACATAGCAAGTGCTTTCATTAAGCAAGTTTTAGATGTGCAAGACTTTGAGTCTTGGTCATCGGTGCGTAAGCAATACTTGCCTGCAGCCTATCACAGATTGTTTTCTGAGATAGACAAGCACTGTGAAAAATTTCATCGGCTTCCCACGTTTGAAGACCTCAAGTTTGAGCTTAGAGACAGCGCAACTAAGGAGTTACTGTTTGCTATAGACTCACTGGAAGTAGAAGCTGATGCGTTCATGCTTCTTCAGTATCTGAAGAATGAGTACACACAGCGGGAAATTCTAGTATCCCTTGAGGACTACGTCGACAACTCTATATCCTTCGAGGATGCAGAGGAATCCGTAGGACACCTACATCAGATTGTGCTTGACATCGAAGAAAAAGTCGAATTGCAACCACCACAGGAGAGTATGCAACGTATTCCCTTGTTTGAACCTGATGAAGAGTTGGGAAAGTACTTGCCCCTTGGACTAAATACGGATCACGACCACGAAATCACGTTCTCCCCCCGAGACTTGATACTCGTAGGTGGCCGCCGAGGGGCAGGGAAATCTATTGCCTGTTCTAATATAGCTACTAATGTTTATGACTCTGGTAAGTCTGCCATCTATTTCACCATAGAAATGGATAGTAGAGCAATACTACAACGGTGTTGTTCTCTAGCAACGGAAATACCTTTTTCTCGCCTTCGCACTAAGAATCTTAATGTGACAGAGTGGGGCAAGGTAGCTGCGTGGTGGGCTGGACGATATCAAGATAGCCAAGAGCGACTTGATGAGTATCGGGAACACCGAGACTTTGAAAGACTCCACGATAAACTTAAGTCTACCTGTGAGCTTCTCCCAGCGCAACAGTTAGATGTTGTTTATGACCCCTCTCTTACTATCTCTAAGATAAGATCCGAGCTTGATAAGAAGATCAAAAGTAAAATGGACGTTGGCGTGATTATCGTTGACTACATTAATCAAGTGAAGCGGTCAAATATGCCTTCTCGTGGTGGGCAGTACGACTGGACAGAACAGATAGAAGTTAGTAAAGCATTAAAGAGCATGGCACAGGAGTATGAAACCCCCATACTTTCACCGTACCAGATAGACGCTAGCGGGGAAGCTCGTTTTGCCAAAGGTATTCTTGATGCTGCAGATGCAGCGTATACTTTAGAGGGCTACAACCAAGAAGACGGTTGCATGACCTTTACTTGTGTAAAAATGAGAGCAGCCGCTATGCGTTCTTTTACCTCTGTAATGAACTGGGAAACTTTAAAGATTGGCCCAGAGACTGCGCTGTCCCCCAAGGATAAGCAAGACAATGATCAGAAGACCGGTGAAGACATAGACGACATGTAAAAATAGTTCTTGACAAAGATGTCAATTTCTAGTATAATATACTTTCAAATTCAACGGAGCTGTCATGCCAATAATTGAGGGAAGTATGAATCATACATATAGTGGTCGAAGAAGAAAGCGTATTATCCGTAGTAAAAAAGCAAAAGCACAATTCTTTCAGTTGGACAGAGAAGAGCCTGTCAGACGTGAAACAAAGTATTACCCCTCAGCACCACTTACTCCATACACTCCTGAAAAGGATGTACAGTACAAGCGTGACGTATCTGCAAAGTATACTATAGCACCCGCCTATAACAAAGGTGCTTACCAAGTAATCAGCAGAAAGGACGTCACTGAAATTGGCAAATAATGTTACTGGCCTTTCTACTTATAGTAATAGTAGAGGGCGACCCTGAGGACACCGAGGATATGTATTTTCGCGATGTTAGTAGGTGTAACTACTTTGCTTACAGAATAGAGACAGGTGATTTTAGTACCTCTAAGTACCATTACCATGACCATCAACGTAAAGTAACAGCATATTGCCTACCTAAAATGGTGGCAGAAACTACCAAGTTTTGGGACTAATACAATGGAAGAGGACACTAAAGAGATTCTTGAATGGTTAGAATCCATACAGGGAGCAGACTACAGAAAAAAAGTAAGAGAGATGCTTGACCTTAACTTCGACGGTCAAGAAGAAGAGTCGGACTATAAGCCACATGAGAGGCCCATATGAGTGCTAAAACTACACATCAACATCACAGGATAGAGTTCCAAAAAAAGAAGTTAAACAGTCAAGAGAAACAAATAAAAGAACAGCAAGACAAAATACTAAAATTCCTTAAAGAGAACAGCTAGTGGACATAGAAACAATTCTCCAAGATAAGAATATACACTACATGCAGAAAGGCGCAGACTTTGAAGTAAAGTGCATAAACCCTGAGCATGCAGATAATAATCCTAGTATGAGAATTGACCAGATAACTGGTATATTTAACTGCTTTTCTTGCGGTTTTAAAGGTAATTTATTTAACTATTTTGGGGAAAGGGCAAACCAACTACAACAAAAGAGAGACCTTTTTAAGAAGAAGCTTATACAAAAGCGCTCCGAAAGTGTTGGTTTGTCCTTTCCTCAAAGTAGTTTACCCTATGTAGGGAACTGGAGAGGTATTCGACCCGAAACATACAGAAAGTTTGAGGCTTTTCAACACTCAGGCAGTGACTATGTGGGTAGAATAGTTTTTCCTATTTATGACATATCGGGTAATATAGTAGCCTTTCAAGGCAGGCATACAACAGGTGGTACACCTAAGTATAAGTTTACACCCCCGGGTGCTAGGCTACCTTTCTTTCCGGTAGTGGAGTTTATAAGAAACTCTGTTATACTAGTAGAAGGTATCTTTGATATGATAAACTTACATGACAAAGGATTAACTAATGCTGTATGTTGTTTTGGAACCAATAACTATAACGATGCTAAGCTGTCTATGCTGCGGGTACAAGGCGCAGAGTATATAGACATCTTCTTTGACGGGGATGACGCGGGTCAGACCGCAGCAGAAAATTTAAAGATTGCGTGTGAGAAAGCTGGTCTCGTAGCTAGGAACATCCATTTTAAGGATACAGATCCTGGTGCACTAAATCAAACTTCAGTAGATAAATTAAAAGGGAAGTTATATGGCTAGAGTTGCCTTAGTAGAAACTAAACCAAGTAGGACTGACTTCAGACGCGAGTTTGATGGTGAGTTTGAATTCGATCAGTATCAGTTATGTTCTGATTCTATGATCAAGAAGGTACTAAAACGAGACTGTGACATAGAGATTGACACAGACGCTTACGAGTGGGTCATCCTAGTAGGAAGCGACGCTCTCAAGTACTTTACCAAAATTAATTCAGTGACAGAGTACACAGGTAAGAAAGTAGAAGGTAAATTTCTGCCTGTCATTAATCCTGCGATGCTAAAGTTTAAACCTGAAGCACGTAAGACATGGGAAACTTCGAAAGAAAGTATTATAAACTACATAAAAGGCTTAGTAGAAGAGGTCACAATAGATGAGAGTATTGCTTTTGGAATTGATAATACGGCAGAATGTAACAAATTTATACAAGAGGCAATTGACCACGAAGGTACTTATATTGCGCTTGATTCAGAGACAACTGGTCTATATCCTAGAGATGGTCACATATTGGGTATTTCGCTATGTTATGATGGTAAGAAAGGTGCATACATTAATACTGAGTGCTTTGACGAGCAGACTGAAACGCTTTTACAGTTTTTGTTCAAAAAGAAAACAGTAATATTCCACAACGCTAAGTTTGATATAGCGTTCTTTGAGTATCACTTTAACTTTAACTTTCCTAGCTTTGAAGACACAATGCTGCTCCACTATCTCATAGACGAGAACCCTGGAGGGCATGGGCTGAAGTCCCTATCAATCAAGTTTACACCCTACGGCGACTACGAGAAGCCTATGTACGACTGGATGGATAACTATAGAAAAGAGCACGGTATACTTAAAAATGAGTTTCAGTGGGCTTCTATACCCTTCGATGTAATGAAAACCTATGCAGCTATGGATGCTTTGTGCACGTTTTTGATCTATGAGAAATTTGTAAAGATTAAGCAGAACCCTAAGCTAAAGTGGGTATACGATAATATTCTAATCCCCGGTACTAGGTTCCTTACAGACGCACAAGACAATGGTGTGCCTTTTGATAGAGACAGGCTTCAAGTGTCTCAGGAGCTTATGCAAACGCAAATTGATGAAGCTATAACTACACTGTACGAGAACCCTCAGATACATAAATTCGAGAAGATAAATGGAAAAGATTTTAATCCTAATAGTACTGTACAGCTTCGTAGCCTCCTTTTTGATTTTCTCGGCCTACATCCTACTGGTAAGAAAACAGGAACGGGAGCTAACTCAACGGATGCAGAAGTACTCGGAGAGCTCTCCGGTCAGTCCGAAGTACCTAGACTTATACTGGACATACGTCAACGATCCAAAATTAAAAATACTTATTTGGACAAGATCATACCGCAGCTGGATAGAGATAGTCGGCTACGCACAGGGTTTAACCTTCACGGTACTACTAGTGGCCGTCTCAGTTCTAGTGGTAAACTTAATATGCAGCAGCTACCTAGGGATAACCCTATTGTAAAAGGCTGTATTAGAGCAGCAGAAGGTAACAAGATAGTAGCAATGGATTTAACCACCGCAGAGGTGTATGTAGCCGCAGTGCTTGCTGAAGATAAAGCATTGATGGACGTATTCCGCTCAGGAGGTAACTTTCATAGTAGTATTGCTAAGACAGTATTTAAACTAAACTGTGAGGTAGAAGACGTTGCAAGTTTATTTAAGAAAGAACGACAGGCGGCTAAAGCGGTTACTTTTGGTATCATGTACGGTGCTGGCCCTAAGAAGATTAGTGAGCAAGTAACTAAAGACTCAGGTTCATTCTTTAGTCAACAGGAGGCGAAAGAAGTCATAGATGATTACTACCAGTCTTTTCACCTGTTAAAGAAATGGTTGAAGCAACAAGAGGCGTTCATAGTACAGAACGGGTTCGTGTATAGCTGCTTCGGAAGAAAAAGGAGATTACCAAATGTCAAATCGTCAGATAATGGCATCAAGAGTCATAGCATTCGTTCTGGTCTTAACTTTCTGGTGCAGTCTGCTGCATCTGATATTAACTTACTCGGGGCTATAGATATGCACTCTCATATACAGTCTTCAGCATCTAACGCAAGAATCTTTGCACTAGTGCATGACTCTATACTGGCAGAAGTACCTATAACAGAAGTAGACGAGTACTGTGAGAAGTTAGAGCAGTACATACAAATGGATAGAGGAATATCAATTCCTGGAGCACCCGTAGGCTGTGATTTCGAAGTTGGGGATGACTACTCTATGGGTAAATTCGAGAAACAATATGGATGAACTATGGACGCTTGCTAGCACTTTCTGGCAATGGACAGTACTAATTACACTTATACTTACAGGATTCTTAATCAATGTATTTGACAAAAGACCGAGAGAAAACAGAGTTAACTTTACCTACGATGACATGCCCAGTATGCGACCTCTGCCTATTAGGACAGGCGAGAAAGGCTTTTGGGGAGCTATTTGGATGTGGTTAACTGGAACAAGAAAGTGGGAATTAGCAGAAGACTTTAACTATACGCTTAACGAAGTTGAGTTTGTAGTGCCTCAAGGATTTGTTTTTGATGGAGCTTCTGTACCTAAGTTTCTTGCAATTTGGCTTTCCCCTGTAGGAGTTCTACTTATGGGAGGTCTTGTGCACGACTATGGATACAAGTATTCTAGACTGAAGAAGCGCAATAGTTCTGTAATTGAGCATGACTGGGAAGACCAGAAATATATGGATCGACTGTTCCGAGACATATGTATAGAAGTAAACGGCTTTAGGTTATTGAACTACTTAGCCTATTATGCACTTCGTATATGTGGGTTTCTTGCTTGGAATAAGCACAAGAAAAGCGGTACTCACGATGAGCTATAGTAAACAAGTACTAGATCATTACACTAATCCTAGGAATGTAGGTAAGATGGAAGAGACAGAAGACGTCGGTACAGGTATGGTAGGTGCTCCTGCCTGTGGAGATGTTATGAAGCTACAGATCAAAGTACAGGATAATATAATAACAGATGCTAAGTTTAAGACTTATGGGTGTGGTAGCGCAATTGCCTCCTCATCACTCTTAACGGAGTGGGTCAAAGGCCGAACATTAGACTCTGCAAATGAGATAAAGAATGTACAGATAGCCGAAGAACTGGCGCTGCCACCTGTAAAGATACATTGTAGTGTTCTTGCAGAAGACGCTATAAAAGCAGCTATACAGGACTACAGGGAGAAGCATAGTGATAGTAACTTACAGGAGCGTGCACGAGTTGGCGTTCCCCGTCTACCAGATACCTTCAGACAACTGGACTTATTCTGATGGACTACTGTTTATAGATGATAAGTTAGTGGATGATACTAATATGCCAGGAGACACTTTAGGCGTACGTAGAGTTCAGACCCCCTTTAGGGAGCTGATGCCACTATCCAGATCATTAATAAACCATGTAGGTATACTAAAACAGGCTAATAAAAACTTTATTGACTCAAGAGGCGACCCTTTTATATATTACAAAACCTTTTTCTCTAAACTTAAATATTATAAGATAAGAAAGGTTGATAGAAAAGGGGTTGCTTCTTTATTATGGGTACACGGGATTAAGACTCCGTTTACCATACCAAGACCCCCAGAAGATGGTAGATTCTGGGCAGGTATATTACACTTAGGGGATATACCCTACTTGTTGTACGAGTACTCCGAAGAAAAATTAAAGGACACTCGAAGAAAAATATAGGAACTATATGGGAAATAAACGTAAAACTTTGAACGGCTCCGGCTTAATACTAGAAGAGATAGAGCCGTTAACAAAGAATCAGTTGAAAGCATTTGAATCAGAAGAAAATTTGGTTCTACACGGAGTAGCAGGTACAGGCAAGACCTTTATCTCATGCTACTTAGCTTTTGATGACATGACCAAAGGATTATATGATAACTTAGTCGTAATTCGTAGTGCAGTACCTACAAGAGACATTGGTTTCTTACCAGGGAACGAGAGAGACAAGGCTTCAGTTTACGAAGAGCCATATAAAGAAGTTGCAAATGAGCTATTTAATCGTGGAGACGCCTACCAGATACTCAAAACAAAGGGCTTAGTGCACTTTATGACAACTTCTTACATTAGAGGTATAACTCTAAAGAACTCTGTTATACTGATAGATGAGTGTCAGAACATGACATTCCATGAGTTAGACTCTATAATTACTAGAGTGGGTAAGTACTGTAAAGTAATATTCTGTGGCGACTTTGAACAGTCTGATCTCAAGCAGAATGGGCTGAAACAGTTTTTGTCTATTTTAGAGAAAATGGGTTCATTTGACATGATTAACTTCGAAATAGCTGATATAGTGCGAAGTAAGTTTGTCAAAGAATATATAATAGCTAAGAAAGAGGTAGAAGGGTATCAAAGCGCTAATCAGTAATCGCATTTATCTTGAAGTGACGGAAGAATATAAAGCGTTTCTCAGTAAAGAACTGACTTATACTATTCCGTCATTCAATCCGAAAGATCCGCCGTTCGTCATTAAGAATATGGCACGAGTAAAAGACAAGTTAGTTAGTATCCCAATCGGAAGAACGGATCTGATACCGGATGACTATGATGTAGTTGATAAGCGTATTACACTGCCAATAGAGTTTCCTGAGTTTAGGTTCCCCCTTAGAGCAAGCCAACAAGAGGTCTACGACGAGATCGAAGACAACTCTATAATTAACGCTTGGGTCAGTTGGGGGAAGACTTTTACAGGTCTTGCTATTGCAGGTAAGCTAGGGCAGAAGACTCTTGTTATTGTCCATACAGTACCACTAAGAAACCAATGGGCAAAAGAAGTAGAAAAAGTATACGGATTTACTCCTGGTATAATAGGCAGCGGAAAGTTTGAAACTGATGCTCCTATAGTGATCGGGAATACACAGAGTTTGTACCGGAATATTCCTAAGATACGGAAGATGTTTGGTACTATTATACTTGATGAGATGCACCATGTCTCCTCTCCTACTTTTTCTAAAGTAATAGACACAAACTATGCTAGGTACAAGATTGGACTGTCAGGTACTATAGAGAGAAAAGACGGTAAACATGTGGTCTTTAGAGACTACTTTGGTAGTAAAGTGTTTAAGCCACCAAAAGAGAACTACATGGTTCCGTCTATAACTATATATAATTCTGACATACGATTCATGGATGGAGCCAAGACTCCGTGGGCTAACAAAGTAACTCACCTATGCAACCAAGAAGAGTACCGGCACAGTGTATCTCTCATAGCGGCAGCCTACGCTGCAAAAGGGCATAAGGTTCTAGTAGTATCCGACCGTGTGCATTTTCTGAAAGCCTGTGCGGAGCTAACAGGTGACAAAGCTATCTGTGTTACAGGGGAAGTACCTCATGAAGACAGAGAGACACTTATAGATCAGCTTCGTGATGGTAAGAAGGAGATTCTATATGGTACTCAAGCAATCTTCTCCGAGGGCATCTCGGTAGATAACCTGAGCTGTCTGATACTAGGTACTCCTGTGAATAATGAACCACTACTAACACAGTTAATAGGACGTATTATACGACTACAAAAAGGTAAAGTACCTCCTGTAGTAATAGATATCCATCTAAAGGGGAACACCGCAAGACGGCAAGCTTCGAATAGGATGGGCTATTATATCAAAGAGGGTTACAAGATACAGCAACTATAAAAAAATAGTTCTTGACATATACTCTATTTTAAGGTATAATATGCTCTTATATAATTGGAAAAGAATCTTTAAGACTTGTAATGCGAATCCACTCGAAATCATTCGGGTCTTTAAGATGTTAGTAACTGAAGAAACGCCCTTCAACAAATATGATCCCTTGTACAAGTACGCAGGGATAGATTTTAGTGGGGGGTCATTTTTAGTAAACCCTGACGTTCTACTGTACCAACTGTATAAATACTCGTACCGAGATGTATGTATATATCTGTCAGCCGCCTCTTTGAGGTCTTACGGAGAATACAAAGCCTCGGGAAAACTAACTTTGGATGAACTTCATTTGACGTTCGATCCTTTCAAACACTTAAACAATACTAGACTACTTTATAAGTCAGAGAGTGCTATTCACTTTCTATATGAAGAAGTCCCAACGGAGAATAATTAGTATGGCTATATCATTTAACCAGCAGAAAGGTTCTGCAATCAAAACTTCCATCAGTACTTTTCAGTACAAAGATGGTGACAATAAAATGCGTATTTGTGGCGACATCCTAGCTCGCTATGTATACTGGGTCAAAGGCGAAAACGACAAGAACATCCCTCTCGAGTGTCTTTCCTTTGCGCGTGATGAAGAACGCTTTAATAACAAAGAAAAAGATTGGGTTCGAGAGTACTACCCTGATCTCAAGTGTGGCTGGAGCTATGCTACCCAGTGTATTGACAACGGTGAAGTTAAGGTTGTCAATCTCAAGAAGAAGCTCTGGGAGCAAATCATCACGGCCGCAGAAGACTTAGGCGACCCCACTGACTCTAAAGCTGGATGGGATATCATCTTTAAGCGTGTCAAGACTGGGCCTCTTCCCTATAATGTAGAGTACCAACTCCAAGCTCTGAAGTGCAAAAATAGAGCCTTATCAGAGGACGAGATGGAGCTTGTAGGAAAACTCAAGTCTATGGACGACGTTATGCCACGACCTACTGCCGACGCTCAGAAAGAGTTGTTAGACCGTGTTCGTCAAGCAGACTCCACAGAAGTGGACGAGACTCTTGAAGACGAATTCAACGTAGGATGATCCTATTTACCGCAGACTGGCACTTGAAGCTGGGACAGAAGAATGTCCCAGTAGCTTGGGCAAGAAAAAGATATGAGTCCTTTTTTGCTCAAATTCACGAGATAGAAAAAGAGTGTAGTATGCACATAATTGGAGGCGATCTCTTTGATCGTCTTCCAACTATGGAAGAGTTGGAGTTGTACTTCACGTTCATACGGCAAGTAGGAATACCTACTTTAATCTATGACGGGAACCACGAAGCCACAAAGAAGAACAAGACCTTTTTTAGTCAACTAAAGCAAGTGAGTCGGGATATTAATCCTTTCATTCACATTGTGGACTTGTCCTACGTGGACAAAGACAGAGGGTTCAATGTTCTGCCCTACGCAGACCTACATAGAAAAAATAGTATAGAAGCCTTTAATACTGAGTGGCCTTTGTTTACCCATGTACGGGGAGAGATACCTCCACATGTAAAACCAGAAGTTGAGCTAGAAAGATTCGAGGAGTTCCCTGTAGTATTTGCAGGCGACCTACACGCACATAGTAATACCCAGAAGAATATTGTTTACCCTGGAAGCCCTATGACAACTTCGTTTCATAGAAGCATAGTACAGACAGGGTATATTTTAATAAATGATAGGGACTGGTCTTGGATGTGGGAAAGTTTTGAGTTACCTCAATTGCTGAGAAAAACAGTACAAAACCCAGATGATATGATACCTAGTGACTATCACCACACAATATATGAATTAGAAGGAGATATACAGGATCTTTCACAAGTTAAGAATTCGGAGTTGCTAGATAAGAAAGTAGTAAAACGTAGTACAGAAGCAACACTTGTTCTTGACAAAGATATGAGTGTTGGGGAGGAGCTATCGGAGTACTTAACTTACATTTTAGAACTTCCAACTGAAAAAATATCAAGTATTATAGGGACTTACAATGATTACTCTCAAACATCTACAGTGGAATAACTGCTTCAGTTACGGTTCTGGCAATACACTGATGCTGGATGAAAATACAGTAACTCAGATTGTAGGAACAAACGGAGTAGGAAAATCATCTATACCATTAATAATTGAAGAAGCTCTGTACAATAAGAACTCTAAAGGTATTAAGAAAGCTGACATACCTAATAGGTACGAAGGCAACGGCTATAGTATTAAACTCACCTTCACCAAAGACGAAGACAGTTATACTGTAAGTATAGATAGAAAAACAACCGTCAAAGTAATACTAGAGAAGAACGGGACTGATATCTCTAGCCATACAGCGACAAACACCTACAAGACTATACAAGAAATAATTGGAGTAGACTTTAAAACTTTCTCTCAGTTAGTGTACCAAAGTACAAATGCTAGTCTGCAGTTCTTAACTGCAACAGATACTAACCGTAAGAAGTTCTTAATTGACCTACTACATCTTGAAGGGTATGTAGACCTATTCGAAGTATTTAAAGAAGAGGCAAGACAAGTTACGTTAGATATTAACGGAATTCAAGCAGCCGTAGCAACGGTAGAAAAATGGCTCGCCGATAACAAATTGAGTGATACCAATATACTACCCATGTTAGATTTAGAAATAAATACGGATGAAGACGAGAATGAGTTCCGTTATCTTACGAAAGAAATTGAAAATATCTCACTTAATAACAGAAAAGTTTCTAAGAATAATCAATTAATCGAACTATTAGGACAGCTTGATTTAGATGAGGTGCAGAACTCTACTATAACACAAAGACAGTCCTATGACACACTACAGGCAGATGTGGGAACACATACACAAGTCGCAGCGGGGTCACAGCGTCTTTTAAATAAATTAAATCAATTAGGGGATGTTTGTCCTACTTGTGAGCAGCTTGTAGATTCAAGCTTCATTAAGGCTTTAAAAGCCCTAGAAACTGAAAAACTTTCGGAGTCGGAGAAAAAGATTGGAGAAGTTGAGGCAAATGTACGGCAAATTAAAAGGGACAATAACGAATTCACGCGTTTACAAAAGCTTGAAACAGATTGGAAAGAGATTTATCGAAGTATTGATAAGTCTCTGCCGAAGAGTCCGTTGGATAAAGCAGAGCTTGAGGAGCGGCTGGAGAGAGTTCGAGCTGACTTACTTCAACAAAAGGAGCAGTTGGAACGCACAGCAAGAGAGAATGAAAAACGCACAAAAAGAAACACGCGCATCCAAGTCATCCAAGAGCAATCTGATGCCTTCTTAGCAGAGCTTAACACTCTACAGAAAGGTCTTACGATTAAAATGGCACTTGCATCTAACCTTGAAATATTGAAGAAGTCTTTCAGTACTAATGGTCTATTAGCTTACAAGATAGAGAATCTTGTTAAAGAGTTGGAAGAAATGGCGAACACCTATCTAGCAGAACTATCTGATGGTAGGTTCACTCTTGAATTCGTAGTATCTAATGACAAGTTAAATGTACAGGTTACAGACAACGGAAAAATTGTAGATATTCTCGCACTCTCTTCAGGAGAGTTAGCAAGAGTAAACACTGCTACACTTATAGCCATAAGAAAGCTAATGAGTAGTATTTCTAAGTCTAAACTCAACATACTTTTCCTAGATGAAGTCATCGCCGTACTGGATGACACAGGCAGAGAGAAACTTGTAGAAGTTCTTATTGAAGAAGATTTGAACACTTACATAGTATCTCACGGTTGGACTCACCCACTACTTGACAAGATCGAGGTAGTAAAAGATGAAAACATAAGTAGACTGGAGTAAAATGGTTGATAGTAGAGCAAAAGGAGCAAGAGGCGAGTACCTAGTACGAGACTTACTTAGAGAGAAAACAAATCTTCAGTTCGAGAGAGTGCCCTTATCAGGCGCTCTTGAGTACTTAAAAGGAGATTTATATGTTCCAAACGAACGGAACCTATATTGTATCGAAGTAAAGAACTACGCAGAGTCTCCTCTCACAGACAAAGTGTTAACACAGAAAAGAACTAATAACTTAGTGAACTGGTGGAACAAACTATTAGTACAGGCGGAAGGTGGAAATCAATTGCCTCTACTATTCTTTAAGTACAATCGTTCTAAGATTTTTGTAGGGACACAACACGTTCCAGAAGTATGTGAAGATTATATATACATATCCTATTTAGGGTGTTACTTACTTCTGGCCAATGACTGGTTAGACAACGAAAAGGTAAAATTTATAAATGGCGCTTAGTTTTAACTCACAAAAGAAAGACGGAACGCTTATAGTAGATGCTTTGAACTTGGCGTTTCGATGGAAGCACCAGGGCAGATCAGATTTTAGGTATGAGTACCAGAAGACTGTACAATCATTCGCAGACTCCTACAAGTGCGATAAGATAATAATTACAGCAGACGGTGGAGCATCTAGCTATAGAAAGGCAATACTGCCAGAGTATAAGCAAAACAGAAAAGATAAGTACGCAACCCAGACGGAAGATGAAAAAATTGCGTTTGAAGAATTCTTTGAAGAATACAAAGCTACACTAGACTTACTAGATTGGCCGCTTCTTCAGTATGATGGTGTAGAGGCAGATGATCTTGCAGCACACCTAGTAAAGAATAAAGACGAATTTAAGCTCGGAGAAGTTTGGTTAGTATCCAGTGACCGAGACTGGGACTTGTTAATACAGGAAGGGGTTAATCGCTTCTCCTATGTTACTAGAAAAGAAGTACAGGCACATAACTGGTATGATCATTATGAAGTAAGCCCTGAGGAGTATATCTCCTTGAAGTGCCTAACTGGGGATAAAGGGGACAACGTCCCTGGAGTTACCGGAATCGGGCCTAAAAGAGCTAAAGATTTAATTACTGCATATGGTGATGCGCTGAGTATTTATGACTCATTGCCATTACCAAGTGGCTACAAGCATATACAGGAATTAAATGCTAGTGGTGATCTGATACTAAAAAATTATGAACTAATGGATTTAATCTCCTATTGTGACGATGCCATAGGAAGCAGCAATATTGCGGAAATAAAGGAGACATTTGGGTGTTAAGAGAGCATATTCGCGTGAAAGTAAACTATGATAGGGATAACTATCTATCAGAATTTAGTCATAAAACGCTACAAGACAGATATTTAATAGAAGGGGAAAAGTCTCCCCAAGATGCGTTTGCACGAGCAGCCAAAGCATTTGCGGATGATGAAGCTCATGCACAAAGGCTGTACGACTATGCTAGTAAGTTGTGGTTTATGTTCTCCACTCCTATTCTTAGTAACGGAGGCACTAAACGAGGGCTACCTATTAGCTGCTTTCTTAATTATGTTGAGGATAGCAGACAAGGGCTTACCGGGCACTACACTGAGAATGCCTTCTTATCTAGTGTAGGCGGTGGTGTTGGTGGCTCTTGGAGCGATGTACGCTCAGTAGGGTCTACAACCTCTAATGGTTCAGAAAGCACTGGAGTTATTCCATTCATGAAAGTCGTCGATGCAGAGATGTTAGCATTCTCTCAGGGCGTTACAAGAAGGGGCAGTTATGCAGCATATTTGGATATATCTCACCCAGAAGTCGAAGAGTTTCTGGATGTTCGTAAACCTACAGGCGGTGATGTTAACAGAAAGTCTATTAATCTTCATCATGGTGTGCTTGTTAACGATAAGTTTATGGAGATAATTGAGCAAGCTACGAGAGTAGAAGGCTTTGATGATTCTTGGGACTTGATTGACCCACATAGTAAGAAAGTTACTAAGACTGTGTCTGCTAAGACTCTATGGGTGAAGCTCATACAGAATAGAGTTGAGACAGGAGAGCCTTACATAATGTTCTCCGACACGGTTAATGCGGGGTTGCCACAGTTCCAGAAAGACTTAGGCCTACAAGTACATCACTCTAACCTATGTTCTGAGATTACGCTTGCAACAAGCCCGAATCGTACAGCAGTATGTTGTCTATCTAGTGTCAACTTGGAAGAGTATGACGAGTGGAAAGACAACAAACAATTTATCAACGACTTAGTAAGAATGCTAGATAATGTTATAACTTACTTTGTGCTGGAAGCTCCTGCACAACTGTTCAGAGCAGTAGCAAGTGCAAAAATGGAAAGAAGCATAGGTCTGGGAGCAATGGGTTTCCATGCCTATTTACAGCGCCACAACATTCCTTTCGAGAGTGCTATGGCCAAGAGTAGGAACACGAAAATGTTTCGATTTATAAAAAAGGAGGCAGTCAGTGCTACAAGAGAATTGGCTATGCAACGTGGCCCGTGTCCTGATGGGGCTAGTGCTGGGGTTCGGAATGCTCATTTGTTGGCTGTGGCTCCTAATGCTAGCAGTAGTATTATTTGTGGTAATACTTCTCCCAGTATTGAGCCTTACAGGGCTAACGCTTTTACTCAGAAAACTAAATCAGGGTCATCCCTCCTGAAGAATGAGTATTTAGAACATGCTCTTCAAGAGATGGGTCAAGACACCGATGATGTTTGGAAAAGTATAATAACAAATGGGGGTTCGGTGCAGCATCTAGATTTCTTAGATGACTATACAAAGGACGTATTTAAAACGGCTGTAGAGATAGACCAACGTTGGGTTATCGAAATGGCAGGAGACCGACAAGAGGAAATATGTCAGAGCCAGTCTCTAAATATATTCTTCCCGTCTAATGTATCTAAGCAAGAGCTACATGCTATTCATATGATGGCGTGGAAGCGCAAGGTAAAAACTCTATATTATTTAAGGAGTGAGGCAATGAAACGTGCAGAGACAGTCTCTGATGAAGTATTGCGTCAGTATATATTCGATAGTATAGATGACGAGGGCTGTTTAGCTTGTGAAGGGTAAAGTCTGGTTAATTTGGAAGTATACTATAGGCAGTTTCAATGATGATAAAACACAAGAGTACGACAACATTATTGCAGGTATAAGAAGTATAATTGTAATAATAAATGTTGTAACTTGTGTGTTTATCACATCAAACATAGTACATAATTGGTGAAAAATGAGTGATTTATTAGAAGAACGAGAGTATTACAAGCCTTTCAACTACCCATGGGCATTTGAGTATTATAAGCAGCAACAGCATATGCATTGGTTACCTGATGAAGTTAACCTTGCAGAGGACTTGCGAGACTATAGAGATAAAATGACTGATGGTAACAAAAGGTTACTAGGACAGATTTTTAGGTTTTTTACACAGGCTGACGTTGATGTGTGCTGTGGGTATGCGAAGCACTATCTACCTACATTTAAGCAACCTGAAGTGAGAATGATGCTATCCGCTTTTGCAGCTATGGAAGCAGTGCATCAAGAAGCGTATTCATTATTGCTAGAGACCATGGGATTTAGGGATGACGAGTACCAGAAGTTTTTCGAGCATAAAGAAATGTTGGATAAACATGAGTACTTGGGAAATTTTGGCATGGAAACTCCTATGGATATCGCCAAGACACTAGCTATCTATTCAGGGTTTACCGAGGGAGTTCAGCTATTTAGTAGTTTTGCTATCCTGTTGAACTTTCCCAGACATAACCTTATGAAAGGTATGGGCCAGATCGTTACATGGTCTGTACGAGATGAAACTTTGCATGTTGAGGGAATGTCCCACCTCTTCCGAGCATTTGTAAAGGAAAACCCTGATATATGGAATGACGATCTAAAGTACGAAATTTATTGTGCAGCAGAGCGCACAGTAGAATTAGAAGATGCTTTTATTGATCTGT
>Ga0308021_10000546_pt1 | contig 17712 bp, 14 predicted proteins | sample Neamet351_FD_201296 | JGI IMG/M metagenome (GOLD analysis project Ga0308021, IMG submission 201296) | Marine microbial communities from water near the shore, Antarctic Ocean - #351 | ecosystem: Environmental > Aquatic > Marine > Unclassified | place: Southern Ocean | collected 2014-10-02
AGGTAAGCACTCACTCACCTCATTCTCCTTACGCATCAGCAAAAAATCAGCAGACGCCACCTCATCTAACAAAGACTGCGTATCGCCCATTAAGGATGTTACTGTAGCCACCCGTTGATCTAACACGGGCCACCGCAAGCGCAGTAGCGGCATTACTTGATGTCGCAAATAATTACGATCATAGTGACTATTTTGATTGCTTGGATCTTCGCACCAGGTGAGGTGATGGAGTTTCGCATAATCATAAAGGTCGGTTTGACGAACGTGCAACAATGGCCTGACCAGACGACCTAAGCCAAGCACCCTGTGCTGCGGCATTGCTCGTAACCCAGACACACCAGCACCACGTAACAAACGTAAAAATAGGGTTTCCGTTTGATCATCAGCATGCTGCCCTAACAAGAGCACCTCATTTACCTGCAAATGCTGCTTAAATACGTCATAGCGAGCATTTCGCGCTGCAGCCTCAAGGCCAAGCTGGCGAATTTCTTGTGGGCACAAGGTGACCTGATGACTGACACAGGCCAAACCATAGTGGTGGCATTTTTTTTCAACATCTTGCTGCCATTGATCTGCTTGAGGTTGCAGATTATGGTTAATATGTATGACACGGATGGGTGGGCAATGCTGATGTGCCTGAAGTAGGACAAGTGCATGCAACAGGCACATGGAGTCTAACCCGCCACTCACAGCAATTACCCAAGCAGAGGCTTGAAAATAAGTTTTCAAACCACCTGAATCGGTAACTAGTGCATGATGAGAGAATGCCATGAGGGGAAATTTTAGGCCCTAATGAGCGGCCTAAGAACTTAGCCCATAGGACATTAGGCGCTTATATCGGCGATCAAGGAGCGCTTCAGTTTCCATCGTTTCAAGCTCGGCTAATTGACTAATAAGTGTCGATTTAAGACTGGCCGACACTAAGTCAGCATCACGATGAGCACCACCTAGCGGTTCTTTAATCACATGATCTACCAACCCTAAGTCGTATAAACGGCCAGAGGTAATACCCATTGCGTTGGCAGCATCAGAAGCATAATCGGCACTCTTCCAAAGAATAGATGCACAACCTTCTGGCGAAATCACTGAGTAGGTGGAGTATTGCAACATATTCAGCTGATCACATACACCAATAGCCAAGGCACCCCCAGAGCCACCTTCACCAATAACAGTGGCGATAATGGGCGTTTTGAGGCCCGACATTTGGGCAAGATTAAATGCAATAGCCTCACTTTGCCCACGCTCTTCAGCATCAATACCAGGATAGGCTCCCGGCGTATCAATGAAGGTAAGAATAGGCATTTTAAAGCGTTCGGCCATCTGCATCATACGCAAGGCTTTGCGATAACCTTCGGGGCGAGGCATACCAAAATTACGGGCAACTTTTTCTTTAGTAGAGCGGCCTTTTTCTTGGCCCATAACCATCACAGCCTTACCATTTAGGCGAGCAATACCACATACCATGGCCTGATCATCACCAAAGTGACGATCTCCATGCAACTCATCAAATTCATCAAAAAGACTCTTAATGTAATCGATAGTATGGGGGCGCTGCGGGTGACGAGACACCTTAGATACCTGAGCAGCAGTCAAGTTAGAAAAAATGGATTCAGTTAAGCTAACACTCTTATCAGAGAGCTTGCTTATTTCGTCACTAATATTAAGGTCGTTGTCGTTGCCCACTAAGCGCAAGGCTTCAATCTTCGCTTCCAGATCGGCGATGGGTTGTTCAAAGTCGAGATAATTTGGATTCATAAGGCCTAACTTAAAAAGTGTAACTGACAAATATTAGATTGATTATAACCTATATTTGCCCATTTTATAATTTTCGATAGCGCATTTTAACTGCATCATCACCTAACAGATATGCCAACTCTTGCAACATGTCATCTTCTACTTCTATTCTCCATGGTGAGGCACACCTTATCACTCCACGTCCCACGCTATTTTGATATTGTAATTCAAGTTTTGCTGCAGGCGCATCACCCCTTACTTGATGGGGCGTAAGAATACCAAGTAGTTGCTGAAGACCCTTACCTTGTGCAAAGTCCGGCGCTACCGATAAGCGCAAACCCTTGGAAAATACAGTACGCGCTTGAGGCATGGTGAGAATCTGCTGAGCACTCACTTTAAGACCTCCAGAATAATCATCTTCTGACACCTCACCTTCAACGATGAGTAGCCGATCGTTCTGTAGCAGCTCCCGGTACTTTTCGTAGCTGTCGCCAAACAAAGCCACATCTACCCTAGCCCTGCGATCATCTAGGGTTAAGAAGGCTATGGTTTTACCCCGTTTGGTTTTCATAGTTCGGCTGGCTACCACCAAGCCGGCTATCCATTGCTTTTCTTTTTTGGCAACAAGTTGATCTAAACGGCATCGCAAAAAGCGCCCCAGCTCATGATCATAGCTATCGATTGGATGGCCCGTTACATAAAGACCTAAGGTGTCTTTCTCGCCTTTTAAGCGCTGCTTAAGGGTTAGTGGGCGTGCTGCTATGTGCCGCTCATACACATGCTCCAAAGCCACTGCGTCATCTGCCGCTGCAACAACCTCACCAAACAAGTCCATCATTCCAGCGTCGGCGTTACGCTCACTCTGATCCGCTGATTGCACTGCGTCAGGGATGGCGCTATAAAGTACAGAGCGCTCTTTATTAGGTACTAAATTGTCTAACGCACCGCTGGCCACCAGAGCATCCAATACCCGTTTGTTTATTTTTTTACTACCCACACGTTTGCAAAAATCAAACAGGTCTATGAAGTCACCGCCGTTTTCACGGGCCTCTATAATTGCCGCAACCGGGCCTTCGCCAACTCCTTTAACGGCACCAAGGCCATAAACCACTTCATTGGCAGCATTTACAGTAAATTTAAAATGGCTTGCATTGACGTCTGGGAGATTAAGTGGCAGCTCCATACGCCGACATTCTTCTACAAAAATAACGATTTTTTCGATATTCTGCATATCTGCCGACAACACAGCAGCCATGAATTCAGCAGGGTAGTGATATTTTAGCCAGGCCGTTTGATAGGCCACTAAGGCATAAGCTGCAGAGTGGGATTTATTGAAACCATAGCCCGCAAATTTTTCTACCAGATCAAAAATATTGCCTGCCAATCCCTCATCAATACCGTTTCCTACACTACCAGCTAAAAAACCTGACCGCTGTTTAGCCATCTCTTCTGGCTTTTTCTTACCCATCGCACGACGCAGCATGTCTGCCTCGCCAAGGCTGTAGCCAGCCATCACCTGAGCGATCTGCATCACCTGCTCTTGGTACAAAATAATACCGTAGGTAGGTTCCAGTATTGGCCTCAAGGAATCCAGTTGATAGTCTTCATGGGGCCATGCAAGCTTTGCCCGACCATGTTTACGATTAATGAAATCGTCTACCATGCCAGACTGCAATGGCCCTGGGCGAAACAGTGCCACCAAGGCAATAATATCTTCAAAACTACTAGGCAACTGGCGTTTAATAAGGTCTTTCATACCCCGTGATTCCAGTTGGAACACGCCGGTCGTTTCTGCACCCTGAAGCAGCTTGTAAACTGGCTCATCCGCTAGAGGGATGGTCTCGATAGCAATAGCGTCTTCACCTTTGGCCTTGCGCCTCTCATTGATCATGCCCATGGCCCAATCAACAACAGTAAGGGTTTTCAAGCCCAAAAAGTCGAACTTAACTAAACCTGCATCTTCAACATCATTTTTATCATACTGGGTGACCAAGCCAGAACCATCCACATCACAATACAGTGGTGAAAAATCGGTTAACTTAGTGGGTGCTATAACTACACCACCTGCGTGTTTTCCCACATTGCGCGTCAGGCCTTCTAGCTGATACGCCATGCCCATAATTTCTTGCACTTCGTCATTATTATCAATGAACTCGCGCAGAGCATCTTCTTGCTCCACCGCCTTGCTTAAGGTAATACCCACTTCAAAAGGAATCAATTTTGAGAGCTTGTCAGCCAAACCAAAAGGCTTACCTTGCACACGAGCTACGTCTCGTACCACAGCTTTAGCTGCCATGGTACCGAAGGTAATGATTTGAGATACCGCGTCTTTACCGTAGGTTTGAGACACATATTCAATCACACGATCACGGTTATCCATACAGAAATCGATATCGAAGTCAGGCATCGACACTCGTTCTGGGTTCAAGAATCGTTCAAATAACAAATCGTATTTTAGTGGATCTAAGTCGGTAATTTCCAACACATAAGCAACTAAAGATCCTGCGCCTGAGCCACGCCCCGGGCCTACCGGAATATCGTTATCCTTGGCCCAACGAATGAAATCCATAACAATAAGAAAGTAGCCTGGGAACCCCATTTGACAAATAATACCGAGTTCAAAATCCAGCCTATCATCAAAGATTTTACGCTTGTTTTTAAAATCTGGATCCGCCGGATCTAAAATAACCTGTAAGCGTTTATCCAAACCATCCCGAGAAACCTGACCGAAAAACTCATCCATGGTCATGCCTGCTGGTACAGGAAAATTAGGTAAGAAACACTGGCCTAACTCAATATCTAAATTACACCGCTTAGCAATCTGTACGCTATTAGCCAGAGCAGAAGGCAGATCTGAAAACAGAGTCTGCATCTCTTGCGTGCTGCGCAAATATTGCTGATTGGAGTATGCCTTAACTCTGCGGGGGTCATCCAATGTCATACTTTGGTTAATACACACCCTTGTTTCATGGGCTTCAAAGTCGTCTGGGGAAATAAACATCACGTCGTTGGTTGCCACAATAGGCACTTGTGCAGACTGCGCAAGCTCAACGGAAAGATGCAGACAATCTTCATCGTATTGGCGGCCTGTTCGTTGCACCTCCAAATAAAACCGATCACCGAAGATCGTCGTCCAGTAGCTCAATATTTCTTGGGCATCAGCCAAACCACGGTTAATTAATGCCTGGCCAACTTCGCCTTGAGCGGCACCAGACAGCACGATAAGCCCTTCGTTTTTTTCAGCCAACCATTTTTTTTGTACAATGGCCTTGCCATCGGCCTGACCTTCCTGAAAGGATCGTGACACCAGCTCTGTAAGATTGAGGTACCCTTTGGCGTTCATCGCTAATAAAGTGATGCGGGTGGTGGTAGCATCGGCCGCAGGGCCTGTTCCGATAAAAATATCACAGCCACAAATTGGTTTAATACCAGCACTTTGGGCAGCCTTATAAAACTTTATCATGCCACACATGTTGGATTGATCTGTTAAAGCGATAGCAGGCATTTGTTCTGCCTGTAGGGTTTTCATTAATGGTTTGACACGGACCATACTATCAATCAATGAAAACTCGGAGTGCATGCGCAAATGCACAAAGGGTACAGCTTGGGTCATATTAAGTTCCAATTAAACGTCTTACGGGTGCAAAACTGCGCCGATGTTGTGGGCTCACTCCATACTCTTCTAGCGCCTTTATGTGCGCCTGAGTAGGGTACCCTTTATGCCTATCAAGGCCATAACAAGGGTATTGTTTGTGCCATTCTAGCATCTCCCTATCGCGAGTGACTTTAGCAATAATTGAAGCTGCACCGATGGTAATTTCTTTGGCATCGCCTTTGATAATGGCTTCACTTACACAGATTAACGTAGGGCAACGATTACCATCAATTAATGCCAAATCTGGCACCAGGCTCAAACCCTCTACAGCACGCTGCATGGCGAGCATGCTGGCCTGCAATATATTCAGCTGATCTATCTCTTCGACACTGGCTCTGCCTACACCTACGCTGATGGCGTGTTTATAGATTTGCTCGTATAACCTTTCTCTGACTTTTTCGCTAAGTTTTTTAGAGTCTCCTAATCCGGCAATAGGATTATCTGGGTCCAGTATGACCGCTGCTGCCACCACATCACCAAACAACGGCCCACGACCTGCCTCGTCAACACCGCAAATTACACCTACCCTGGGGATCATTGTAACTACCATTGCCTCTTGGATCATACCTTGCCCCTGTGAGACACGTTCGCACCCTGTTCGGCAATCACTTCAATCACGGCCTGAGCCGCAGAAGTGTCGGCACCACAAGCCAATTGTTGATGTATATTGGCAAACTGGCTACGCTGCTTTTCAGCCGCTTCTTGGTCATACAATAACACTGCTAAATGGTCTGCAATGAGCTGCGGCTGTACCTGATCTTGCAACAACTCTTCAACTACTTTTTGGCCAGCCAACAAATTAGGCAAGCTCACAAAAGGCACTTTAAGCTTACGCCTGAACAAACTGTAGCTGATAGGGCTTAAGCGGTAACATACCAGCATAGGCTTTTCAAACAATAACGCTTCTAAGGCAGCTGTGCCTGAGGCCACCAATACGGCGTCTGCAGCTGCTAAGACCATGTGAGATTTCCCCACTACAACCATCACCTTTAAATGCGGATGAGCTTTTAATGAAGTGTTTAACTGTTGTTTTCGTTGCCCATTCGCTGCAGCCAGAACCAATTGTAATTGTGGATTTTTGGTTTGCAACAGGGCTGCCGCTGCTAAGAAGTCTGGCGCCAGTTGCTTAACTTCCATAGCCCGACTGCCCGGCAATATAGCCAGCACTGATTGGTTTTTTAGGTGTAAATTCTTCCTAGCCTGCTGCTGACTTAGGCCTCCTGGAATCACATCTGCTAAGGGGTGACCCACAAATGTCGCAGGAATGTGATGGCGCTGATAATAAGGCAGTTCAAAAGGCAATAGGGCCAACACTCGGTGGCATGCTTTAGCCACGGTAAACACCCTCTCTTCACGCCATGCCCATACAGATGGGCTTACATAGTGCACTGTAGGAATATTGTTGGCTTTGAGTTGAGTTTCTAACACTAGGTTAAAGTCTGGCGCATCTATACCAATCATAGCCAGAGGTGGCTGGCGGGTATAGCGCTTAATGAGGCGTCTTCGAAGTAATAGCAATTCTGGCAAACGGCCCAAAACCTCCACAAGGCCCATTACCGATAAGCGCTCTATAGGCACTAGGCTGTTGAACCCAAGGGCGATCATTTGGGGACCACCAATACCTTCAAAACTAAGGCCTGGCTGCTGCTTTAACAAGGCACGCATTAAGCCAGCCCCCAATATATCTCCTGAGGCTTCACCGGCAACGATGACAATAGTGTTATTAGACATGGAAAACCTGCTAGCGAATTATGCCGCGGCTAGTCTTTTTCAAAGAGCCTATTAATACTGACAACTCATCGTCACCTACAGACATTTCATGTAAGCGTGCGATGGCCGCATCTAGGGTAAGCCCTTGACGGAAGATGATTTTATACGCTTGGCGTAATACCTTAATAGTCTCCTCGCTAAAGCCGCGACGTTTTAAACCTTCGGTATTCATACCATGAGGAGAAACAGAATTGCCATTCGCCATTACGAAGGCCGGAATGTCTTTCAATACCACACTACCCGCTCCAGTCATACAATGGGGGCCAATATGGCAAAATTGATGCACAGCAGTAAAACCACCCAAAATTGCATAATCGCCAACACTTACGTGTCCTGCTAAAGCAGCATTGTTGGCCACAATAATGTGGTCACCTAAAACACAGTCATGGGCAACATGGACATTAGCCATCAATAGGTTATGACTACCAATCTTGGTAACGCCAGCGTCTTGGATTGTGCCACGATGTAACGTGCATCCTTCACGTATTACGTTGTTGTCACCCATTTCTAAACGTGTAGGTTCACCGTTGTACTTCATATCTTGGCAGGCTTCGCCTACAGAACTGAATTGGAAAATATGATTATTACGCCCTATACGCGTTGGCCCTTTGACCACTACATGGGATTCAAGTTTGCTGCCTGGCCCTAGCTCAACATCAGCACCCACAATACTATATGGACCAATTTCCACATCTGCGGAAATGACGGCGCTGGGGTCAATAATTGCGGTCGCGTGAATCAATGGCTGGGGCACTAAACCTTCCTATCTGCGCATAGAATAGTTGCAGAAGCAGCCAATTGGCCATCGACACTTGCACGGCATTCAAACTTCCAGATGCCCCGTTTTTCAGATCGAATAGACGCCTCTAGTTGGAGCTTATCGCCTGGTACTACTGGGCGCTTAAAACGCAACTTATCAGAACCTACAAAATAATAGATGGATCCATCTTGTGGGGTTTTATCCATGGTCTTAAAACCAAGGATACCAGCAGCTTGAGCCATGGCTTCGATGATCAACACACCAGGCATCACAGGGTGGTCTGGAAAATGACCGTTAAAGTAAGGCTCATTAATGGTTACATTTTTGTACGCTACAATGGATTCACCCAAATTGAGTTCTGTGACTCGATCGACCAATAAAAACGGGTATCTATGAGGTAAATACTCTCTAATTTCTTTAACATCCATAACCATGGTGGTGCTTTCCTTATGTGGTGCTTCCGATATTGGTCAGTTTTGAAGCTGTGACATTTCTAATTCTAATTGCTTAAGGCGTTTAGCCATCTGGTCAAGTTGTTTAAAACGCGCTGCATTGCGTCGCCATTTTTGATTCTTGTCTAGACCTGTGCCTGATGAATATGCCCCAGGCTCACTAATCGAGTGAGTCACTAACGACATGGCAGTGACATGCACACCATCAACCAAGGTTAAGTGGCCAGTAATGCCACAGGCGCCAGCAATTGTACAATGCTTGCCTAGCTTAGTGCTCCCTGCTATAGCAGTACACCCTGCAATGGCAGTGTAGTCACCAAGCTCTACATTATGAGCAATCTGAACTTGGTTATCCAGCTTAACACCATAGCCTATGATAGTGTTATCTAAAGCCCCTCGATCTATGCTTGTTCCTGCGCCAACTTCAACATGGTCACCAATAGTGACGCCACCTAGCTGGGCTATTTTAACCCAGTCTGGACCATCCTTTGCAAATCCAAAACCATCTGCACCAATAACAGCACCACTATGAATGGTGCAAAAAGCACCTACTTCAACATCATGATACAGGCTTACATTGGCCGCAATATTAGTTCTCTGACCAATACTGGAATGAGCCCCAACAACACTATTAGGCCCAATAGAAACCGCATCACCAAGTGTTGCATAGGGGCCAATCACTGTGCCAGCCGCCAGATTCACTGCTTTTCCAATAGTGGCTGTTGAGTGAACTTGTGCACTTTTATCAATACCATGAAAATCAGGTGTGGGGGCAAACTCTTGTGATAGTTTGGCATAACCCAAATAAGGGTTATCTAACAATAAACAGTGCCCAGAAAAAAACTTTGCCTGGTCAGCATTCAAGATGACCGCCCCAGCCTGGCAAACATCAAGCTGACTGGCATATTTCATGTTTGCCAGAAAGCTCACTTGATGGGGCAATGCAGATGCTAGCGTAGCAAGGCCGGTAACGGGGTAGTCTGCGTCACCTTCTAATTTAGCACCAATGATCTCGGCGATAGCGCCTAAGGTTAAGTGACGCAATTACGGCTCCAAATTCAACAACTCAACAACCCTAGGAGTAATATCTATTCCAGCTGCGTTATAAATAACAGATTGGCTGTTTATGATTAAAGAAATATTATTTTCCGCAATTAACTGACGCAGCACCTTGTCCAACGCAGGGCGCATACTGGCCAAAAAATTTTGCTCTGCCTGTGCCTTCACATTAGATAGGTATTGCTGAAGCTGCTGATATTCAGCATTTAGGGCCTGTATTTCTATCTTTAGTTTCTGTGCTTCATCTCCACTCATGAGATCTTGATCAGCCTCAAAACGCTGCCGCAAAGCCTGTAATTCCAGTCCCATAGCATCGTAACGGGTGGTTTGAGGTTTGAGCTGTGCAGACAACTGTTGCCCCAAAGCAATGGCTTTTTCCGTAGCAAACATGGCCTGCTCTGCTTTAAGCACAACAATGGCTTCTGCGATGACCCATTGCGGCGCACTTAAGGTAATGGCAAAGGCTGCAGCAGTGAGTGCTTTTTTCACTTTATTCATGATAATTCCTTGTGAACTTAGCCTAGAACGAGCGGCCTAAAGTAATGTGTGTTGATTGAGTTATGTCAGCCGTTTTTTGTTTTAACGGAGTCGCCAAAACTAAGGTCAACGGCCCCACTGGCGTCAACCAAGAAAGGTTAAGTCCGCCAGAGGCCCGTAATCCACCTAGAGTAAACTCTCCAGATTTATGCACGTTGCCTACGTCAACAAACAGTGATGTACGGACCGATGGCATATCATTAAACAATGGGAAAATTAACTCTGCAGAGGCGGTACTAAGAATTTGGCCACCCAATGGTTTCCCATCAGAGGAGCTTATAGGGCCCAGAGAATTGTTGGCAAAACCCCGCACGCTGCCAAAGCCTCCTGCGTAATAATTGACAAAAAATGGCGTTGTACTCGTAGACCCATAAGCACCCACTACACCTACCTGAGCACCCGTAGAAAAGACAAGAGATTCACTGTAGTTAATGGGTAGAAAATTACGATAGTTATAGCTTAATTGGTAGAAATTTAGGTCACTATTAGGTAACGCGAAATCTAAGTTAACAGCATGAGAACTACCTTTAGTAGGGTACCAGTAATCATTGAGGGTGTTGTTAGTCCAGTTTACAGTGGTTTTAAATTGCTTGTACTTTAGCCCTTCGGCATCTGTAAAATCAGTCGCTTCAGTAGTAGGAGACGACCCCAATGTTAAGTCAATGCGCTCATAACCCACTTTGAAGTCTAGCCGGGTATCATCATTTATCGGATAGCCAAAACGCATATCCATTCCAACGGTATTAGTGGCAAAATTACTCACATCAATCTTGGCATAGTCTCGTTTGGTATAATACAAATCAATACCACGGCTCACGCCATCTACCGTGTAATAGGGGTTAAGGTAACTAAATTTATAGGCATCTGTACTACTGCTAGAAGAAACAGACGCTTCCATCTTATTGCCAGTGCCTAAGAAGTTATTTTGGTTCACCGAGCCGCCCCAAAACGCGCCTTCCCCATCAGAATAACCAATCGCGACAGACCAATCGGCAGTAAGCCCTTCTTCTACGGCAAACTCCACATCCAACTGATCATCGGTGCCAGCTACTGGCGTTGTCTCTACCGCCACATTCATGAAAAATCCCAAACGTTGGAGGCGTAATTTTGATGCAGTGATATCTGCCATAGACGCTACCCCACCTTCCATTTGACGCACTTCACGTCGCAACACGTCATCACTTGTGCGAGTATTCCCTTGGAAGTTTATACGACGAACATAAGTTCGCTTACCCGATCTAATTTGGTACTGCACATCAACAGTTTTTTGCGCTTCATTAACTAGCGGGACTGGCTGAACTTCGGCAAAGGCAAATCCATTGTCACCAAATAGTTGACGGACGTCTGCAGCCGCATCAATAAGGCTCTGTCGAGCAAATACCTGGCCAGAAGATGAGTTAATAAGCGCCCATATATCAGCCTCTTCTACTTCATATTGACCAGCAACACTTAGCTTGCCAATTTTAAACTGTTCACCTTCCGCCAAGTTGATAGTAATAAACACATTGGTTTTGTCAGGAGAAATAGCCACTTGTGTTGATTCAATGTTAAACAGTACATAGCCTTTATTCAAATAATGTGAGCGTATGTTTTCTAGGTCTGCCGTGAGCTTTTCTCTAGAATACTGGTCATCCTTGGTAAATAAGGTCCAAAAACCTGGAGTTTGCAGGCTCATCAAATCCATAAGCTCGGCATCGTTATAACTGTCATTGCCTATGATATTGATGTGGCTAATCGACGAGGTGATGCCTTCATTAACTTTCACATCAATAGAAACACGGTTTTCGCCCAAATCACTTACCACTGATTCAATTAACACCGCATATCGCCCCTGACGATTATATTGCCGCTCTAATTCCAGCTCTATTTGTGCCAAAGTAGCACGTTTAAAAATTTCACCTTCTTTTAGGCCAGCCGCTTCTAGGGCCGCGCGAAGTTGCTCCGTTTCAAGGATTTTATTACCCTCTAGGCCGATAAAACCAATAGCTGGGCGCTCTTGCACAACCACCAACAACACATCACCTTCTTGTTCTAAATGAATATCTTCAAAGTAACCACTTTTGAACATAGTTCTCGTGGCGTAAGCCAAGCTACGCTCGTCCGCTGTATCACCTACCTTGAGCGGCAACTGAGCGAATGCCTGGCCTGAAGTAAGCCGCTGCAACCCATCGATATGAATGTCTTCAATAGTGAAGCTTGCAGCCATAGCCATCTGCGACACTGCTAATGTGCAACTTAATAAAACGCTTAAAAAAATGTGTTTCATATTTCACTAACCTAAAATGAGATTAAAGACGCATCACGTCATTAGCCACAGCGATAATCATCACGCTAAATACTAATGCCATACCAATCCGTAAGCCTATAGCCTGAATACGTTCGGGTACTTTGCGCCCTGTGACTGCTTCTACAAGGTAATATAACAAATGCCCGCCATCCAGCATAGGAACAGGCAACAGATTTAATACTCCAAGACTGACACTTAAGTACGCCATGAAGGTAATGTATGCGATGACACCAGATTCGGCAGAAGCCCCAGCGATTTTAGCAATGCTAATGGGGCCACTTAAATGCTCAACAGAAACTAAGCCTTGCACCATCCGACCTAAAAAACTTAACGTTAGCCCCGCCATTTCCAAGGCCTGGTGGCCACCCGCAACCAGGCCAGACATCAAATCCAGCTGTTGTTCAAATTGTATAGATTGAGGCCACGATATAGACGCTACACCTATGCCAATGAGCCCGATACGATCACCCAACTCATTAACATAAGAGTTTAACTTAACAGGCACTTCTATACGCTGGGAGTTACGCTCAAGAGTGAGACTAACGTCCATATCGGCATGGCTTTGAACAAAAGCGACAAACTCATTATAGCCTGCCATAGGTAGCTGGTTAATAGATACTATCTTGTCACCAGCCCTTAATCCAGCTGCTTCTGCCGCTCCTTCAGGAACGATATAATCAAGTGTAATCGGCACATTAGGACGCCAAACCTGCAACCCCAGCTGGGACATGGGGCTTGCTTGTACAGACGCGGACATCCATCGTGTGACTGCAAAACTACGCACTACGGGAGCACTTAATAGAGGTAAAACGTCGAGTTTATTTGGCGCTATCGCCTGTTCTTGCAACAACCGCTCATCGAGCCCCTGTAACAAAAGCTCGATAGTTGCTGTTTCGCCGATCCGCTTTGCTAAAGCTATATTCACAGCTTCCCATGTGGGGGTCTGCTGACCATCAATAGCCAGGATCCGCTGTGGCGATTCGAACCCAGACAGACTCTCATCTATTCCAATAGCTACAGGAATTAACTGAGGCGTACCAGAAATCTGCACCACAGCGTAAAGTAATCCAGCGAACAGCAGATTAACCAGGGGTCCTGCAACCACGATAGCGATTCGCTTCCAAGGAGACTTTAGATCAAAAGCAGCACTTAGGTCACTTTCGCCGACCTTGTCGTTGCGTGAGTCCAACATGCTCACATAACCGCCTAATGGCAGCCAAGCGAACACATATTCAGTGCCATCTTTACCTAGCTTTCGAAAAATAGGCCGGCCAAAACCTACTGAAAAGCGTAATACTTTTACCCCACACCAGCGCGCCACAAAATAATGCCCAGCCTCATGTACAGTCACTAATACTGCTAAGGCAAACACGGTGGTTAATATAGTCATTACCATTGCGCCATTAGACCCTTATTGACCAATCAAAATAAGACACAAAGCAAATACTGGGGCTGCGGCCGTTAAACTATCAATGCGATCCATAATACCACCATGTCCTGGCAGTATGGAGCCACTGTCCTTAATACCACATTGGCGCTTAAACATGCTTTCAGTTAAGTCCCCAATCACAGAAGTAAACAACAGAACTACAGCCAATAAATAGATACCAAAGGAAAGGTCTTGGGAAAAATGAAGGTAGGGCTGAGTGAACATAGAGGCTAAGAGTACGGCAACGGTAGCGCCGCCAATACCAGCCCAAGATTTTGCCGGGCTTACACGAGGCATAAGCTTGCGCTTACCGAATCGTTTTCCAGCAAAATAAGCACCCGTATCTGCACCCCACACCATCAGAAACAAATACACTATTAACCAAGGACCCTGCTCCAACTCACGGATATATACTATGGCAGCCCACGTAGGCACTAGCACCAAGAAGCCAACCACGCCCTTGCTCACGCGCCCACACCATAGAAAGCAAGCCCTAGGGTATAGCATTACTAGCCCTGTTGCGGCTAACCACCACAAAGCAGCGACTGCAAATACAATTTGCTCATAGTAAGGTAGCGCCTTTTGGACAACCACAATAGCGCAGAGCACAGACAGCACATAAACTGTCCGCTGACTGCGGCTCACAAGACGCATCATTGCAGTCCACTCCCATGTTGCCATAAGCACGATAAGAGCCATAAACAAAGCAAAGGCTTGTGAAGGTAAAAAAAACACTGCCGCTAGAGTAAGTGGTGCAATCACCAAAGCTGTAGCAATTCTAGATTTCAACATATTATTTTTTTATATTGTATCAAAGAGGCCAACCACTCCCTGGTTAAACGTTTGATTCTTGTTGTACTAATTGCGCACCAGTTTGGCCAAATCTCCTTTGTCTTTGACCAAATTGAACTAATGTATCCACCATTTTTTGATGTTTAAATTCTGGCCAAAGCGCATCTACAAATACAAATTCTGCGTAGGCCATTTGCCACAATAAAAAATTACTTATACGCTGTTCGCCACTAGTGCGTATACATAAATCAACTGCTGGCAAATCCCCTAAACAGAGGTACTTGCCAAAATCATCTTCACTTATAGAATCAGGGGCCGTGTCATTTTCTTTGAATTCTATAGCCATCCTTTTGGCCGCTTCTAGAATGTCCCATCGGCCGCCATAGTTGGCCGCTATGGTCAACTGTAACCCAGTATTCGCTCTGGTTTTTGTTTCAGCCGCCACAATTAGCTTTTGTAACTCTGGGCTTAATTCAGACGTATTCCCTATGATACGCAACCGAATATTATTGTCATGTAGTTTATTTACTTCGCGCCTTAAGACATAGACAAACAGATCCATCAACGCTTTAACTTCAAGAGGTGGCCGACGCCAATTTTCACTACTAAACGCAAACAAAGTGAGCGCCGGGATCTCATAATGCACAGCAGTTTCAATCACCGCCCTCACTGCATCAACACCAGCCTTATGGCCCGCCACACCAGAAAGGCTGTGACTTTTAGCCCAGCGGTTATTACCATCCATGATAATGGCGACATGCTCAGGCAGTGCTTCTAGCTTAAGATCCAGAATGGCTTGGCGCGGGTCGGTCATGCATTAATCCTTAATGTGAGCCTTATCAGAAATAATGATGCAGGTTAAACCTCCATCAAATCCTTTTCTTTCGCTGCTAAAGCCGCTTCGATAGTAGCCACGTGTGCATCAGTAACCTTTTGCACCATGTCTTCGCCACGGCGCGCATCATCTTCGGAAATATCTTTGTCTTTCAAAAGCTCTTTAATATCGCCATTCGCATCACGGCGAATACTACGCACGGAAACGCGGGCTTTTTCGGCCTCTTCTCGGGCACCACGAATAAAACTTTTGCGGGTTTCTTCTGTCAGCGCTGGCATGGGTACTCGAATCAAATCACCAGAAGTAGATGGATTTAGTCCCAAGTTAGCCTTCATGATGGCTTTTTCTATCTCCGGCACCATAGGCTTCTCCCAAGGAGATACGGCTAAACAGCGGCCATCTTCAACCGATATGTTAGCTAATTGGTTCAAAGGGGTATCACTGCCATAATAAGACACCATTACGCTGTCTAATATACTTGGATGAGCACGACCAGTGCGGATGCGCTTAAACGCTTCACTTAGGGCCGTAATACTCTTATCCATGCGCTCGTTGGCATCTTGCTGAATTTCATTAATCATTTTATTCTCCGCTCTCAGGCAATGTCACACTCACCAAGGTGCCTTCATGGCCACCGACCACTAAATTAACTAAGGCCCCTGGCTTATTCATATTAAATACCCTTACTGGCATGTCTTGGTCACGACACAAGCACATGGCGGTAAGGTCCATTATACCTAATTGCTTTTCAATGGCCTCGTCAAAGGTAATGTAATCATACTTTACCGCATCTGGATTTTTGACGGGGTCCGAATCATAAACACCATCCACTTTAGTGGCTTTAAGCACTACGTCTGCCTCAATTTCTATACCACGTAATGAGGCTGCAGAATCGGTTGTAAAGAACGGGTTACCTGTACCGGCAGCAAAGATGACCACATTACCTTGGGACAAATACAACATAGCATTACGACGATCATAATGATCTACCACACCACTCATTGGGATGGCAGACATCACGCGGGTGGTGATATTTGAGCGCTCTAAGGCGTCTCTCATAGCCAAGGCGTTCATTACCGTTGCTAACATACCCATATGGTCGCCAGTTACACGATCCATTCCGGCTTCACTAAGGGCCGCACCACGAAACAAGTTACCACCACCTATTACCAGACCGACTTGTACGCCAATGCCTACAAGTTGGCCAACTTCTAGGGCCATACGATCTAAAACTTTAGGGTCAATACCAAAATTTTCGCTCCCCATCAATGCTTCGCCGCTGAGCTTGAGCAAAATCCGTTTATAGCGCGGTTGACGCTTATCAGAAATTGGCATTTATTTTCTCCAGAACATTAGTGTGCAACAGCTATATCATTACTAGAACATATAGCGCTGACAAAACAATAAGATAGTGACGTATTAACAGCTCAAGGGCAAGTTATGCGCTTGGCTTAAGTCAAAAAAAAACGCCGCCACAGTGGACTCATCCACCATGACGACGCTTCACGCGAACTAATAAGGCTTAACCCTTTAGCTGCTGTGCCACTTCAGTGGCAAAATCTACCACTTCAACTTCAATGCCCTCACCTACTTCTATACGATGAAACGCAGTAATAGAAGCATTGGCAGCAGCTAATAAATCGCTGATTTTTTGATCTGGATTCTTAACAAATGGCTGCTCAGTCAAGCTGTTTTCAGCCAAAAACTTGTTAATCCGACCCATCATCATTTTGTCGACAATCGCATCTGGCTTGCCGGCCATATCAGGCTGGGCCTTGATGATTTCTTTTTCTTTATCCACTTCTTCAGCTGTCATATCATCACGACTAATTACCCGTGGGTTAGTCGCTGTAACATGCATGGAAATATCTTTAGCCAGCTCGCTATCACCATCAGTTAGTGCTATCAAAGTAGCAATCTTGCTGTTGCTATGCACGTAAGCACCCACATTGGCACCTTCAAGCATCACAATACGACGTGGCGTAATGTTTTCGCCAATCTTTTGTACGAGAGCTTCACGAGCATCAGACAATTCACCTTGCATTAACACAGCCATATCGTCTTGCTTGGCTGCAAACGCTGCATCAGTTACTTTGGCAGCAAAGGCTAGGAAACCTTCGTCACGAGCAGCAAAGTCTGTTTCTGAGTTAACTTCAACCAACACACCAAAAGAATGGTCATCGGCAACTTTTGCAAGCACAACGCCTTCAGCAGCAGTACGGCCGGCTTTCTTTGCAGCTTTCAAGCCACTAGATTTGCGCAAATCTTCGATTGCCTGGTCAATGTCACCTTCAGAAGCAACAAGGGCCTTTTTACAATCCATCATGCCCAAGCTAGTACGCTCACGCAATTCTTTAACCATAGATGCAGTAATTGCAGCCATTAGAAAATCCTCAATTTGG
>Ga0308021_10000548_pt1 | contig 17641 bp, 13 predicted proteins | sample Neamet351_FD_201296 | JGI IMG/M metagenome (GOLD analysis project Ga0308021, IMG submission 201296) | Marine microbial communities from water near the shore, Antarctic Ocean - #351 | ecosystem: Environmental > Aquatic > Marine > Unclassified | place: Southern Ocean | collected 2014-10-02
GTTAATAAACCAATAGCAGGGAGTATAAAAGAGCGGAATTATATCCTAGTTGAAGCTAAAAAACCGCAGCAAGGCCACCTGCTACGGTTTTGTTAAGGCTATTTTTACTGGCTAATTCGAGTGATCACCCTTTTTACCACGCTTTTCCATATGTTCTGTTCCCTTGTCGGCCATTTCATTGCGCATTTGCTGGTATTGCTCCACCTGGTCTGGCGTGAGCACATCTGTAATTTGCGCTTCAATATTGGCCTGCTCAATCAGACGCTGACCCATCGCCTGACCTTGTAACGTGCCAATCGCTTTAGCTTTGGCAATATAGGCATCACTGCCAGATTCTAACTGATCTAACTCTAAAAGCTTTGTTGCCATAGCTTGATGACCGCCTGGTGCGCCCTTATGCTGCCCCTTCATGATGTCTTTAATGGCACTTTCTTGCGCATCTGTCAGATCTAGGGACTTAGTCATGTGGCGAATCATCATGTCGCCTTTTTTACCACCTTTGTGGCCATAACCTTCTTGCTCGACTCCTTCTCCACCGTCTTGATGACAACCTTTGCCACCCATCTTACCCCAGCCTCCATGCTCTCCCTTGCCATCGGCCATGGCCATTCCCGCACCCACCAAACTAACTAGCATTATAGTTGGTACGATGATTAAGCTGCGCTTGATATATGTTTTCATAGTCTTTCTCCTAGTGAAGTTGTCTCCCTAATGGGATGAAACTATTATAGGTATCCAACCGCAATGGTGGGTGTAGACACTGCAAAGGAGTGCAAAGATAGTGCTAGTTTTGTGAGAAGATCACTGACATCTACTCATTTTAGTCCACTTGAGCCAAGTTTCCTTTTTCTTGCAACCAAGATTTACGATCACCTGAGCGCTTTTTCGCCAACAGCATATCCATTATTTCCATGGTACCGTCACCAGGCTCTAGAGTAAGCTGGACTAGCCTACGGCTATCTGGCTTCATGGTGGTTTCTCTTAGCTGGGATGGATTCATTTCACCCAAACCCTTAAAACGCTGCACATTAACCTTGCCACGCTTTTTCTCGGCAGTAATGTGGTCCAACACACTTTGCTTTTCGCTTTCATCAAGGGCATAAAACACTTCTTTGCCAATATCGATGCGATACAACGGCGGCATAGCTACATATACGTGGCCCGCAGCAACTAACGGTTTAAAGTGGCGTACAAACAGAGCGCACAGCAGTGTGGCGATGTGCAAGCCATCCGAGTCGGCATCAGCCAAGATACAAATCTTACCGTAGCGTAAACCGTCTAAATTATCTGCTCCAGGGTCTACCCCCATTGCCACAGCGATATGGTGCACTTCTTGAGAGGCTAATATTTGTCCAGAATCAACTTCCCATGTATTAAGTATCTTGCCACGCAAGGGTAAGATAGCCTGAAACTCTCGCTCCCGTGCCTGTTTGGCAGAGCCGCCCGCAGAATCACCTTCCACCAAAAATAGCTCACCTCGGCTAACATCCGTGCCGCTGCAGTCCGCTAGTTTTCCAGGTAAAGCCGGACCTTGGGTGATTTTTTTACGGATAACCTTTTTTCCAGCCCGCAAACGTTTTTGAGCATGATTAATCACCAGTTCAGCTAATAGCTCGCCTTCATCCGTATGTTTGTTGAGCCATAGGCTAAACGCATCTTTAACTTCACCAGAAACATAGGCCACAATTTGACGCGAAGAAAGCCGCTCTTTAGTTTGGCCAGAAAACTGCGGGTCTTGCATTTTTACAGACAATACAAAGCAGCAACGATCCCATATATCTTCTGGGCCAAGCTTTACGCCACGAGGCAGCAATGCTCGGATTTCACAAAACTCCCTCAGAGCGTCCAACAAGCCACTGCGCAAACCATTAACATGCGTACCACCTTGAGAGGTTGGGATTAGGTTGACATAACCCTCTTGCGTTAAGTCACCACCTTCCGGCAACCATTGTACGGCCCAGTCCACGCCTTCAATTTCACTTTTACGGCTACCTACAAAGGGTGTTTCCGGCAGGCAGTTGTAACCCTCGTTGGCACCTTGTAGGTAATCGTCTAAACCCTCTTGGTAATACCACTCATGCTTTTCTTTAGTGGCACTGGTTAAATCTAAAAAGGTTACTTTTAGACCACTGCACAGCACGGCCTTTGCGCGCAAAACATGCTTCAGGCGCGCCACAGAAAATTTAGCAGAGTCAAAATACTGTGGATCGGGCAAAAAGGTGACACTAGTCCCCGTGTTTCGCTGGCCCACGGTATCCACTACTTCAAGCTCACTAACTTTATTGCCGCTAGCAAAAGCGATACGGTGCACTTCGCCATTACGCCTAATCTTCACTTCTAAGGCGGAGGTCAGCGCGTTTACAACAGAAATTCCCACCCCGTGTAAGCCACCAGAGAACTGGTAGTTTTTGTTAGAAAACTTACCACCAGCATGTAGGCGGGTAAGAATGAGCTCTACGCCACTCACCCCTTCTTCGGCATGTATATCTACCGGCATACCGCGACCATTATCGATAACCGTAAGTGAGTGATCGCTATGAAGAATTACATCGATTTGATCCGCATGTCCAGCCAACGCCTCGTCCACTGAATTATCAATCACCTCTTGGGCAAGGTGATTAGGGCGGCTGGTATCGGTGTACATACCTGGGCGTTTTTTAACTGGGTCTAGGCCACTTAATACTTCAATGGAATCCGCTGTGTAGTTGTCTTGTGCCATGGAGTTACTTCACCAATAGAGTCATATTAGGGTTAGCAACAATCTAACACCTCATCGTTAATTTGCAATAGTAGCAGCAATTTCCTAACTACCGAGACGTTTTACGCTTGTATACATGATTTTGTGCTTTCGACCTTGGGTAATCGCTGTATTTGAGTGTTTATTTGACCATCCGCCTCAAGCGTAAGCAGCCTTAACCCTGGACCAAGGTCTGCTTCTACCTTAAACTGTTGCTGCTTACAGGTGAATTGCACCGCGCTTGACGGCGTGGCAAGAAAACGCGCGTTTCCTACTATCCGGTCAAAGTTTTGATGTACATGACCACACACTAACGCCTTCACTTGAGGCTTAGATTCAATTAAAGCATTAAACTGCTGAGCGTTACCCAGCATAATATTGTCTTGCCACATCGAATCTACTGGCATCGAGTTGTGGTGCATAAACACACACACTGGCAGATGCGTATCCTTTTCCAAAACCTGCTGAAACTCTTCCATCTGAGCAGGAGACACACTGCCGCCTCCACTGCCATCAGGCAGTTCTGTGGTATTAAGCACCACCAACCGCCAGTGGTCATAATCTAACACCCGCAATTGCTGTACAGCCTGCCCAGAAACGTGTTGCATAATTTCACAGTTGTCATGATTTCCTGCCAACCAAATACATGGGTAAGGTAGGTTGCTGAGCTTTTGCTTTAGCCTCTGGTAGGCTGTCTCTGCACCAAAATGGCTCAGGTCTCCAGTGAGCATCAGCAGATCAACCTGAGCATGGTTATGCAGCCAAAACAAACACTGATCTAGATGAGCATCTGCATCAACACCCTTATAATAAGTTAACGCATCAGCTTGTAGGTGGCAGTCCGTAATTTGTGCAATACGTAAGCTCATCAACGTCCCCACTGAGTTTTAAGTCGAGGGTAATGGAGTTGTAACCACTGCGCAGCGATAATGGTGGCCGCATTGGTCAGTTGGCCTTGCTGCAACATCTGCCACAGCGCTTGCCGCTCAATCACTTGCACTTGAATATCTTCGCCTTCGGTCGGCAAACCGTGAACCCCACTTAACTGGCTGGCATCGACAGGAGCACAAAAGATAGCTAAGCTTTCATTGCTGCCACCAGGAGTAACAAGGTATTTACATACTAGCTCCAAATCACTTTCTGCAATCATCGCTCCAGACTCCTCTTCACACTCTCTAACAGCCACTTGTTCAGAAGTTTCTTCCGTATCAATCATGCCAGCCACCATTTCTAGCTGCCATGGCCCGTCTTCATGGGCCATGCCACCCACACGAAACTGTTCAATCAACACCACTTCATCACTATTGGCATCGTACATAAGCACAGCCACCGCTGGCAACCGCACAACTAACTCTCGTTGCAGCTCTTTACTCCAGCCACCATTGAATAAACGATGCTGCAGCTTAAGCTTTTGCACTTGGTAGAAACCTTGGTAAACGGTTTCTTGATGAGCTATACGTACGTCTGAGCGCTGAAATGTGGGCTTATACATGGTTTAGAGAAAGTCCTGTTAGTTATGTTTGAGACGGCGTTATATTACTACTCACAGTTTTGGCTAATTGCAGGGCATTTTCAACACAATCACCTAAAGCCACACCGTCGCGCCAATTACTGCGCAGATACAAACCTGGGAATTGGGCTAGCGCTTCATCAATCAACGCCACCCTTGGCAGGTGTCCCAGCTGATATTGAGGAATAGCATTAGGCCATAAACTTTCTTCGTGCCATAAAGGTTGCCCCTCAATACCTAGGTAAGGTGACAATTCTTGCAATACCAATGCCACTCTTTGTTGTGGTGTTAAGGCCATAGCCTGTTGCCCACGGCCGCCCCCAATAAATACAGTAATGAGATGCTGGCCGGCTGGACAACGGTCAGAAAAAATACTCGACGGAAATAACACTCCTAGGGTCTGCTTGCCCTCTTTGGTAGGCAACAAACAACCAAAACCATCAAGATCATGTGTGATTTGGCTCTTTTCAAAGGCCATACTGATGCTTGCCACAGCAGGGTAATCAATGTCTCGTAAACAGGCCTTGGCGCGCGCGAATAAGCCTTCATCTAACGGCTCTAAATCATCTATTAACCGTGCCACCTGAGTCGCTGGTACAGCCAGAACCACCTGAGAAGCTTGCCAAATTTCATCGCCAGACATAGCCTGGTACCCAAACTCAGCACTATAAGTAAGGCTATCCACTTGCGTATTTAGCTTTACCGCTGGCCCAAGTTGTTGAGCCAATACCTCAGGTAGCTGGTGTAAACCACCTGAAAAACTCATCATAGCACCGTCTAAAGGAGCAACCCCCTGCTGCTGCTCAAGCTTTTTTTGGCGCGACTTGGCTTTCATTTTCGCCATGCCACCCACGATCATAGAACTATATTCAACTTCTAGTGCGTAAACTTTAGGCACTGCGGCCCGTACCGATAATTTCTCTGGATCACCTGCAAACACACCGGAAATAAACGGATCAATCAACCAGTCTAGCATTTCATGTCCGAGTCGACGCCTAACGTATTCGGCAATACTTTCTTCCTGCGTGGCTTTACCAATGAAGGGCTCCATAGCCACCCTCATTTTTCCAGCAATACTCAGCACCGGCGTAGTCAGTGCGTCCATAACGCCCATAGGCAAGGCCAACATGCGGCCTTTTTTGCCGATAAAGCGTTTATGGGCGGCTTGGTCTGCCAACACTATATGTGGCTTTAATCCTGCCTGCTCTATGAGCTGGGCCATCGCTGGGCGATTATTGATAAAGGAATTAGGGCCGCGCTCCCACTGACAACCGTGCTTTTTTACCGTCTGTAAGTTACCACCTACTTGATTCCCAGCCTCCAGCACTGTGACAGAATAACCTTGCTGCTGTAAAAACCAAGCACTTGCTAATCCAGAAATTCCTGCCCCAATAATGAGCACATGATCATTCTGCTCTAGCTGCTTTGGAAGTTCTGGAAACGGCCCGGCACTTTGGCTGGTAGGCAGTGCTGTATCAGTGTCATGCATAGTTTGAACCATCTTATGGCAATATTATAAGGTTAGCAGCTTTGGCCTAAATAGGCTTTGATGTGAATGTCATTTTGTTGCAAAAAATCCTTACTAGGCCCTTGCCAATGTACTCTACCATCGGCAATAAAGACCACAGTTTCGGCTAGCTCCAAGGCATCTCTGGGCTCGTGGGTAACTAATAACACGGTGAGCTGATGTTGCCGACTAAGGCTTTTAACCAACGCTGCCATTTCTTGCCTTAATGCTGGATCCAATGCACTAAACGGCTCATCTAACAACAACAAAGGCTTACGCCGGACCAGCGCCCGGCCCAATGCTACTCTTTGCCGCTGCCCCCCAGAGAGCTGTTTAGGCAAACGAGAACCCAGCCCTGCTAAACCCACTTGCTCAAGTGCACTTTCTACTTGAGCTATTTCACTCACCGTCAGCTTAAGACTTGTACGTATCCCTAAAGCCAGGTTATTAAACGCCGACATGTGGGCAAATAAATTATGCTCTTGAAATAAACTTGTCACAGGCCTTTGGGACGGATCGAGCAAGTCCACCCGCTCATCATCAAGTAATATTTGTGCACTATCGTTTTGCGGCTGAATGAATCCAGACAGCAAGTTAAGTAATGTCGATTTGCCAGATCCACTCGCCCCCATAATGGCCACCACCTGACCCAAAGGAATCTGCAGGTCGTAACAGAAGTTCTGCTCTCCTAAACGACAACTTACTTGCTTAAAGTTAATCATCTGAGCCTCCCAATAGACGTTCTAAAACCACAAAAATAGCCAAACATAACCCTAACAAAACCACTGCAGTGACACCCGCCGCATCACTTTGATAACTCCCCAAACGCTGATACATCAGCAGAGGCAGGGTTTGGATATCTGGACTACCAAATAAAGCCACAACGCCTAAATCACCAGCAGACATAGCCGCAACTAGCGCCAAGGCCAAGCCAATAGGCTTACGTAATATAGGCCACTCTACATGTCGCAATCGATGCCACCCTTGCACCCCTAAACTACCACATAGACGATCATAATCTCTGCCAATTTTTAAGTAGGCTACGGATAATACGCGCAGCATATAAGGCAGGCCCATCAAGGCATTCACCAGTACAACAATATAAAGGTTAATGGCAAACACATTAACATGAGGGCTCAACCCGATGAATAAACCCGTTGCTAATACCAAGGGCGGTACCACCAAAATGACAGAACCCATCCATTCCACAGTTAAAGCAGCAGAGGCATAACGCTCACGCCAATGACGCTGTGCTAACAACAAACCTGACGCCATTAGAAGGCTCAGTAACGCAGAACTCAACGCCACCCATAAGCTATTAGTGAAGGCATTCCATAAACGTAGGTCAAGTAACACCTCAGCCCAGGCCGTGTTAACACCTGCAATCACTACCGCCAACAAAGGTAATAGTACCAATAAAGTAGCCAGCAACAGCACCACTGAATCACTCACAATACCTAATACTGGTTTGAGGTCTGGACGCATATTTTTGGCCGACGTTTCGAGACTGACAAACATATCGATAGGCCTACCAAGGCGTAAACCAGCCCACAAAATAAAGCCACAAAAAACCATCTGCAACAAGCTCAAATACACCGCTTTGGCAATATCAAAATCGAATCGTATGGCTTGAAATATGGCCACTTCAATGGTGGTGGCCTTTGGCCCGCCACCCAACGTCATTACTATAGCAAAACTGGTAAAGCACAAGGCGAACACCAACGCCGCTAATTGTGGCAATACGCCTTTGATGTGTGGCCACTCTATGTGCCGCCAAAGGTCCACTGAGGACATCCCTAGCTGGCTTGATAACCGCCAAGTTTCTGCATTTATTGCATCTAATCGCTGTAATAAAATACGTGTTGCCAAGGGCAGGTTAAAAAACACGTGGGCCAACAAAATTCCTGTTAAGCCGTAAACGTAGCTTTGAGGCTCACCACCTAGCCATAGCCAGAATTGATTAAAATAGCCGTACTTACCATGCAATAAAATAATACCAAACACAGCGATAATACTGGGCACTACTAACGCCACACTAAAACACCTTAATAATAACCATCGTCCCACAAAAGACTGACGCCGCGCTAATGCACGAGCCACCAGCACGGCTGCAGACAAGCTAATAACAGTCGATAAACACGCCTGCCACCAAGAAAACCAAACAATGCGCCAGGTATACGCATCGGTCAGGTAAGTTAACCACTGAGCCTGGCCTAAATAAGAAGAAAAAGCGCCCATGGCAAGCAGTAACGGCAACAATACCAAACAAAAGCTAATGCTACTAAACCAAAACCAACGACTTGATGACGCTACTTTTAACACTCGTCTAATGCCTGTTCAAGTGTTGCTTCTATGACCAGCAAATGGCGCTTAAGCGCGCCTTTCTGTTGATCAACTAGCGCTGCACCTGCCACTCCCATAGCACTTCTTAACGATTGGTCAGTTAATAACTCAGCAACATCGCCTAGCAAACCAGCATGAGTGGTGACACGCAGGCCTTGAACTTGCTCTAATTGCTCACACACTTGAGTGAAATTAAAACAGTTGGGACCCATGAGCACAGGTTTACCTAAAGCAGCCGCCTCTAAGGGATTATGCCCCCCTGTGTCTGCAAGACTTCCACCAACAAAAACCACATCTGCACGGCGGTAAAAATGGATTAACAAGCCCATGCTATCAACTAGTAGTATGCGACGGGGGTGCGCCTTGTACTCATCAGCACATGCACCACCCTCGTTTTGAGAATCAATTTGGCTATATTTTAACCACGGCAGTCCTGACTGCTGACATAAGTCCGCCACTTCATCGAACCGTTGTGGGTGCCTAGGCACAAGCACCAAGGTACCTTTAACTTGTTGAGGAAGCCGAGCCCAGGCTTGCAGTAAACTAGCTTCCTCGCCTACGCGAGTGCTGCCACAAACCCAACACAACCCTTCAGGCACTGCTGATAGTGTGATATCCAGATCACTATTAGGGATAACTAAATCATATTTTAAGCTGCCCAGAACTGACACTGTGGACGCCTGCGCTCCTAGGCTTACAAAACGCTGAGCTGTTATTTCATCTTGCACTAATAATTGCGTTAGCTTTTGAAGCATGGGCGCCACTAACCAAGGCAAGCGTGCATATGCCTTTGCAGAACGAGCTGACAAGCGCCCATTCACCAAAATAGTAGGTATTTTTTTTCTGGCACAGGAAGCAATTAAATTGGGCCACAGTTCCGTTTCAACTAACAACACCGCCCGAGGTTTAACACGCCGCAGCATAAGCCAGTTGGCCACTCCAAGATCCACAGGCAGATAAGCCCAGCTTACGCGATCGTTGCCGGCAAACAATTGCTGACAACGTGATTGCCCAGTCACACTAGTGGTAGTAACAAGAACGGGGAATTTTAGGTCGCTAATAATGGCGTCTATCACAGGAGCGATAGCATTGAGTTCGCCCACACTCGCAGCGTGGACTATAATAGGTTGATGTTGTTTTTGTGGCAGCCACCCATAGCGCTGCCAGAACCCACGACGAAATTCAGCACGGCGCCAAACGAACAGTAGATGAAATACAATGCCAATAGGTAGAGCTAAATAGCATAAACAGGTATAAACGAAGAGTGCCACGGGTACAAAATAACCTTTTGTTTGTTAAACTAATATTAACTCTTATTTTTAGTGACGCCCACAACAATGAAGATCGTCAACCTGATATCCGGTAAAGACTTAGGAGGGCCTAAGCAAACTTTTTTACATTACAGTGACAATTTACGCCAATTAGGCCATCAAGTCACTTCTGTCATTCGCCCTAAGGCACAATTAGAACCACTACTAAAGCAACGCAAGCTAGATTACGTGCTGCTCGATTACCCACGCACGCGGTTTCCACTGTTAAAAAACATCGCCGTTAATCGCCTTAAGCAGCTATTCTCCGAACTAGGTGCAGACCTTGTGATTGTTCACAAGCCTATTGATGCCGCACTGGCCCGCGCAGCCCTGCCCGAAAATTGCCAACTCATTCTAATTTTACATAGCTACACAGCCGCAGGAATAAATGCCGCAGACCTATTGATTTGTGTCTCGCCTGTGCTAGCTGACTTTGCCCGTCGGCAAGGCTATACAGGTGCTTTAGAGATTATCCCAAATTTAGTTGAATTAAACCCTACCGAACCCATAAGCCGACCACCTCAGCCAATCCCAGTCATTGCGACTATGGGCATCCTCCGTCGAACTAAAGGCCAAGACATTCTATTACAGGCTTCAGCTATACTTCGTCGCCGCAATATTGAATTTAAATTAGTTATTGCTGGTAAAGGTCGCTGGCATAAAAAAGTAAACAAGTGGATTCAACAATTAGATTTAAGTGCCATCACTCAACGCTTAAATTGGGTTAGCAACCAAGACCGAGATAGCTTTATTGATGCAGCAGATATCTTTTGCCTGCCGTCACGGGGGGAAACGTTTGGTATGGTGGTGATTGAGGCCATGGCTCGAAAACGTCTTGTGGTGGCCACCCGCTGTGGCGGCCCACAAGGCATTATTGAACACCTAAATAATGGGCTATTGTGTGACATTAACGCTGAAAGTTTAGCCGACACCCTAGCCCAAGCGATTGCTCTAAACGCCGAAGATTATCAGGCCTTATGTGAGGCTGCCTATGCCACCGCTAGAGACCAATACAGCCCCATAACAGTGCGCCAAAAGATTGAAACTATGCTGCGCTCACAGATTGAGCCTAATATTGTTCAGCCGCTAATAAAGCACTAGCAGCCACACCAAAACGCATTGTATCAAGGCTAGCAGAACCGCCGCAGACGCTACATCTTTGGCCACACCAGACCATTGATGCACCTCGTCTCCATGCCGGTCTATAGCCGCTTCGATGGCTGTGTTGATTAATTCGGCAATGAGCACAACAAACAAACTCATCACCAATATAGCACTTTCTATATGAGTTTCTGGCCACCAAAAAGCTAAGGGAAACATGACCAAAAAGGCTAGACTCTCTTGCTGAAAAGCTGTTTCATTACGCCAGGTGAATAGGAGACCATCCCAAGAGTAGCCACTGGCTTTAACCAACCGTTTTATGCTGCGGAATTTACCAGTCAACACTTAGGCACCTTTAATCGATTGAAATTGTAATTGATGCAGGTGGGCATAAAGTCCATTCTGATCGATAAGCTTTTGGTGACTTCCTTGCTCCACCAATTGGCCTTGGTCCATCACTAGAATCACGTCTGCCTGCTCAATGGTTGATAGGCGGTGAGCAATAACCAAAGTGGTTCGGCCTACCATAACTTCGTCTAATGCTGCTTGTATGTGGCGTTCTGATTCTGTATCTAGGGCAGAGGTGGCTTCATCGAGCACCAACAAAGGCGCATCCTTCAATAGCGCCCTAGCAATGGCTATACGTTGCCGTTGCCCGCCAGACAAAAGCACACCAGATTCACCCACCATAGTGTCTAACCCTAAACTCATCCGGTCTGTAAATTCTGTGACTCGGGCAGCCTTAGCCGCCGCTATAATAAGTTCCTCATCGGCATCATGCCTGGCACCATAAGCAATATTCTGTGCGATGGTGCCATTAAATAACACCACTTGCTGATTGACCAACGCAACCTGACGGCGCAAGTCCACTCGCGTAAGATCTTGAATGTCATTGCCATCTAGCAAAATTCGTCCTGCATTAGGCTCGTAAAAGCGTAACAGCAGATTCACCAGGGTAGACTTGCCACTCCCAGAGCGCCCCACCAAGGCGACCACTTGCCCTGGTTGAATGACAACATTGACCTTATTTAATAAGGGCTGGTCATCATAGCTGAAGTCTACATTTTCAAAGGTGATCAGCCCCTTTGACCGAACCATAGATTGAGTGCCTTCGTCTGTTTCTGCCGCTTCATCCAGCAAGGCGAAAATACTCTGAGATGCGGCAATGCCTTGCTGCAAAATACTGTTGATTTCTGTCATCGAACGCAGCGGCTTGGTGAGCATCCCTGAGGCCGTAACAAATGCTATAAATTGCCCCGCACTCATGGTGTTAATAATACTGGGATGTAACGCCAAATAAATTAAACTGGCCATGGCGACCGCCACGATCATTTGTACTACCGGAGTAGAGATAGACTCCGCCAAAGCCAACTTCATAGCCTGCTGCCGGTTATTATTACTCGCAGCCAAAAAGCCTTTTCGCTCTTGATCTTGTGCGCCAAACACCCGCACCACTTCATAACCTTTAATGGCTTCACTGGCACTGGCCGTGACTTGCCCCATGCTGTCCTGCAAATTAGCACTAATGTTTCTGAAGCGCTTGGAGGCTTTGTTCACCACCCAGCCAATAAACGGCCCCACAGTCAAAAATATCAGGGAGAGCTGCCAGTTTAAATACACGATATAGGCCAGCAAACCAATAATGGTAAGTCCTTCACGTACAAATATCTTTAGTGCTTCGGTTGCGGCACCGGTGACTTGCTCTACGTTAAAAGTGAGCTTTGACAAAAGGGTTGCTGACGCATTGCGGTGGTAAAAACGTGCAGGCAGCACTAATAACCGATCAAAGATATCCAACCGTAACTGGTGGATCACCCTTCTTGCAACATAGGTAATACCGTAATTACCCAAAAAGAAGCCTATGCCGCGCACCATAAATATCGCTAATACTGCAGCAGGAATGATAATTCGAGCCTCGCCATCACTGCTTTCAACGCTATCAACCATATATTCCATTAGGCTGGCAAAAGCTGGCTGGGTGAGCGCAAAAAGAATAAAACCAACAATGCTCACAGAGAATACTACCCCGTGCTGCAGTACGTAGCCCAATAAGCGCTTATAGGCACCCCAAGCACCTAAGGTTGGTTGAGTGCTGTTAGCCGTGACTGGACTTACTGGCTTACTCATTTGTTGTCCTTACATCAGATAGAACGCTAGTTTCTCTAGCTGGTATCGCTAGCTCAGTGTAAACTAAGGCTCTGTTATCAATTGAATTAGCAATTTCACAGGCTAATTTATCCCTTAATCCCGTTCGAATTCTCTATGCCATCCTACAAACCTTCGCTCAACACGTTTTACGCCGTTAAATACTGGCCCATTTGGTTTGGCTTAGGCTGCCTTCGTCTCATTATTACCCTACCGTGGAAGTGGCGTATGGCAATGGGAAGGGCGATTGGGTGGCTATTATATCAGTTATCTCGCCGAAGAAGATCCATTGCGCAAACCAATATTGCCCTCTGCTTTAGCCATTTAACTGTGTCTGAACAACAGTATATGCTACGTCAGACGTTTGCCGATAATGGCATCGGCATCATTGAGACCGCAATGGCGTGGTGGAGTTCCCGTGACACCCTGAGTCATCGAGTATCTGTCGAAGGTGGAAAGTTAATCGAAAAAGCACAAGCACAAGGCCGTGGCGTATTATTGGTCGGTGCCCACTACACCAGTCTTGATTTAGGTGGCATTTTATTGGCACCTAGTTATCCATACTATGCGACTTACCAACGCCATGGTAATGCGTTAATGGATAGCATCATTCGCCGCGGGCGATTAAACCATTTACCAGGCATGGTGGAACGAGAAGACATCCGCCAGGTTATGAAATTGCTTAAACAAGGGAAGATTGTTTGGCTGGCGCCAGATCAAGACGTTGGGCCAGACCGCTCCGTTTTTGCACCTTTTTTTGGCATAGATGCTGCCACTACTCCTATTGTTAGCCGCTTAGCTGCTGCTACAGGAGCTAAGGTGCTGCAGTTTAGCCATCACCGCACTCATCAAGACCAACGTTATTTACTCACAGTATCGGATAGCCTAGCCAGCATCCCAAGTGGGGACCTTGTCGCTGATGCGACAAAACTAAACGCAGCCATCGAAGCAAAAGTACGCCTAAAACCTAGCCAATATCTTTGGTTACACCGTCGTTTTAAAACCCGCCCAGAAAACAGTCCTGCTATCTATTAAGAGCCCATCAACGTCGCCCATATGGCTTTTACTTTTTGCCGCTGCTCACCCAGTTCATCAGAAGAAACCTCGCCCGCTTGGTTCTGTAAAGTAAGACGATGCTCAACAGCTCTCATGGCCTGGTATGCCTCACGTAAATCATAGGCTTGAGATTCTGTCAAAATTGACTGTCGCTCAAACGCATCTAAGATACGGATATTGTCAGTATGGGTCAGTAAGGTTCTACATTGATGTGCGTAAGCGAGTACACCGTACTGAACCATAAACTCAATATCAACAATACCACCCTCATCGTGCTTAAGGTGGAACTGCGCTGTCAGACCATCTGCATCAGGTTTACTGGCCAACTGTTGGCGCATTTTTTCTCGCATGGCAATAACGTCTTGTTTTAACTGTGCCTGCGGCCTAACTTGGCACAACACCTCTTTGCGCACCGCTATAAAGTCTTTCGATAATTTGTAGCTGCCGGCAATAGGCCTAGCCCTTACAAGGGCCTGATGTTCCCATGTCCAAGCCTCATGTAATTGGTACTGAGTAAACGCGGCCAAAGTGGAAACTAATAAACCTTTAGCACCGTCTGGCCTTAGACGCATATCCACTTCAAATAGCTGACCGGCGGCAGTAACCGTATTTAAATAGCTGATCATACGCTGCCCAAGGCGGGTAAAAAACACACTATTTGCCACCGGTTTAAGCCCATCAGTTTCAGCCTGAGATGGCATGTCATAAATAAACACCAAATCTAGATCTGAACCGTAGCTGAGCTCCCAGCCGCCTACTTTTCCATATCCCACGACTATAAAGTCGTCACTAACCCCGTGTTCATTTTGCGGATTACCATGGCGCTCACTCAGCTCACGCCATGCCAAATGCTTAACCTGCCCCACCACTGCTTCAGCCACATACGTAAGCTGATCGCTAACTTTCATTAGAGGCAAACGACCAGTCACTTCTTGCGCTGCAATACGTAACAAATGAGCATGCTTAAAGTGCCTAAGTGCTTCCATTAATTGTTCGGTATCATCTTCTGGCAAGCGCAACAGGCTTTGCTCCAACTCTTGCTTTAACTCGATCGCATCCGGCACATTGAACAAGCTATTAACGTCCAGCAACTCGTCAAGCAATGACGGCTGGCGAGCCAGAAAGTCGGCAAACCAAGAGCTGGCCGCACATAGTTGAACCAATAAAGTTAAGGCGGCTGGATTTTCCAGCAATAAAACCAAGTACACAGAGCGCCTTAGAACAGCTTCAATAAGTACCAGCACGCGGGACAAGGTGAGTGCGGGGTCGCTCTGTTGCGCCGCTATTTGTAAAATTTGAGGCATTAATTGAGCTAAACGCTCTTGCGCTACAGGCTGCATTGTTTGCGCGGCGCGACTTTGATGGAGCGCCCATAAGTGTTGCAGAATGTGGCCAGAATCAGCAAACCCAGCTTGAGTTAATATATCCTGCCATTCAGGCAAGAGTGTCAGCTGATCTGTTTGTCTGGCGCTGTGGGAAATTTCTGCCCACAACTGACTTAATTGATGATCTAGCCCCTGGGATTCAGGGCCTTCTTTTAAGGCCACCACTAGCTCAAACTGTTGATGAATGAAATCCCGAGCGCTGTTAATTTGTGTTTGTAGAGTCTGCCAACAGGAAAAGGATAGCGCAAAAGCGATTCTTGCCTGCTCAGCCTCTTCGGTGGGTAAGTCTTGGGTTTGTTTATCGTGCACTGCCTGCAGAGCGTGCTCAACATCGCGTAAGAACCAATAATATTTACGCAATTCTTCCACGTCAGATATTGCTAAACCTGCCGTCTCTGGCAGTAAATTTAACACCACCATTAAGCTGCTCGTTTGTAACCGACTGTCACGTCCACCCCGAATTAATTGAAAGGCTTGGGCAATAAATTCTACTTCGCGAATACCACCTGTACCAAGCTTTACGTTTTGCTGTAAGCCACGGCGACGAACTTCGCTTGCAATCATTTGTTTAAGACTGCGCAAAGATTCAATGGCGCTATAATCTAAGTACCTTCGGTATACAAAGGGGCGTAATAGTTCCAGCAACTGCCTACCTTGGTCTTGGTTTCCAGCAATAACTCGGGCTTTAATAAACGCATATCTTTCCCATTCACGTCCCTGTTGTTGATAATAGATTTCCATGGCATCAAAACTTAAAGACAGGGCGCCACTTGTACCATACGGCCTTAGGCGCATATCTACGCGAAACACAAAACCCTCAGCAGTCACCATATCAATGGCTTGAATTAAGCGCTGTCCTAGTCGAATGAAAAACTGTTGATTATCCACACAGCGCCTACCACCTTGGGTTTCACCACCAGCAGGAAAACTAAAGATCAGGTCTATGTCAGACGACAAATTAAGTTCACGACCGCCCAGCTTTCCCATCCCTAAAACCACTAGTTCCTGCGGTTCCCCGTCCGGACCAACCGGCTGCCCCCATTGTTTCACACTGTCGTTATGCAGCCATTTTAAAGCCTGATCCACACAGACGTCTGCTAGATTAGACAGCTCTTCAACTAATTCCTGACTAGCCCCTAAGCAACATCGATTACGCCAGATCAATCGCACCTGATGCGCTTTTCTAAACTGCCTTAAGCATTGATGTAACTGCTTTTCGTTAGTGACCTTAGCCATAGCGTCAAGAAGCAGGCCCTGCACCTGACCTTTTGTATAAGCCGCTGCAAGGAATGCATGATCTAGTAAATGTGGGTTAAGCAAAAAGATTTGTGCTGAAAATGGGCTCGCAATAATCACATTAATGAGCTGTAGTTGTTTGTCTGGATGCTGCCATTGATCATGGCTAACTAACTGCATAAGCGCTTCAAACCGGTGCAGGAATTCATGTCTCAGTACGTCTGGAAGTGCCTCTATTACGTGCTGGTTTTCTGGCGCGACAACAATCGCCATAACTATTACTCCAAGATCATATTGCAAAGCCAAAACAGATCACTGATGTTAGCCTAGCGTGGTTAACCTGTCATTAGGCTTATACTTCAACCCTAGACCCTAACGGAAAAATTCCCCTATAATCAAGCTATAGATTATTTTTGTAGCATTAACTTGTATAAAAAGAGTACAGCAGCGTTTCTGGCAAGCTCCCCTGTTGCAGCTTAGCTTACTCCCTCATTACTCCCCTAAATGACGCAATTAGAGCTACCCTAGAAGCTGATGTGAATTTTTTCTAAATAAGTCTTCTTTGTGTGATTGACAGCAGGGCCTCAGCGCGGCTTAATAGTAACTCTCCAACACTATAACCGTAGGTAACTAAAGTGATCGAAACCAATCAGCAATATGTGAACTGGTTCCGTCATTCTGCGCCTTACATTAACGCTCACCGTGGCCGTACTTTTGTCATTTATTTACCTGGTGAAGCCTTAGCCCATGCCAACTTTGCCCATACCATTCACGACATTAACCTGCTTAATAGCTTAGGCGTTAAACTTGTTTTGGTGCATGGTAGCCGTCCGCAAATCCAAAAAGCCTGCGCAAAAGCCACATTAGAGTGCCAGTTTCATAACGGCTTACGTATTACCGATTTAGACCAACTAGCTTTAGTTCAAGCCACTGTTGGCCGTCAAGCCATGCAACTAGAAGCCCGCTTTTCTATGGGTATAGCAAATTCACCCATGCAGGGCTCTCGCATTCGCACCAGCCGCGGTAACTTCATCACTGCACGCCCTATTGGCGTGAAAAACGGCGTCGATTTTGCCTACACTGGCGAGGTAAGACGAGTGGATTCAGAAGCCATTGGCAAACAGCTTGATGATGGTAATCTCGTACTTATTTCCTGTTTAGGTTACTCCCCCACAGGAGAAACTTTTAATCTCGCTGCTGCACAAGTTGCAGGTCGTGTTGCTGCTAGCCTGCAAGCCGACAAATTGATCGTATTTGGGGCTGACAAAGGCATTAGCAACTCTCGCGGTGAGCAGGTCGTTGAGTTACTCA
>Ga0308021_10000552_pt1 | contig 17571 bp, 2 predicted proteins | sample Neamet351_FD_201296 | JGI IMG/M metagenome (GOLD analysis project Ga0308021, IMG submission 201296) | Marine microbial communities from water near the shore, Antarctic Ocean - #351 | ecosystem: Environmental > Aquatic > Marine > Unclassified | place: Southern Ocean | collected 2014-10-02
GCAAGTACTCCAGCGGTGGTGCTGGCGCGTGCACTGCGTGCGATCTCGGTCGCTACAGCCTGACGGGCGCGGTCGGCTGCACCGAATGCCCGCCAGGCCACGAGTGCCGCACGCCGGGCTTCGCGCCGCAGATCTGCCCCATCGGCTACTTCGCGCCCGGTGGTGCGACTGCGTGCTCGCTCTGTGAGGTGGGCTTCATGTGCCCGATGGGCTCGACGAATTCGACGCCGCCCCTTGCCAAGTGCCCGATGGGCGGCTATTGCAACCCCCCCACTCGCTTCACGCTCTGTCCTGCCGGGACCATGGGCAACGTGACGGGCGGCGCGAGCAAGGACCACGCGTGCACGCCATGCCCCGAGGGCTTCTGGTGCAGCCCGGGCACGGTGGACTCCACGAAGACCATCTGCCCGGCGGGTAGCTGGTGCCCCGCCGGCACCGCGTCTGCAACGCAGAACCTGTGCCCTGGCGGCACGTACAACACGCTCGTTGGCCAGCCGACGGTTGGCGCGTGCAAGAACTGCACCAAGGGCTCGTTCTGCCCGAAGGGCACGTCGGACACGGGCTCGCTCTGTCACGCGGGCCACTTCTGCCCTGCGAGCACCGAGTCATACAAGCAGAACCCGTGCGCTGCGGGGCGCTACAGTGACGACGTGACCGGGCTTTGGGATGCGCAGCAGTGCCACAACTGCACGCTCGGTCACTACTGCGTTGAAGGCAGCGTGCAGCCGGAGGCATGTCCCGCGGGCACATTCAACAACATGCTGGGCGCGCACTCCTCGCACAACTGCGCCGGCTGCCCCGCCGGCTGGGCTTGCCCGATGAAGGGCACCTATCACGTGAACACGACGTGCTCGCCCGGTCACTACTGCCCGCTGGGCACTGTGAGCCCCGTGGACAACAAGTGTCCGGCGGGCACGTACACCAACCGCACAGACGTCATCCGCAAGGAAGACTGCTGGGTGTGCCCGGCGCGCCATGCGTGCCCGATTGGCACCGGCGGCACGATCAAGCCGCCCGAGCCCTGTGCCAGGGGGCACTACTGCCCCGCCGGCACGCGCTACCAGACGGAGCACGACTGCCCGCCGGGCACGTTCACAAACCAGACCAACCTTGCGGCGCCGTCCGAATGCTCCGACTGCCCCATGGGCTCTTACTGCGCGGGTGGAGGCGAGATGGTCGGTGGTGCCTGCGCTTCGGGTCATTTCTGCCCCATCGGCACCATGAGCCCCACGCAGCACAAGTGTGCCGCGGGCACGTACACGGCGGCGACGTCTCTCGTGGATCAGGCGTCGTGCACTCCGTGCCCCACTGCGCAGTACTGCCCCGCGGCAGCAACGCAGCCGATCGACTGCCCCGCCGGTACTTACAGCAAGCTCAACAACACGAAGACCGGCTCGCCTGGCAACGCGTGGCCCAATTGCATCCGATGCCCGGCGGGCTCGTACTGCCCGAAGAAGAGTGTCGCGCCTCTCAAGTGCGGGGTGGGACGGCACTCCGCCGCCCAGGCGTCGTCGTGCCAGACGTGCCCCGCTGGCCACTACTGCGGCTCGAACACGACCTCGACTTCAACCATGCTCGCGGCGGGAGGCCTGTGGAGCAACAACGCGGATCCCACTGGGCGCTGCTTCAACGGCACGTACTGTCCCTCGGGCATGGTCAAGGCGCCCGATCTCACGTCGTACGCCTGCCCGGTAGGGCACTACTGCCCAACGGCCATCACGTTGCCGCTGAAATGCCCAGCGGGTACCTACCAGAGCTTCACTGGCATGGACGCGCTCGCTGACTGCCTGCCGACGCCGGCTGGCCAGTACTCCGTGCAGGCATCAGCGGTCTTCACGGGATGGTGCGCGCGCGGGCACTACTGCCCCACACGCTCGACGCAGGCGAAGCAGGTGCAGTGCCCGGAGCGCTTCTACCGCAACGAGACTGGCGCGCGCTCCGACCAGGACTGCTCGCTCTGCGTAGCGGGCTACTACTGCCCGCAGGGCTCCATGGCGCCGGTGGACTGCCCCAAGGGCTCCTACTGTGTGACGGGCGTCGCCACTGCCGAGCACTGCCGCCTCGGCACGTTTGGCAACAGCTCGCGGCTGCGCCGGCTGGAGGACTGCACGCTGTGCCACCCGGGCTACTTCTGCGATGGTCTCGGCTTGACGCGACCGCGCGGCCCATGCGATCCCGGCTTCTACTGCCTGCGCGGTGCGTACACCTCCGCTCCGCACGCACCAGGCTCGCCGCTGGTTGATTCGTTCGGGCCCACGGGTGGCCTGTGCCCGCGCGGCGGCTACTGTGGCATCGGGTCGGCCGTACCGGCCTCGTGCCCGCAGGGGACCTTCAACAACATCACCGGCGCTGCATCGGCTGACGACTGCGTGGCATGCACGCCTGGTTCGTATTGTTCAGGCACGAATCGGCCGTTCCCGGCGGGTCCCTGCATCGAGGGCTACTTCTGCAATGGTTCTGCGACCCTGCCTACGCAGTGGGCGACGCCACCAGGCTACTACACCGAAGTGGGTGCCTCAGAGCCAGCTCCTTGCCTCCCGGGCTGGTATCAGGGCCAGCAGAAGCAGGGCGCGTGCCTGAAGTGCCCGGCTGGGTTCTATTGCGAAGTCAGCGCGACCATCGTGCCCGTGATCTGCCCGAAGGGTGCACACTGCCCCGCCGGCTCTGCGGGGCCTGTGCTCTGCCCCGCCGGCAAATACTCTGACCGCCTGCAGCTGCGCAACGTGACTGAGTGCGTCGAATGCGAGCCGGGCTACTACTGTCATACCAACGGCCTGGTACAGCCAACGGGCAAGTGTTCGGCGGGTCATTTCTGCACGCTGTCTTCCACGATGAAGAATCCCGTGTCCATGCTCTTCGGTGGCAATTGCCCGCAGGGGCACTTCTGCGTGGAGGGCAGCGCGGAGGGCGCGCCGTGCCCCGTCGGCAAGTTCTTCAACGGCGAGGCGGCCACCAAGGAGGCTGAATGCATCCTCTGTCGACCCGGCCACCACTGCAACACGACGGGCCTCGCTGTGCCCTCCGGCCTGTGCGCGGGCGGCTGGTACTGCATGGAGGGCTCGCACTACGAGAAGCCGGCGAACGCGAGCATGGGCGCCATGTGCCCGAAGGGCACCCACTGCCCTGCGGGCAGCGCGATGCCGCAGGCGTGCCTCGACGGCGAGTACCAGGACTCGGCGGGCAAGCCGGCGTGCAACGTGTGCCCCGCCACACAGTACTGCGCGGGGGCCAATGTCACCACCCCGGTCGTGTGTCCGCAGGGGCATCACTGCGCGGCAGGCACCGGGGTTAACGTCCCGCGCTGTCCCAAGGGCACGTTTGGCCACGCGCTGGGCCTGTCTGCCCTGGCGGACTGCACGCAGTGCACGATGGGGAGCTCCTGCAGCGTGGACGGGCTTACGACGCCCGATGGCGGTTGCGATGCCGGATACTACTGCCCGACAGGCGCGCAATCGCCACGCGGCCTTGGTAGCGGCGGTATCTGCCCCGCGGGTGCCTTCTGCCCTGTCAATGCCCCCGATCCTACCAAATGCCCCGCAGGGACGTACGTGGGGACGCAGAACAACAAGCAGTTCAGCGACTGCTTGGACTGTTTGGCAGGCTCGTTCTGTTCTTCGATCGGCCTCTCGGCGCCCACGGCACTCTGCCCTAAGGGTTACTATTGCCCGCAGAAGAGCATCAACGGGACTGCTTGCCCGGTGGGCACGTACTACAACGGCTTGGGCAACACTGCGCTGGCGCAATGCGTCTCGTGCACATCGGGCTCGCACTGCAATCGCACCGGCCTCCCCCTGCCCACCGGCCTGTGCAAGGCCGGCTGGTACTGCACCGCAGGCGCCACGGTGTCGAGCCCCACGGTGCCGGCGGAGGGCGCCATCTGCCCCCAGGGCCACCACTGCCCGGCCGGCAGCGCAGCGGCGCAAGCTTGTGTGGACAGCACGTACGTGCCGACGAAAGGGGCTGCGGTGTGCCTGCCCTGCCCTGAATCGCAGTACTGTCCCGGCCTGAGCGTGGTCACGCCCACGGCCTGTGTGCAGGGACACTACTGTCCGAACGGCACGGGTGCCAGCATGCCACGTTGCCCGCGTGGCACGTTCGGCCAGAGCAAGTATCTGAGCGCCGAAGCCGACTGCACACCGTGCACAAGCCGCCTGTCTTGCAGCGTCACTGGGCTCACCGCGCCCGATGGCGGCTGCGAGCCGGGTTATTACTGCCCCATGGGCTCGCGCTCGTCCCGCGGCGAGGGCCCCGGCGCGATCTGCCCCAAGGGCAACTACTGCGTCGCGAACAGCTCGTCACCCGTGCTGTGCAGCGTCGGCACGTACAACGGCCTGCTCGGCCAGAGTATCTGCGCGCAGTGCGATGTCGGTTCGTACTGTGAGACCCCCGGGCTGCTCGCTGTAACGGCACTCTGCCCCAAGGGTCACTGGTGCGCGCAAGGGAGTGTCACAGGAACGCCCTGCCCGATGGGCACCTTTTACAACGGCGAAGGCATCCAGCAGCAATCGCAGTGCACGTCGTGCACGCCGGGCTCGCACTGCAATCGCACCGGCCTCCCCCTGCCCACCGGCCTGTGCAAGGCCGGCTGGTACTGCACCGCAGGCGCCACGGTGTCGAGCCCCACGGTGCCGGCGGAGGGCGCCATCTGCCCCCAGGGCCACCACTGTCCGACCGGCAGCGCAGCGCCCGTGCCGTGCATCGACGGCACATACATGGCAACGCTCGGTGCCGCAACTTGCCTTCCTTGCCCTGCGGCATCGTACTGCCCTGGCGGTGGCACCATCACGCCGCTGGCGTGCGTCAGGGGCAACTACTGTCCGTTGTGGACCGGGTCCAACATGCCTCGCTGTCCGCGGGGAAGTTATGGCCACGCAACGGAGCTCGCGCACGTTAGCAACTGCACGCAGTGCACGGCGCGCATGTCCTGCAATGTGGCTGGCCTCATCGCGCCCGATGGCGGCTGTGAGGCAGGGTTTTTCTGCCCGATGGGTTCGAAGTCTCGCCGCGGTGAGGGCCCCGGCGCGATCTGCCCGAAGGGCAGCTACTGCGTCTTCAATAGCTCGGCGCCTGTGCTGTGCCCCGCGGGCACATATTCGAACTCGCTGGGCAACAAGGTTATCAGTGCGTGCTTGCCTTGTGCAGCTGGGTCCTACTGTGCGACCAGCGGTCTCGTGGCTCCGACGGCGCAGTGCGCCGCGGGGCACTACTGCGAGCGAGCGAACAAGATCGCCAAGCCCGTGAGTGGCACCAAGCTGTCCGACGACGCATTGAGCTCGATGAACTGGTATGCGCCGCCGGTGCTCATGGGCGGCAACATATGCCCCGCCGGCGCCTACTGCCCCGTGGGCACTGCTACGCCAATCAAGTGCGCGGCCGGCACGTACAATTCTCTGACGGAATCCACGAACGTCACGGCTTGCAAGACGTGCCCCCCTTCGTACTTCTGTCCATCCGGCACGCACGCCTACGCGCTTAACCCCTGCCCGCCAGGGTACACGTGTCCGGCTGGCACCAAGGCAGCGCAAGACGTGCCGTGCCCGGCGGGCAGGTACTCAAACGAGCCGCTGCTGCAGAGCACTGCGCAATGCGACCCAGCACCGCCGCGGTTTTTCGTGGCGGGCGTTGGCAACACCAACACGACGGGGCTCTGCGCCGCCGGCTATTTCTGCCGCTCTGCCGCCACGTCGCCCACGCCGGATTCGCACCTCGCCGTGCTGCCGGAGCCGTGGGAGCATCTCACGTCGGCGCCGTGCCCGCGCGGTCACTTCTGCGTGGAGGGCACGTCGGACCCGATGTCTTGCCCGAATGGCACGGTGCGCAATGGCACTGGCGGTGCGAGCGTCGACGATTGCGGTGCCTGCCCCAACGGCTTCCTGTGCAAGCCGGGCGATCCGATCCCTGTGGCGTGCAACCTCGGCTACTATTGCAACGGCTCCATGCCCAACGCCTGCGAGGTGGGCACCTACAACCCCGTGCGTGGCGCAAGCAAGATCGACGCGTGCATCCCGTGTCCCGCGGGTGCGTGGTGCAACAAAGCTGGGACCGGCAACCACGAGGCGTTCAAGTGCCCAGCCGGGCACTTCTGCCCCGCGCGCACGGTGGACCCCGTGCCCTGCCCTGGCGGCACCTTCCGCGCCATGACCGGCGCCAAGGTCCTCGCAGAATGCACGGGGTGCGCTGGCGGCTCTTTCTGCGGCCGAGGTGCTGTGGCACCCATGCGCTGCCCGAACAGCACATTCTGCCCCACGGGCTCGGCGAATGTCACCATTTGCCCCGCGGGCTCGTACTGCCCGCAGCAGAGCAGCGTGCCGATCATCTGCCCTTCGAGTCACTTCTGCCCCATGAAGACCGACCGCGCCTTCCACTGCAAGCTCGGCTCGTACTGCGTGGAGGGCAGCGCCGAGGAGGCCATGTGCCCGCTGGGCACCATTGCCTCGCCCTCGGCCATGAATGGCACGCGCGGCTCGCTGGAGGAGGTGTGCGAGTGGTGCCCCGCAGGGAGGACCGGCGCCGACCCGGGCCGCCTCGCGTGCGGCGTCTGCCCGGCTGGCTTCGTCTGCCTGCGCGGCACGACGAGCCCCGCGCCGCAGAACCTCACGACGCAGCGCGGCTTCCGCTGCCCTGTGGGGCACTACTGCCCCCCAGGATCAGTGGCCCCGCTCGCGTGCCCCGCCGGCACCTTCAACCCGCTCATGCAAGCGGGCTCCAACGCCTCTTGCATCCCGTGCAAGGCGTCGTATTACAACCACCTGGAGGGGCAGAAGGCGTGCCGCCAGTGCTCGTCCTCCGCCTTCTCGCGCCGCGGCGCCACGCGCTGCTCGTGCATCGGCCTCAACCGCGCGTTCCAGATGTCGGACGGCCAGTGCATCTGTATGCCGGGATACGAATTCTACGACGAGAACTTCAACCTCCTGACGGACGTGGACGGCGACGTCGACTGCCAGCCCGTGGTGTTCGGCCGCTGCGCCGCTGGGCAGACGCGCTCTGCCATAGGCAAGTGCGTGAACGCGGACGCCGATCCGTGCAAAAACGAGTGCGCCTCGGGCGAGGGCACCTTCTCGAAGTCGATCGGCGTGTGCCAGTGCTCGGGCACGGCGTCGCTGGAGGACGTCTGCAACGAGGGCTGCCGCAAGGCGCTGCCCAAGCTCACCATCGACCCGCTCACGGGCAAACTCATCTCCACGAACGCCTCCGCCCCGAAGGGCTCGGGCGCGGACATCGCCATCCCGGGATTCTTCGGCAAGCTCGAGTGCACTGGCGCGTCGTCGCTGCCGGACGCCGACGGCTGCGCGGTGGTATCCATTGCGATGGGCAGCACCGGCTTCGTGGGCGACTACGACCCGCCCTTCGCCAGCCCGACCGTCGCGCGTCGCCGCCTCGGCGCTGCTCGCGGCTATGACGCGGATCTTGGCAAGTACAACGGGCAGCGCCGCCTCGTCGGCGCCAACGCGAGCGCCTCTGCCAAGACGCTGGCAAACCCTGCCGTGTGCATCGTGTCCGGCGACACCATCATCTTCGCGCTCGCCAACGGCGACTACCCCGTGTACGCCAAGGATTCGCTGCTCAATACCAACAAGGAGTTCGACTACGGCCAGTTCCGCAACCTCGCCACCAAGTCCAAGTCCGCGAACCCGGCGACGTCCTTCGGCTTCACCTTCAAGGCGGACGGCATGTTCGTCTTCACGACGTTCAAGGACCCGAACAAGCTCATGGTGGTGAAGGTGATGGCGCCGGGCTCCGCGTGCCAGACCGAGGGCGCCATCGTGCCCATGTCGGAGGCGAACCTCATCGCGATGAACGCCAAGATGACGAAGAACATCATCCTCGCCCCGGACTGGGCGCTGATCGGTGGGCTGCTAGGCGGGCTGCTCGGGCTGCTGCTGCTGGTGGTGGGCGCGCTCTACTTCTTCCGCAGGCGGCAGTGGGGGAAGAAGTCTCGCGTGGTGCCGCACTACCGCAACCGCAGCAAGAAGCTCAAGCTCGAGGGCTTCCACACCGGTGGCACGGTCACGAAGAGAGGGGCTGACGGCAAGGTAGCTCCCGCTGGTGATCTCGAGTTCGGCCCGACCTCGCCCGCCGGCGGCGGCGGCGGGAAGGATGGTGGCGCGGTGCCGTTCGGCGATGACCTCGACGACTTTGACGATTTCGGCGGCGACGGCGCCGCCGCGCTTCTGGCGCGCCTGCAGCGCAACCACGACGAGCTGCAGCGTGCGCTGCTGGAGCAGAACGACGGCACGGGCACGACGCTCGGCGAGCTCGGCGCCGAGATGGCGGGTCTCAAGGTGATGCTCGGCGAGGCGCTCGAGAACGGCGTCAAGGTTGCGGCGGGCCAGGCGGCGCTCGTGCAGCAGGCAGGTGCGGGGGGGAAGCAAGGCTCCACGCGCTGGGACCGCTCGCGCTTTGAGGTGACGGACCTCGACGGCGACGATGGCGAGGAGGTGATGGATGACGATGGCATGGACGCGGTTGACGACGAGGAGAAGATCAGCGAGATCGTGGAGGCGTCGAAGCAGGCGGAGAAAGCGCGGCTCGACCAGATGCTCGACGACGAGGTCAAGATGCGCGAGGGGCGCATCACGGCGGCGGCAGACGTGCGGCGCGCGGCGCTGCTTGCCGAGCTCGAGGGCGACGATGAGGAGGTCTTAGATGACGACGGCAGCGGCGGCGGCGGCGGCGGCGGCGGCGGTGGGGGTGCGGACCTCTCCAGCGGTGAGAAGGCGAGCGTCATCGACTCGCTGGCGCGCGACGAGGAGGATCTCGCGCGCGCGCTGGAGGCCGAGATGGCGCGGCAGCAGGAGGAGCTGCGCAACCGCGAGCTCATGAGGGGGATGGCGGAGCGCGCCAAGGCGGAGAAGGCGGAGACGAAGAAGGCGGCGGCGGTCGAGAAGGTGCGGCGCTCGAGCATCGCGATGGACGACGAGGCGATGGAGGCGATGGCGGCGGCGGCGGCCCTCGCCTCGCCGAACGCGGCGGCCGGCGCGGACGCGGCGGAGGCGGAGGCGCGGCGCGCCGCCGTGCTCGCTGCCGCGGACGTGGAGAACGCGGCGGCTGACGAGGACCTGGAGGCCGAGGCCGAGGCGCTGCGCCGGCAGCTCGAGGCGGAGCTCGAGAGCGGCGAGCGCGCGCGCGACGCGGCCCTGGGCGGCAAGCGCGCGGCGGAGCGCGCGAAGCTCGAGGAGCGTCTGGCGCTTCGGCGCGCGCGCGATGCCGCGAAGCGTGCGGCGGCGGCGGCGCAGGTGGCCGCGGCGGGCGGATCGGACCTCGCTGGCCAGGCGGCGGCCGCGGCGGCGACGGCGGAGAGCCCTGAGGAGGTCGCGGCGCGGCGTACGGCGGAGGGCAAGGCGCGGCAGCAGCTGGGTGCGACGATGGACGCCCTCGAGCTGCAGGCGCAGCTGGCCGCGGATGGCGGCAGCTCGCCCGAGGCGGTGGCGGCCGCAGCGGCGGCCGCGGCCGCGCCGCTCGAGGTGGCGGGTGCGGATGAGGTTGCCGCGCTGCTGAAGGACTACGAGCAGTCGCAGGCGCTGCTGAAGGACTCACTGGGGCTGGACCGGCGCCGGCGCAAGGAGGCGCTCGAGGCGAGGCTGCAGCGGCGGCGCGAGAAGGCGGCGCGCGCGGCGGCCGAGGCGGCGGCGCGCGCCAAGACGGCCAAGGCGGCGGCGGACGCGGCGCCCGGGGATGCGGAGCTGGCGGAGGCGAGTCGCGCCGAGGCGGCGACGGCGAAGGCGGCGGCCGCCACGCTGGACAACATCCCCGCTGCCGAGAAAGCGGCGCGCGATGCGCTGGCGGCTTCCCTCAAGGCGTCAGCTGCGGCGGCAGACGACGCGGCTGCCTTGCCGCCCGATGTTGCAGCCGCTGTGGCGAGCGCGTGCGGCGGCAGTGCCGACTCTTCGGCGGCGCTCGCTGAGGCGCGGCGGCTGCGCGAGGAAGCCGCTGCGGCGGAGGCGGCGCTTGCCGAGCTGAACGCGGCGGAGCGCGCTCGGCGCCGTGCGAAGCTGGAGCAGCGCCTGGCGCTGCGCCGCAAGGCGAAGCAAGCTGAGTTGCTCGGGGCGGGAATGACGGGCGACGCCGCCGCGAAGGCGCTGGAGGTGCTGGCTGCCGAGGAGGGGCAGGCGCGCATGGCGCTCGCGGCGGAGCTCGATGCGCAGCAGCAGCAGCGTTCGCTGCCGAGCGCGGGGGTGGCGGAGGCGCAAGGGGCGGGCGAAGATTACTCCAAGGAGCTGGCGCGCGTCCGGGCGGAGCTGGCGGCGGGCGAGGGCGACCTCGCGGCGGCGCGCGCGGCGGAGAAGGCGAAGCGCGAGGCGGCGCTGCAGGAGCGGCTGCGCAAGCGGCGCGAGGCTGCCGCTGCCAAACGCCGCGCCAAGCTCGCCGCGGGCGCCGGTGCTGCTGTGGTGGCGGAGGAGGAGGAGGCCGAAGCCCAAGCTGAGGAGGCGGAGCGTGCCGTGCTCGCCGTTGAGTTGGCTGTCGAAGACGAGGCTGCTGTGCAGCAGGCGGCGACTGACGCAACGGCCGGCGAGGACGACTACTCCAAGGAGCTGGCGAGGATCAGGGCGGAGCTCGCTCGCGGCGAGGGCGACCTCGCGGCGGCGCGCGCGGCGGAGCGCGCGCGGCGCGAGGCGGCGCTGCAGGAGCGCCTGCGCAAGCGGCGCGAGGCGGCCGCCGCGCGGCGCAAGGCGGCGGGTGCCGACCCAGCTACGTGCGCCGCCGAGGAGGCTGCCGAGGCCCAAGAGGAGCTGCGCCAAATGGCTGGCCTGTCCAAGGCGCTGGCGGCGGCGGATGATGTCGCGTGCCAAGTGGAGGCAGCCGATACCACTGGCGACTACGACCGCCAGGTCAGCGCGGCCGAGGCTGGTATCGTGGTGGCCGAGGCGCAGGCTACCAGCGAGGTCGAAGTTGCCACGGAGGAACATGCGGAGGTGGCTCAGGCTGCGGCAGAGAAGCAGTCGGCGCAGCTGGGCGAGCAAGCAGCGGCGGCCGCCGACGCCGCCAAGAAGGCGGCGGACGACGACCTCGCCGCGCAGCTGCGGCGCGTCAAGGAGGAGTTCGCTAGCGGCGCGGAGGCGGCGGCGGAGGCGGCGGCGCGCGAGCGCGCGAAGCGCGAAGCGGCGCTGAAGGCGCGGCTGAAGAAGAGGCGGGCGAAGAACGCTGCGGCGATGAAGAAGCGGGGCGCGGATCCCGCGGAGGTAGCGGCGGCCGAAGCTAAGCTGGAGGAGGAGGCCGAGGCCGAGAGGGCGGCGCTCGCAGCGGAGCTGGCTGTGGGGGAGATGCAGGCGCAGGCGCAGGTGCGCAGCCAGCTCACGGCGCAGACGGATGCCGTGGCAGCTGATGCGACGGCGGCGGCGGAGGCGCGCGCTGCCGCGGCGGAGGCGGCGCGCGCCGCAGCCGAGGCCGAGCTGGTGCAGGTGCGCGCCGCATCTGCCGCCGCCGCGAAGGCGCTGGAGGCTGAGCTAAAGCGCGCGCGCGAAGGTGCGGAAAGCGCTGCGCGCCTGGCGGAGCGTGAGGCGCTGGCGAAGGTCGAGAGCGACGGGTTCCTGTCGGCGATGTCAGGCGGGGAAGGAGCGGCCAGCGCGGAGCAGGTGGAAGGGGCGCGGCTAGCGGCGCGCGCGGAGGCAGCGGCGGCGGCGGCAGAAGCGGCGAAGAAGGCAGACGCAGCCGAGGCCGAGGCACTTGCGGCACAGCGCGCGCGGGCTCAGGCTGCGGAGGGCGCCGCACAGGCGGGCCTCGAGCAGGCGACGGTCGGCGCTGTGGCAGCATCTGCTGCCTCCGAGCGCATGCATCAGCTCGAGAGCGGAGGTGGCGAGGACTTCGACGAAGAGCTCCGCAGGGTGCGTGCCACCTTCGCTCGCGGCGAGGGCGACCTCGCAGCGGCGCGCGCGGCGGAGCGCGACCGGCGCGAGGCGGCGCTGCAGGAGCGGCTGCGCAAGCGGCGCGAGGCGGCCGCCGCGCGGCGCAAGGCGGCCATCGATGCTGGGCAGGCGGACGCGGCCAGCTTCGAGGCGGAGGTTGCGCAGGAGAAGGCAGCCGAGGCGGAGGAGGTGGCTGGGCTGCAGGCGGCCCTCAAGGCGGAGGACGAGGGCGCCATCGTCGCTGTGGCCGCGCGCGACGCCGCGGCGTTCGCCGAGGCTGTGGCCGCCGAGGAGCAGGCGGAGGACGGCGGCAGCGCGGCGGCCGCTGAGCTGGCGCGCCTGCGCGCCGCGCACGCCGCTGCGAGCAGCGACCTGGACGAGCGCACCGCGGTGGAGCGCGCGGCGGCGAAGCAGCGGATGGATGCGAAGCTCGCGGCGAGGCGGCAGCGCAAGGCGGCGGCCGCCGCGCAGGAGGCATCCGTGGCGGACAAGGCGCTGGATGCAGCACGCGCCGCGGCGCTGGTGGGCGCGGAGGCGGACGCTGCTGCAGAGGGGCGCCGTCGCCGGCAGGCCATGTGGCGCAAGCTCGCGACGCAGAAGCGCGCGGCGATGGCGGCGGCGGCGGCGGAGGCCGCAACGCGGCATGTGGCGAGCCTCCTGGAAAGCGCCGAGGCGACCGCGGCAGGCCCGGGCTCCAAGCGCAAGGTGGGCGGCGCCGCCGCCTTGGCTGCAGCGGGCGCTGCTGCACGGCGCGCGCGCGGGCGCCTGGCGGTGGCGGCGGCGCAAAAGAAGGCGGCGGCAGCCAAGGCCTCGGCGCAGGCGCGGCGCGGGTTCAAGTCGAAGCGAGCGGCGCTGGCCAACAAGCTGTCTACCGAGCGTGCGCGGCGTGAAGCCGCGCTGGGCGAGAAGCTGCGCGCCGCCGGTGCGGACGAGGGCGCCGCGACGGATGCGATGGACGAGCTGGACGAGCAGCTGACAGCGGAGGAGGACGCGGCTGTGGCAGCTCTGCGGCAGCAGGAGCGGGAGGCAGCGAGCGGCGCTGCGACGGCGAGCGCGGCGCCGGCGGCCGCTGCGGCAGAGCACGGCGAAGGCTACGATGCCGAGCTGGCGCGCGTCCGGGCGGAGCTGGCGGCGGGCGAGGGCGACCTCGCGGCGGCGCGCGCGGCGGAGAAGGCGAAGCGCGAGGCGGCGCTGCAGTCCCGGCTGCGCGCGCGGCGCCAGAAGGCGGCGGAAGCGCGGAGCTCGCGCGGTGCGTCGGCGGAGGAAGTCGCGGCGGCCGAAGCGGCGGACGCCGCAGCCGATGAGCGCGACCAGCGGGCGCTCGCGGCGGCGCTCGCGGCCGAGAACGAGGGCGCGCTGCAGGCGAAGGCTGCCGAGGCGGCGGCGGCGAAGCGCGAAGAGGCGGCGAGGGCGGAGCGCGAGGCGGCGGCGGCGGCGCTTGCGGAGGCTGAGGCAGCAGCGGCTGCCAACAGCGCCGACGATGCGGCTGCGGCTGCGGCCGCTGCTGCGCGCACTGCCCTGGACAGGGCGGCTGTGGCGGAGGCGGCGGCGGCGGCAGAGTCCGATGCCATCGGTGCCGCGCACGCGGCTGAGGCCGCTGCGCTGAAGAAGGCGCTCGCGGAGGGCGAGGCGCAACTCCAGGCAGGCAACGCTTCCGAGCAGGCGCGGCAGCGCGCGAAGCTCGAGCAGCGGCTGGCGGCGCGTCGCGAGGCGGTGGCGCGCAAGGCCGAGGCGCGCAAACTCGCTGCGTTGGCGGAGGTGGGCGAAAGCGACGCCGCCGCCGCGGAAGCAGCTGCTGCAAGCGCTGCGGAAGCGGGGGCCCTCGCTGCCGCCGCGTCGGAGCAGGACGAGGCGCGGCGCGCGGCGGAGCTCGAGCAAGCGCACCGCGAGGAGGCGGAGCTGCACGAGGCGGAGGAGGCGGCGCGCGCCGCCGTCGCCGCCGCGGAGCGGGCAATGGCGCTTGAGCTGGTGGCGGATGGCGCGTCGGAGGAGATCGCGCGGCTGCAGGCGGAGCACAAGAAGCACCTGGGGGAGCTCGCGGCGCGGCAGCTCGCCGCGGCGCAGGCGCTGGCGGAGGAGGAGGAGGCCGCGGCGAAGCTAGCGGCGGAGGAGGCGGAGCGGGCGCTGCTGGAGAAGCAGGGGCGGCAGACGGACGAGGCGCGAGCTGCGCTGGAGGCGGAGGCCGCGGACGCAGAGGCGTCCGGGAGGGCCGAGGAGGCGCGCAAGCTGCGCGAGGACTTCGCGTCGGGGCAGGCGGCGGCGGCGGACGAGATGGCGGCGGAGCGCGCGAAGCAGGCGGAGCGCACGCGCAAGCGGCTGGAGGCGCGGCGGCGCAAGAAGGAGGCGGCGATGCTGCGCGAGCACGAGCAGGAGCGCGACGAGGTGCAGAAGGCGCTTGTGGAGGAGGTCGCGCAGAAGACGGTGCGTGGTCATCCTCGTTGCTCAGCATGCGCGCGTCTGTTGTCGCTGCCAGTGTTGACAAGTGTGCGTGCTGACCCCCCCTTTCTCTCTCTCCGCGTGCGCCCCTTCCCTCCTCCTCCCTCCCCTTCCTTTTGTCTTCCTTCTGTTTGCACCATTACCAGACCGAGGAGGAGCACGACCGCGAGCAGCGCGCGCTGCAGCGGGCTGTGGAGTCCGGCGCCGTCGATGCGTCGACCATAGGCGTGGCCGTTGAGTCGCTGATGCGGCGGCGGCACGACCGCGAGACGTCCGACCTCATTGCACGCCAGTACGGCGAGCGAGCGGCGGGCCTGCGCCATTCGCTGGAGAAGCTCTTCGAGGAGAAGGGCGAGGCGCGTGCTGTGGCGGTGCGCGAGGCGCGCGAGGTGGCGGCAGCGACGGCGGCGGCGCAAGGTCTCGACGCCGAAGCGGCGGAGGCGGCGTCGGTGGCGGCCGTCGAGGCGGCACTTGCCGAGGTCGACCGCAAGTTCGTGGACAAGCAGAAGGATGTGGAGGCGAGCACCGTGGGCGAGATTGAGGGGCGGCACTCAGCCGAGGTGCTGGCGCTGCGCAAGCGGCAGCTGGCCGAGGCGGCCGAGGCGCTGGAAGAGCTCGCGCCCGAGGAGGCGGAGCGGCAGCGGCAGCAGGCGCAGGAGGAGCAGGCGCGTGCGCACGAGGAGCTCGAGGTTCGCAAGCAGGCGCTCGAGGCGGAGCGCGACGCGCGCATCGCCGCCATCGAGGCACAGCGCGAGGCCGAGCTCGCCGCCATCGCCGAGGCGCAGCAGCAGGAGATGCACGCGCTGGAGGAGGAGATCGCGGCGAAGCTCGCGGCGGAGAAGTCAGAGATGGATGCGAAGCTGGCGCAGCGGCGACGCGAGCTGGAGGACGACCAGAAGCAGCGCATGGACGCGCACATGGAGGAGCTGGGCGGTCTGGACGTCGCGGCGCGCGAGGCGGAGAAGGACAAGCTGCTCAAGAAGTTCGACGCGGACAAGTCGGCGGCGGAGGCGGCGCTGAACAGCGAGCGCGACCAGAGCAAGCGGCGCCTGGAGGCCAAACTGGCGAAGCGCAAGGCGGCGAAGAAGCGCAAGGCGGAGGACGAGGCCCAGGCGAAGGCGCAGGAGGAGGCCGTCAAGGCGGAAGCCCAGCAGGAGATCGTGCGCGCGGGCGCTGAGCGTGAGATCAAGATGCAGGATGATCTCGCGAACGACGCGATCAAGGCGCTCTCCTCGCCGATGAAGCGCAAGCTGGCTGGTGGTGAGGGTGGTGCCACCGGGGCTTCGCCAAGCAAGTGGGGTATGGCAAAGCAAGCGTCGCAGAAGGTTTTGCTGGAGCGGCGCAGCTCGAACGCCAACCTTCTCGCAAACGAGGGTGGCTCACCCTTGAAGGGCCAGGTGCCGGTGCAGCAGCAGCAGCAGCAGCAGCAGCAGCAGCATATGGCCGCGGCTGGCCCGCCAGCTCAGATGTCTGGCGACCTGCTGGAGCAGCTCAACCGCATGGAGGTAAGGATGCCGCGCTATCGAACAACGCCGGCCGCGCTCTTCTGTGCTCTGGAGCTAACCCTCAGCCCCCCCCTCTCGCATTTTCTCTCCCTCTCCTCCCTCTTTTAGAAACTGCTTAAGCACGTGATGCAGAAGCAGACGGTTCTGCAGAAGAAGCAGGAGCAGGCACAAGATGCCGCGCTGGCACTACAGCAGGCGGCTCCAGCATTGGTCGCCGCGGCGACGGCTGCCGACGCTGCGGTGCCCCCCGTGCATGCCCCGGAAAGCATCGCACCGTTGCATGCGCGTTCGACCACCTCGGCAGCGGCAGGGGCTTGGCTCACACCGGCCGCCACTGCGGACGACAGGAGCGCCAACGGTGCGGCTGCGCCGCTCGAGCTGCTGCCGAGCGCCCGGCTCGACGGGCGCGAGGCTGCGCGGTTGGCCTTCGGGCGGCGTCTGCTCAAGCTCATGGGCGCGCCCAGCTCGGGGAGCACGGTGGATTGCGGCCGCCTCACGCTGCTGGCAGCACGGTCGCTGCCGCGCGCGGCACCAGGATCGGCGGACGGCGACGGTTTTGGCGGCTCGTACGTTCTGCGGGTCGACGGCCAGACCGGCAGCGTGGTCAAGGGCAAGGTCATCGTGCATGTGGAGCGGCTGCGGCGCAGCGCTGAGCTCGCAGCGACACTGGCGCACGCTGTTGCGCGCTGCCGCTCGCTCGCGGCGGTTCCGGCTGGCGGCGGTGCGGTGGACGAGGACTCGGCCGCTTTCAACGCCTTGTTCCAGCAGGCGCTCGCGGCGTGCGGGCAGCAGCTGTTCGAGCAGGAGGTGATGGGCACCGGCGGCCAGAGTGCGGTGATGCCAGCAACGCTGGCAGCGGCGGCGGAGCCTGCGACGGCGGAGGGATCGACCGCCGCCGCAGGCATGGGCACATGGGCTCCGGAGGGCTTGCAGCAGCGCATGGAGCGGTATGGTCTCATGCTCAAGCACCCGCAGCTGCAGCAGGCGCTGCGACCGGCGCGTGGAGGCGGCGGCGGCGGTGGCGGCGGCGGTGGCGGCGGCGGCGGCGGCGGCGGCGATGACTTCAACCTCGACAGCGACGACGATGACGGTGAGGGCGCCCGCGACAACGACCCCGAAGAAGCCGCGCTCCGCGTGGCCGCATCGCGCGAGCACGTGCGCGCGCTGCGGCAGCGGCTCGATGAGCTCGAGTCCGCGCATCTGGAGGCGATGAAGAAGGTGAACGAGGCGCGCGAGGGGGCGGAGTGGTACGAGGAGGCGCTTCAGGACGAGGAGGATCCAGAGGAGAAGGCGGAGCTCGCTGCGCAGGTGGACCAGGCGCGCGCTCAATTTGCGGAGGCGCAGCTCGAGCAGCAGAAGGTGGACTCGCGGCTTAAGGCGCTGCGGGAACGGATGGAGGAGATGGAGAGCCAGCTGCCGACGGAGTAAGAACAGGTGGTGCCAGGTCTTGGCTGCTGGGCAGCGAGTGTGTGGAAAGTCACGCCACGCACTCTGCGCTTGTCCGCAGTCGATACTACGGTACTTTTCTGGTGGCTGGTGGGTCTTGCTTGGCAAGTAAGTTCCTATCTAGAATTCTACAAGTAAAGTTTTAAGCTTTTGGGTCGTCGAGGAACCGATCGAGGGCAGGGCGCGGTGTTTCGCACACACGCGCTGACCACTCGAACTTGTGCTCGTTACTTCCGGGTGATGATTGAGCACGATTCTCAGCGAACAAGTCGCAGAGAATATGTCAATCGTCACAGCCGTTATTCACGGTGCAGGTTCGTCGTCATGGGGATGCTACATTA
>Ga0308021_10000554_pt1 | contig 17550 bp, 14 predicted proteins | sample Neamet351_FD_201296 | JGI IMG/M metagenome (GOLD analysis project Ga0308021, IMG submission 201296) | Marine microbial communities from water near the shore, Antarctic Ocean - #351 | ecosystem: Environmental > Aquatic > Marine > Unclassified | place: Southern Ocean | collected 2014-10-02
TCTAAAGTATCTCCTGCATGTTCTATATTGGTGATAAACAATAATAAATCTTGGCAACGATGACGCTCATCTTCAGTTAAATCCTGACCTCCCAATTCCAACAAGTAGGCATTAATTTGTTGATGAAAGTCGTCAATAATATCGTCACTTTGATGAATCTTTTTCTCTAGGGCATCATAACGTTCAGTCATCCCTAAGTGCACTTCACGCAACATATCTTCTAACAACTCGCCCATAGTTAGAGTGTCTCGCACTACGTTAGCCAGGGCAGCAGAGGGCGCCGTATCTTGCACATTTTTAAGGTATTTAGGGCTTGGCAAAGGCGCTAAAGTTTCCCGTGGCAAACGCGTATCTATCCAACCTGCCAACTTACTCACAATTAACATACCAAAAGCAGCTACAGTGACATTGAACAAACAGTGCATTAATACCAATTGCCAAGCTGGGTCCATACTTACATAGTTAAGCCCAATATGAACTTCGGCTACCCATGGTGAAAAAGCCATGGCGCCTATAGAACGTAATAGTAGGTTGCCTAAGGGGGCAACACGTTTGGCATTGCTCGACTTACGGGACAAATACACCGGAATGCCAGCACTACCAATATTAACACCAAGGATGAGAAGCAAGCCCGATTCAACACCGATAACTTCCGCGCCCACTAAGCCTGCCAACAGCAGCACCATCACTAGACTAGAATGTAATAAGAAGGTCAATAAAGCAGCAAACACGATAGCCAGCCAAGGCTCCGCAATAAGGCTCTGCAGCATTTCGCTAAAGAGTTCCGAGCCTTGCAGAGGCACGGCTTGTTGCCGCAATAAACTTAACGCCAATAGCATTAAACCTAAGCCCATGACTGCTTCGCCAATACCGTGTTGGCGTTTATCTTTAGCGCGTAATTCCATAAACACGCCAACGGCAACTAACAAAGGGCTAAGCGCACTAAGATCGAAGGAAAGAACGAGAGCAACTAGGGTGGTCCCCACATCAGCCCCTAACAATAGCGCTAATCCAGCTTCACCTTGAACACCTAAGGAGGCAGCAAGCAAGGCAGACGCCGTGCTACTTTGAAGAATAAGAGTGAGCACAACGCCCAAGCCTAGAGCAGACCATACACCCGCAAAACGATCCCGAATAAAATACGCAAGACGGCCACCAAAAGCCCGTTTCATTCCCTGCTGCACACGTTTTAAGCCCCAAATAAGCAAGGCTACCCCGCCTGCTAAACCAATGAGCAGTTCGGTAATACTGGTGTCTGATACAGGGTCGATATGCGCCTCTTAATAACTAGAATATTGTCCTTGGCGGGGTTGCATTGTGCATGGTGAGAATGCCACACTGCAAACTACACTATAGAGTAACACAAGAACTGAATAATACTAATAACATGGGCCATATAGTCATGAAAAATAAAGTTATTTTGCTCATTTTAGATGGTCTAGGCTATTCCTATGCACGCAAGCTCATGGGCAACTTAGAGGGTTGGGTCGACTCGGGAGAAGCCACCCTATGGAAAGGCCAAAGTGCACAAGGCCACCACGGAGGAACAGACGCTATCATGCGAGACATCCCTATTTATTACTTTGCCAACCCTAATAATCCCATTCATGGGCCAGCACAAGATCACGTTATTACTCAAACAGCCCTTGCACCAAGCATTTTGCAACGCATGGGCATTGCTATACCTGAGTCGATGCAAACCAAACCAGTTTGGAACTAACACATGACAAGCCCCACCGCTGCAGACCATCATTTTGACTACATTGTTATCGGCGCAGGTTCGGCTGGCTGTGTATTAGCCAACCGCTTAAGTGCAGACTTAAATTGCGAAGTACTGTTACTAGAAGCTGGCCCAAGTGACCGCCACCCTCTAATTCACATGCCTGCGGGCGTTGGGCTATTACTCAACCATAAAAAGCTCAATTGGCGTTATAAGTCCGCACCACAAGAAGCTATGAATGGGCGCCAAATAACCATACCCAGAGGAAAAACCTTAGGCGGTTCCAGTGCAATTAACGGCATGGTTCATATACGCGGCCAACGCGAAGATTATGACGCGTGGCGCGCCTTAGGCAATGCTGGCTGGGGTTATGACGACGTATTGCCCTTTTTTCGCCAGTCAGAAACAAACTTAGGCGCTAATCTTGACTCTGGCTATCATGGCAGTCACGGCCCATTAACCATAAGTGACCGGTCTTATACTCATCCTTTAAGCGACCAATTTGTTGAATCTGCAGTAGCTACAGGCATGGTTCATAACCAAGACTTTAACGGCAAGCAACAAGCCGGCGCAGGTCGCTACCAAGTTGCCCAAAAAGAAAGCAGGCGATGCAGTGCAGCGGTGGCTTATTTACACCCTATTACAGACCGCCCTAACCTAACAGTGGTCACAGGGGCCCATGTTAAACGTATAATTATTAAAGATGGCAAGGCATTGGGAGTAGGTTATCAGGTAGATAATCGAGTAAGCCATGCCTTTGCAAGTAAAGAGGTGATTCTGAGCGCTGGGGCAATTGGCTCACCTCAATTGCTCATGTTATCTGGCATAGGCCCTGCGGATGAGCTAGCTAAGCATAATATAAAAATGCACTTAGACTTACCTGGCGTAGGTAAAAACCTGCAAGATCACCTTAACGTTTCTGTACTAGCCCGCACCAAAGAAGCCAATAGTCTTTACGGTGTAGACAAAGGCATTGGCGCTTTAGCTACAAGCATACGATATTTTTGGAACAAGTCTGGCCCAGGGTCCTCCAACGGCGTCGAATGTGGTGCTTTTACTAGCTCTAGCTTCAGCCCCAACCGGCCCGACATTCAACTCCATGTTATCCCCTTAATGTTATTCCCCGAACCCGTACCTGAGATAAAGGCGCACGGAGTCACCATTCATGCATGTAATTTACGGCCTACAGACGTAGGCGAAATAACCTTGGCCAGCGCCGATCCTAAACATTCACCGATCATAGATCAGCGTTTCTTACAGACCCAAGGCAATATTGACCGTATGCGTGAGTGTATTTATATATGCCGAGAAATACTCGCCAGTGGACCCTTTGCAGACCTCATAAGCAATGAATACTCACCCGGCAGTGACGTGCTTTCAGATGCCCAAATCTGCGACTTTATAAAAGCCACCGCAGAAACCGAATACCACCCTGTAGGCACTTGTGCTATGGGGCAAGGCGAACTAGCCGTGGTAGACGCAGCACTGCGCGTTCACGGCATTAAAGGTTTGCGTGTAGCCGACGCATCCATTATGCCTACACTTATTAGTGGCAATACCAATGCAACATGCGTCATGATAGGAGAAAAAGCGGCGGCAATGATTATTGCCGATGCTCAGCGCTAAACCGTTCGGTAGTTACGGAGGCTTGGGCTCTATCACCGTAACGCTCACCATGCACTGTTTGTTGGTTGATCAAGGCATTAAGCTGTGCGACCACGTCGGCATCTAGCACTAAGTCATTAGCGCCTATATTTTCTTCTAGGTGCTCTAAGTTTTGAGTACCCGGAATAGCAATAACATTGTCGCCTTGGGCAATCACCCAAGCCAAGGCAAGCTGCGCAGGAGTGCAACCTTGGCGCTGCGCTAACTTCACATACGCAGGTAGTAACGACAGGTTGCCTGGGTAGTTATCGGCACTAAAACGAGGAATGGTGCGACGCAAGTCATGTTCTGCCAACCCCGAAGTATCATGTAGCTTGTTAGTTAAAAAGCCCCTCGCTAAAGGGCTAAAGGCCACGTATGCTGCACCAATATCTTGGCTGGCCTTGAGTACTTCAATTTCAGCATTACGTGTCCATAAAGAGTATTCCGACTGAATAGCGCTGATTGGGTGTTCCGCGTGAGCTTTATACAAGTCTGCAGCACCTATTTCTGACACCCCTATGACACCAATTTTTCCCTCTCGCTGTAAATCAGCCAAAGCGCCAATGCTATCCTCAATAGGCACCGTAAAATCACGCCGATGCAAATAATACAGATCTATATGTTCAGTTTGTAACCGCTTCAAGCTGGCTTCACAGGTGGCCCGTATATGGTCTGGCCTGCCATTAACGCTGGGTTTGCTGTCAGGCTGCTGGCCAAAGCCACACTTGCTAGCCAGAAAGAACTCGCTGCGCCTCTGGCTAACAAACTTACCAATCATGGATTCATTGTGGCCATAGCCATACACAGCCGCTGTATCAAGCATGGTATACCCTAAGTCTAGAGCCTTACTCAGAAACGTTTCGCTATGCTTATCACCGCTCTTTTCGCCATATCCATGGGATAAACTCATACAACCTAAACTAACTGCGGATACTGGGCGCTTAGCAAGTAAGCGCGTGTTATTTGGCATGTTATTGATTCTCATTTATAGAAGCGGCGAAAGGAGCGTTAATAGCGAATTAAGGTAGCGCTGCAACACGTATCGCGTTATCAGCCAGTGTCTCGATTTAGCCATCAATTGTAAAGGTGCTAATCTATTCACATGCCTTTTCAAAGGGTGACAGAGCCACCTCTTCATCTTCAACATAATTTATTATGTATCCAAACTTTACCATTTGTAGCTCCCTTTAACCGTTCGCTGCTTGATTTACAAAATACGTGACATTTTTATGACCAATATCATCACTTGTGTATATCTTTATGTGACGCCTCTTTTTCCCACTACCTTCCAATATGGAATCAGTATCAATAAAGTTATACCCATTACTGAATTCAATTGAAATATGTTCTTTGTATGTATAAATGCCACCAATCAATGTATTTGACACATTAAAGACCAAACCACCATATTTAACACTTTCGATTAATTCTTTATTAGCTTCTAAAAAGATATCTCTTATTGCAATAACCAGATCAAACTGCCCAGAAGAGAGGGATTGTATATCGGAAATATAGTCGCTTACTTTGTCATTAGCTGAAATATTCATATTCTTTGTTACTTGAATAGTGAAGAGTTATACCGCAACGCCCATCACATTAGTCTGAGCAATCACACGGTCATCACCCAAGGTTTGCAATACAAACAATAAATCGCGCCAGCCTTCACAATGACTGGTTCTAAACTTTAATAAGTCTGTGGCATTGGGGTCTAACAATAAGAAATCTGCTTCGTTACCTACTACAAAATTACCTATTTTGTCATCCATATCAAGCGCTTTTGCGCCACCTAAAGTAGCAAGATAAAAACTTTGTTCTGGGCTAAGATTATGGCCATTAAGCTGCTGCATTTTATAGCCATCTGCTAAGGTTTGGAGCATGTTGAAACTGGTGCCACCACCGACGTCTGTGCCCATGCCTATTTTTATGCCGTGGCCCTGCAGCCGCTGCATAGGAAATAAACCAGAACCGATAAACATATTAGAAGTTGGGCAATGGGCAATTGCAGAATCGGTTTGCGCTAACCGTTCACATTCGCTGTCACATAGATGAAGACTATGAGCAAACACACTGCGCTTACCTAACAAACCGGCTTGGTCATATACATCTAAATAGTTTTTTGCCTTAGGAAAAAGTGTTTTTACCCACTCAATTTCATCAGCATTTTCTGCAAGGTGAGTGTGTATATACACGCCTTCATGCTCTGCCAACAAACGCCCTGCTGCTGCTAACTGCTCATCGGTAGATGTCGGCGCAAACCTTGGTGTAATAGCGTACTGAAGGCGATCAACGCCGTGCCAACGCTGTATAAGCTGCTTACTTTGATCATAACTCGTTTGCGCAGTATCCAGCACGTTCGCCGGCGCATTGCGATCCATCATAACTTTGCCGGCAATAATGCGCATATTGTGTTTTTGAGCTTCGGTAAACAATGCGTCTACAGATTCTGGATGTACAGTGCAAAACACCAAGGCTGTAGTGGTGCCATTGTGTAACAATTGGTCAATAAACACTTTAGACACTGCTGCGGCTTTTACTGGGTCTTTAAAGCTAGATTCAACGGGAAAGGTATAGGTATCCAACCACTCCAACAATTGTGTACCGTAGGCGGCGATCATTTCTGTTTGTGGATAATGAATATGGCAATCCACAAACCCTGGCACGATCAGATATTGGCTACAATCTTCTACCTTAGACACTTGTTTAGGAGTGAGCTCTTTAGCAATAGAGTCATAGTCACCCATTTTGTGCACTAGGCCATTTTTAATCCACAGTATGGCATCAGGCTGATAATCAACTGCTGCTGTATGCTTGTCTGGCTCGCTTAGGCAATGTAACAGTGGGCCACGCATTAGACGTTCAGACATACTCTAAGTTCTCTTTAGTAAGGTTTACAGAGTCGCCTGCAGTCGCCGCTTTATCATTAGTTGCCTTAGAATTTTGATATAAGTCCATCACCTGAGCTGCAATAGCAATCGCCACTTCCATGGGCTGTTTGCCACTGATGCCAGCTTTACCCATAGGGCAGTTCAAGTGATCGATGGTCACTTGAGAATAATTTTTAGCCGCTAATCTTTGACGAAACTTACGGCCTTTGGTGACTGAACCGATCACCCCTAAATAACTCGCATCTGCGCGATCTAGCACCGCTTGGGTAAGGGATAAATCCACCCCATGATGATGGGTCATGATTAAGTAACAACTTCCTGCTACACAATCTACCACATGATCCTGTGGATGCTCTTCATGCACACCCACCACACCTACGGGCAACTGTTTAGGCAACATATCGTAACGGCTATCCACCCACGTTATCTGAACAGGTAATTGCGCTAGCAATGGCACCAATGCCCGGCCAACATGACCTGCTCCAAAAACAACCACGGGCAGCTTAATGGTACTGAATATTTCGAACATAAGGCTCACCTTACCACCACAGCATTGGCCTAAGCTCGCACCAAGAGGGTAGTCAATCATTTGTGTCTTGCCCCTGTGGGCCAACATCTCACGGGCTTGAGCAATCGCTTTATATTCTAGGTGCCCACCGCCGATGGAATCGAACTGCTTATCTTCAGTGACTAGAATTTTACTCCCTACCCCACGAGGTGATGAACCCTGCAAAGCTACAATACTCACCATTACATAGGCTTGGTTTTGTTGTTCACACTGCCACTGGGCAGCAAGCCATGTTTTCATGATGCTTCTGCCCCTGTAGTAGGTTTAATCAATTTAGCAGCTTGAAGCGCCCACAATACTCGCTCTGGAGTGGCTGGCGTATCTAATTGAGGATTCACCTGCTCGCCACCAGCAGCCCAAATGGCATCTCGCAATGCCGACCACACAGAAATACCGTGCATTAAAGGGGGCTCTCCCACAGCCTTGGAGTGAAAAATAGTGGCCTCATGATTTTTGCTGTCTTGCAACAATGCCACATTAAACTGTTTAGGCGTATCGCCCACGGCAGGTATTTTGTAGCTAGCACCGCCATTGGTTTGCAGGCGACCATCTTTGCCCCACACCAATTCTTCAGTTGTAAGCCAACCCATGCCCTGAATAAAACCCCCTTCTACTTGGCCTAAATCGATACCCGGGTTAATACTTTCACCCACATCGTGCAGAATATCTACCCTAGGTATCGTATAAGTACCAGTAAAGGTGTCCACTTGTACTTCGCTGACAGAAGCACCACAGGAGTAATAGAAGAATGGATTACCTTTAGCTTGTTCACGGTTGTAGTGGATTTTTGGAGTGCGGTAATAGCCCGTGGCAGACATGGAGATACGCGCCATGTAGGCCTCTTGCGTTAGCTCTGCAAAGGAGATGCTATCGTTAGGCCATGAGACTTTACCGTCACTAAATACCACGTTTTCAGCGTCAACCTGATGGGTGTCTACAACATGATCAATTAGTCGCTGCTTAATAGTAAGCGCCGCATTACGGGCAGCCTGACCGTTAAGGTCTGTACCACTTGAAGCAGCAGTAGGCGAGGTGTTGGGCACCTTATCAGTGCGGGTTGAAGTAACCTCTATATACTCTAAAGGTAGACCTAGCTCAGCTGCAACAATCTGTGCAATTTTAGTATGTAAACCTTGGCCCATCTCTGTGCCGCCATGATTTACTTGCACAGTGCCATCCGTATAGATATGTACCAGAGCACCGGCTTGATTAAGGAACATGGCGGTAAAGGAAATGCCGAATTTGACTGGCGTTAAGGCTAAGCCTTTGATGTAACGTCCACCATTTTTTAGGGACACTTGGTTGTCTTTTCGAATGACTTCCCTACGGGCCCAGTAGTCACTGGATTCGACCAGCTCATCAACAATTCGAGTTAGATCCACACCCGTTACTGTCTGGTGGTATGGTGTGGTATTACGCTGATCTTGGCCGTATAAATTGGCCTGCCTTACTAACAAAGGGTCTTTGCCAAGGCTGCGGGCAACATCATCCAGCATTTGCTCTGCTAACATCATGCCTTGTGGCCCACCAAAGCCTCGAAAAGCCGTGTTTGACGCAGTGTTTTGGAACCAACGATGGCCGGTAATAGTGGCCGCTGGCAAGTAATAGGCATTATCTGTGTGGAACATGGCTCTATCCACAATGGCGTCAGATAAATCTGGGCTACAACCACATAAACCATGGAGATCTGCATTGACGGCGGTAATATGTCCGTCTGAATCAAACCCTACCTGTGCTTGGTTTACAAAAGGATGACGCTTACCTGTGAGGGCCATATCGTCACTTCGTGCAAGGCGCAGCTTTACAGCTTTTTGGTTGCGCACGGCTAACAAGGCTGCAAGGCAAGCCCATTGTGCCGCTTGAGTTTCTTTACCCCCAAAACCACCACCCATACGGCGCATATCTACCACAACCTTGTGCATCGGCAGGGCCAATACTTCGGCCACCAGCTTTTGCACTTCACTAGGATGCTGGCTAGAACTGTGTATCAATACACCGCCATTGTCTTGGGGAATTGCGAGAGACACCTGCCCTTCTAGGTAAAAGTGTTCTTGGCCACCCACCTGCTGATTTATGCTCAGGGTATGGACCGATTCGATTAATGCTGTGGCACTGTCGCCCTTCACTAAACTGTGACTCGGGCGAACTTGTTTGCCACTTGTCTGGGCTTGCTCCAAGGTTAACAAAGGCATTGAGGGATCTACATCCGCCTGGCCTAACAGTGCAGCTCTGCGGGCAGCGTCGCGACTAGTAGCAGCAACAGCAAATAGTGGCTGAGCAAAGTAGCTTATGTGCTGTTCTACCAATAAAGGGTCCCCACCAAATACCGGGGCAATGTCTACGTGGCCGGGAATGTCTTGTGCAGTGATGACGTCTACCACGCCATCTGCAGCGGCAACAGCAGTTAAATCCTGACGCTTTAGCAGGCCACATGCCACATTCGCCATCCCTACATAGGCATGTAAACACCCTTCTGGCGCAGCAATATCGTCAATGTATAATGCTTTACCTGTGAGGTGCAGTTGGGCGCTTTCATGGGGCGTGGGTTTGCCCATTACACTGGCATGGGGATGAGCCGTATTTGTTGAGTTTTGACCCTTGATGTTAGGTAGTTTTCTCATCACATGGCCTCCTTTAAAAAGCCCTGAATGAGGTTAGCTGTCACCTGCTGACGGTAGGCAGCGCTGGCTCTCATATCATCAATGGGCTGATAGTCTTGAGCAAGCCATAAGGGAACCTGAGCAACCAGTTCATGTGTTAAGGGCTGACCTAACAATTGGCTTTGAGTCTCACTAGCCATTTTCGGGATGGCTGCCATACCGCCGCAGGCAATATTGATCTGAGTGACTTTTCCCCGTGCTGCTGCGCCTTGCTCTACGGTAATACTCATGGCAACACAGGTGGCAGAAATATCATCTTCGGCGCGTTTACTCACTTTCTCCACCGATACCCGTTGACCGCTCAATGGTAATGGCAATATGACACTGTGAATAAATTCACCCGCCTTTAAGGCCGTTTGTTTATAACCTAAATTAAACTCTTTCAGAGGGATAGTACGCTGATTTAAACCACGCTGAAGGATCAGTTGGGCATCCATCACTAGCAATAATGGAGGTATGTCGGCAATTGGAGAACTGTTAGCGATGTTACCTACCAGAGTGCCACGGTTACGTACTTGACGTGAAGCAAAGCGTCCTAACAAATCACTCATAGCAGGCAAGGGCTTCTGACAAAACGCTTCAACTGCACTAAGGCTTACACCTGCGCCTATGTGAATGTGGTTATCTTGCTGCTCAATACACTGGAGTTCTGCCACACCCGTGACATCGATCAAACGGTCAATAGACTTAAGGCCGTGGGTAATGTCTAAGGCCAAGTCCGTAGACCCTGCTACCAAGCGCGTTTGTGGGAATGCCTCATAGGCCAGCGCCAATTCATCAAGGCTAGACGGCGTCATATAAGCTTGGGCAGAAACGTCTCCAGCATGAGATTGGGATTGGGCATGCGATTGGCATGCCATATTACTTAACTGAGCAAGGCAGTGATCATAACCACCCACCTGGTCAAACAAAGGATCCATCGCTCGATCCATCGATGCTAATTGGTCAGCAGCCAAAAGGATAGGATGATAACCAGTACAGCGACATAAGTTGCCAGATAATGCGAGTTCAACACCATGACGATGCTTTTCAAAAGCCTCAGGCGTAGCTAATTCATTTGCCGGTGTGTTGAGCCACCAAACCACAAGAGACATCACAAACCCTGGACTACAAAAACCACACTGACTAGAGTGACAGTCCACCATAGCGCGTTGCACAGGATGTAGCCCTTTATTTAGCGTGGAGCCCTGCAGTGTATCTAAGGTAATCACATGACAGGCATGTAGACTGCCCAAGAGTGCAATACAGGCGTTGACACTGCGATAAACAATTGCGCCTTGCTCAAGTTCACCGACAATAACTGTGCAAGCACCACAGTCTCCTACAGCACAGCCTTCTTTGGTGGCTGTTAAGCGTTGGGATTCTCTTAACCACTGCAGTAGGGTGGTGTCTGCTGCTGGATCTACTACCTCAATAGCAGTTTTATTTAATAACAGGTGCATTTGCGGTACTCTAAGCTGTAATCTAATTCGCTAGAGTGGTATCTTCTCAATACCTGTCTGTTTAGTCAACTTTTCATTGACCCTAGATCGCCTGTCATATACATTATCCTTTTAGTAACTCTTCTAGCATCCAATGGCACACCCTATGACCACAAACATTTCAAGAGGACCCTATAAGCCAGGCCGTATTAGGGAACAAAGTCGAGACTTGATCTTGCAAGCTGCCGAAACAGAATTCGCCTGTCATGGGTTTCGTGGCGCAACCATGCAACGCATCGCTGAGTCTGCTCAAGTACCTAAGGCCAACATTCATTATTATTTTTCTAACAAGCTGGGCCTTTATGGCGCAGTGTTGGAAAACACTCTTAACCTGTGGGATACCATATTCAACGAACTTTCTAGCCACGATGAGCCTGCAGACGTACTAAGCCGGTATATTGATGCAAAAATGGATTTTTCCCGCACTCACCCTACGGCCTCACGCTTGTTTGCTAAGGAAATGATTAGTGGAGCGCCTCATTTGAGCGCATATCTGCAGCAGGATTATCGTCTGTGGTTTAAGCAACGCATGAGTGTTTTTGAAAGCTGGGTAGCTCAAGGAAAAATGGATGACGTAGATCCTGCACATGTGATTTTTATGATTTGGGCCAGCACCCAATACTATGCTGACTTTGAGCCACAAATTCTCATTGCTACCGAGGCCCCACGCTTAACAGAGCAAGCATTTGCCGCAGCAGCTGACTCTATTAAGCACATCATACTCAAAGGTTGTGGCATAACTGCAGTTTAATCACCCTCACCACTCTCCTGATACTGACGATCAATACCCACTTGTGGCTTTTCATGCAACACGTGTTCAAACGACTGTAAACGTTTATATACAGAAATTAATTCAACAATAGTTGGCCAAGAATTGATCAAGTACTGGAACGAATTACTAACCTGCCCAAACGCCGTCAATATCTGCTGCAAGATACCAAAGGTAATGGTGCCCGCAACGATGGTTGGAATGAGGATGATATAGGCAAATAAATTATCCGCCTGCAAGTAAAAGCTACGAGCAACGTTAAAGTACATGTAGTGAAAATATAGCCGAAAGTAATTTTTGCGCACATTACCAAACAACTCAGTTAATGTTAATGGCTGCGCACGGTCTTCGTGGTCCTCTCCGTAGACCAACTCTTTACGATAGGCAGCTTCAACTCTCTGATTACGAAACTCTAAACCTGGCAACTTGATGCCAACAAAAGCCATGAGCATAGTACCGAAAATAGACCAAAAAATAGCGGCATAAAATAAAGGTGAAGCGATGACACCTATAATAGGCAACTCTGTAACATATTGAGATAACGACCACAGGACTGGTAAAAAGGCCACCAAGGTCATAAAGGCATCAACTAAGGACACGCCCAAACCTTCCATAATACCCGCAAAACGCATGGTATCTTCCTGCACTCGCTGCGCTGCACCTTCAACCTGCCTAAGATGTGTCCACCTAGACGCATAAAACTGGTTCATAGCCATACGCCAGCGGAAAATATAGTGGCTAACGAAGAATCGAGTCATTACAAACACCATGACGGCCAAAAACGCAATTTGACCAAAAATAATAATTAGGTCATACAACTGTGTGGCGGTCACACTACCTGGTTCGGCAAGTGCCCCTTGAATACTATCGAAAAATGGTCGCCTCCACGTGTTGATAGCAACTGACACCTGCACCGAAAAATAGGTACTAAACAATATAAGGGCTGTGCCAAAAATAGACCACAGTTGCCATTCGTGAGGTGAAACACGCATCCAAACTAGGCCAAACATCATCAGCGTAGTGAAATAATAGAGGTAAAACCAGATAAAGTCAGCGCTAACAAAATGGCCCAAACCAAGGACCGGTTCAGCATCTTCGCCTGGCAGTTCAAAGCCTAACAATGTTCCTAATTGGTCTCCCCAGCCATACCAAACACCAATACATAAACTTGCCCACAGGATAAGTGTGATGAAAAACCATCGAGGATTAGGAAAAAAAGATTGAAACATAAGGACCTCCCGTAGAACGTTTTAAATGAGATATACCTACTTAACGTAAGATTAGGCAATTGTGCAAACAATATCTACCTATGGGTAGGCTTGACATCGTAAAAGGTCAGTGAAATAATCCATTTGACACGCTTGGTATACCATAATACAAATGCGAAAAAACATTGCCTGTGCACACATAGGTTAGGGAGTTGTTGCTATGAAATTTTCTTTATTTCTCCACATGGAGAGATCTGATCCAGCCAAGCCCCATAAAGAGCTATTTGACGAGTTAGTAGAACTCACGCTCATGGTGGAGAAAGCAGGATTTGAAACCGTGTGGATTGGTGAGCACCACATGATGGAGTTCACTATATCTCCTAACCCCCTTAACTTTATGGCCTATCTTGCCCCTATTACCAAGACCATTCGTTTAGGCTTAGGCACTATTGTTGCTCCGTTTTGGAACCCGGTTCGCCTTGCTAGTGAAGCTGCACTTGTGGATATGATGAGCAATGGCCGGCTTGATTTTGGTATTGCCCGTGGTGCCTATCAATCTGAATTTGATCGTATGACAGACAACATGTCCGCTAAAGAGGGCGGTGGCCCCTTGCGTGAAATGATCCCAGCCTTACAAAAGCTGTGGATTGGTGACTACGCCCATGATGGCGAGCACTACTCTTTCCCCACCTCTACAGCTATTCCTCGTGTTACACAAAAGCCTTTTCCACCTATGTGGGTGGCCGCGCGAGAGCAAGAGTCACACGATTATGCGGTAAAAAGCGACTGTAACGTTATGATAACGCCGCTTATCGCAGGTGACGCTAGCATTGAACTAGCTTGCGAACGTTTTAAGCAAGCGTGTATTAACTACCCAGAAAAACCAACACCTCAATTACTAGCCCTGCGTCACACATGGGTACATGAAGAAGACGACGATTGGCGCACCGGTGCTCAGGCCCTACGTGATTGGTACGCTTACTTTTACGCATGGTTTAAAAATGACCAAGATCCAGTGGATGGTTTTGTGAAACCATTAACTGACGCTCAAATGGATGAATTGCCAGGTTTTGGCTTAGATGATTTACATGCCAACCTGCTTATCGGCACACCCACGGAAGTGACCAAGCGCATTAAACATTACGAATCCATTGGTATTACCCAATTTAGTTTTTGGAGCGATAACGGCCTACCCCATGCCGAAAAGAAAAAGTCTCTCCAGTTGTTTATAGACAAAGTTATGCCTAACTTTAATCAGGAATAAATCATGCATTTTGAAGTACGTAAAGTTGTTACCACCATCGAAGAAATCCGCATTGAAGGAGGCAAAGCTGCCGCTACACCTATCAAAATGGTGGGTGTGGCTTATATTATTAAAAACCCATGGGCAGACCAAGGTTTTGTAGAGAACCTACGTCCAGAAATCACTTCAGGCTGTTCTGAACTAGGTGAAGAAATGGTGGCAGCTATGTTATCTCACTTTCCTAGTGGCGACGCTATTGAGGCTTACGGCAAAGCTGCTGTGATTGGCCTAGACGGTGAAATTGAACATGCCTCTGGCATCATTCACACATTACGTTTTGGAAACCACTACAGAGATGCCGTTAACGCAAAAAGCTTTTTGAGTTTTACCAATAAACGCGGACCAGCCGGCACCTCGATTCAAATCCCTATGATGCATAAAGACGATGCTGGCTTTCGCTCTCACTACATCACTTTAGAAATGCACATTGAAGATGCTCCTGCAGCCGATGAAATCATCATTGTGCTTGGCGGTTCAGATGGTGGTCGTGCACACCCTCGCATTGGCAATCGTTATATGGACATGGAAGAAATTGCAGCAGAAAAAGCTGCAGCAGGCGCTTAATGGATTTATTTTGCCCAAAGGGCACCCACTACCAGATATTTGGTAAGCCACAACTGGGCAAAAGCGCTGTGGTATTTATCCATGGCGTAGGTTTGGATGTAAGCCTGTGGCAAGATCAAGTGACAGGCTTAAAATCCGAAAACCATATCATTACCTATGACATGCTTGGCCATGGATTAAGCCCCAATGCGCCCACTGACATTAGTCTAAACACCCTTGCCCAACAATTGCGGGAGCTACTTGATCATCTACAACTTGAGCGGGTGCATTTGATAGGCTTTTCTTTAGGGGGCTTGGTGGCCCGTGTTTTTGCTACTGAATACCATCATCGGTTACATAGCTTAACCATTATGAATTCGGTGTTTGATCGTGATGAGCCTTTACGCCAAGCCATTTTAAAAAGGGTGGTCGAGGTAGAAAAACATGGCCCCAGTGCCAATATAGATCAGGCCCTAACCCGCTGGTTTAGCCCGCTATATACTCGAAACAATACGCATTACTTAGCCCAGCTAAAGGCCAAAGTATTATCTAACCATGGCGCAAGCTATAGCCGTTGTTATCGCTTATTCGGTGAAGGTGATAATGCCATGCAAGATAAGCTAAGTAAGATTACTTGCCCCACTTTGATTACCACCGGCGAGCTAGACCTCGGTTCTACCCCTGCCATGAGCCATGCCTTAGCAGCACGAATCAACTGCGCAAAGGTGACTATTTTAGCCAACGCTTGTCACATGATGCCCGTTGAGAAAGCCAGCGAAGTGAACGAGTTATTACAACAATTTATTAAAGCTAACTAGCTGAACCAAATACAGGAGCAACCCATGGCACTTAGCCCTACCCTTAGCCAATATCAAATGTTTATAAACGGCCAATGGGTTGATGCCCAAAACGGCGGTCGATTTGACAGCTTAAACCCTGCCAATGCACAAGCATGGGCTAGCTTCCCACATGCTCAAGAAGCTGATGTAGATGCCGCGGTTCAGGCGGCGAAAAATGCTTTTGAAAATCCAGCTTGGCGCAATTTACACGCCACTGCTAGAGGAAAGTTGTTACGCAAATTAGGTGATTTAATCGCCGCCAACAAAGAACGCCTAGCGCAATTAGAAACCAACGATAACGGCAAACTCATCCGTGAAACCATGGGCCAAATTGGCTACATGCCAGAGTTCTTCTACTACTACGCAGGCCAAGCTGACAAACTTGAAGGCCAAACCCTGCCGTTAGACAAAGTTGATATGTTTGCCTACACCACCCATGAACCATTAGGTGTTGTTGCCGCTATTGTCCCGTGGAATTCTCCCATGTACTTAACCGCGGTTAAGCTTGCTCCAGCGTTAGCGGCAGGTAATACCGTAGTACTAAAACCTTCTGAGCATGCATCGGCTACCATTGTTGAGTTAATGCACTTGGTTAAGGAAGCAGGTTTTCCAGACGGCGTAGTGAATGTAGTGACGGGTTTTGGCGCTGATACGGGTGCTGCCTTAACTAAACACCCTCTTGTACGCCGTATTGCCTTTACCGGTGGCAGCCTGGGTGCCAAAGCCGTGGTTAAAAACAGTGCAGAAAACCTAGCCCAGCTAAGCCTAGAGCTTGGAGGGAAGTCCCCTAACATAGTCTTTGAAGACGCAGATATTAGCAGCGCAGTAAACGGTGTGATTGCTGGTATTTTTGCCGCCAGCGGCCAAAGCTGTGTAGCTGGTAGCCGCTTATTAATACAAGACGCCGTATACGATGAATTTTTAACCGCCCTTAAAGCTCGTGCCGCCACCATTGTCATTGGTGACCCCATGGACCCTAGTTCTGAAATGGGTCCTATGGCCACTAAACCACAATTAGCTTTAGTTGAGCGCATGGTCGCCAACGCTCAGGCGCAAGGTGCCGTGTTAATTCATGGGGGCAAACGTGCTGCCGTAGCCGGTAATGGCTGGTATTATGAACCCACTATCTTGGCAGTAGAGAGCAATCAATGTAGCATCATGCAAGAGGAAGTATTTGGCCCAGTAGCCAGCATCATGCGCTTTACAGATGAAGCTCACGCTTTAGCCTTAGCCAACGACAGTGAATTTGGATTAGCTGCCGGTATTTGGACCCGCGACAATGGCCGGGTTCATCGTATGAGTAAAGCGGTACAGGCTGGAATCATTTGGGTTAATACCTATCGTGCCGTTTCTCCTATGGCCGCTATTGGTGGCTTTAAAGCTAGCGGTTATGGCCGTGAAAGTGGCATAGATGGCGTGAAAGATTACACCCAATTAAAGACAGTGTGGGTCAATACGTCTAGCGAACCTATGGCTGATCCTTTTGTGATGAGATAAATGACAAAGACGCAATATTTAATTAACATGTTAATTCATAAGGCACGTTAAAACGTTTAATATTTTGAACGTTTTAATATAAAATACACTACACGCAACCCATTGCTATTACTAATTATAGGATCCATATCATGCAACTAGCCAACCCAGCATTATTTCGTCAACAAGCTTATATTAATGGTGTTTGGTTAGATGCCGATTCAAGCGCTACTATTGAAGTAACTAACCCAGCCAATGGCGAAGTCGTAGGTCACGTTCCAGACATGAATGCAGCGGAAGCCGCTCGGGCTATCGAAGCAGCACGAGTAGCGATGATTAGTTGGCGCAAACAAACAGCCAAACAACGGGCCGTTATTCTGCGTCGGTGGTTTGACCTTATCATGGCTAACCAAGATGACCTTGGTAGAATCATGACTTTAGAGCAAGGTAA
>Ga0308021_10000556_pt1 | contig 17517 bp, 16 predicted proteins | sample Neamet351_FD_201296 | JGI IMG/M metagenome (GOLD analysis project Ga0308021, IMG submission 201296) | Marine microbial communities from water near the shore, Antarctic Ocean - #351 | ecosystem: Environmental > Aquatic > Marine > Unclassified | place: Southern Ocean | collected 2014-10-02
CACGGATACAGCCCCAATAGCGTCCGTATAAGGTGTCTTGGGAGCGAAAAAACAGGGCCCCAGCGACGGGCTCATTGTCTAGATGAGCCAGTATTAAAACAACCTGCTCGCCCATGCTAGCGGCAGTTTGGGTAAAAAATTCTTTACCCAAGTACCCTCCGTGCCCACTGCGCTTGGCGTAGGTATGTTGGTAGAAGTGGTAAAACTGCTCCCACTGCTCAGGGGTAATAGCCGAGCCTGTTAAGGTTTGGAATTCGAAGCCCTGCTCGGCGACGCGTTTACGTTCCTTCTTCAGATTTTTGCGCTTACGGCTGCTGAAGGTGGATAGAAAATCGTCAAAACAGCTGAACCCCTCGTTATACCAATGAAATTGAGTGGCGGTTCGCAGGTGCAAACCTTCATCCACCAGCTGTGCGGCTTCACCTTCCTCAGGAAACAGCAAGTGCCATGAAGACAGCTGTCGTTGCTGTGCAAGGTTTTTGATGGCGTTAAGGACCACTGGCCAGACATCCTCGCGGCTAACTGCCGGGGAGACACACAGTCTTGATCCGGTTGCCGGGGTGAAGGGTATGGCGCTTACTAGTTTGGGGTAATAGACAAGGCCGTTGCGCTGCCAGGCGTCGGCCCAACTCCAGTCGAAAACGTACTCACCGTAGGAGTGGTTTTTTAGATACAGAGGCAGTAGGGCGACTGTCTCGCCATTTTTTTCGCGAATGATTATGTGGCATGGCTGCCATCCAGTTTCAGCGGTAGCGCAGCCGGTTTGTTCTAGTCCCCAGAGGAATTCATGGCGTAAAAATGGGTAGTCAGTGCCAGAAACCGCGTTCCATTCCTTGGCAGAAATATTCTCTAAACTAGTGAGAAACTCTACAGATAGTGTTGTTTGATGGATGGTGATAGCCGGCTCTGCCTAGTTGAGGCCGCTTAGTTGATAGTGAAGTACCACACCCAGAAAGATAATGAGCCCCACCCAATTGTTGTGCCTGAATGCCTTAAAACACGCGCTGGCCTCCCTATTCTTGATTAGGTATTGGTGGTAGATAAACAGGCAGGCGGCGACTAACAATGACAGATTATAAGCTAGGCCGAGCTCAAAGCGCCGTCCGGCCATGAACATGGTCAGTAGAGATAGGCCCTGTAATATGCCAATAATTAAGCGATCGGCATCGCCGAATAAAATGGCGGTGGATTTAATGCCAATTTTGGTGTCGTCCTGGCGGTCCACCATCGCATATTGAGTGTCGTAGGCGACGGTCCAAAGGAGGTTGCCCACAAACAGGAGCCATAGCGCTGAGGGTAATTCTTCGCGCTGGGCGGAGAATGCCATGGGGATGCCGAAGGAAAATGCCGCCCCCAGCACCAATTGCGGCAGTTCCGTGTAGCGTTTGGCAAAGGGGTAGGCTGAGGCAATCAAAACGCCACCTAGCGAAAGTGCGATGGTTAGCGTATTGGTGAACAGTACTAGTAGAAAGGCGGCGAGACAAAATCCCAAAAAGAGGGCTGTTGCCTCATTGACTGTCAGCGCCCCGGTAACCAATGGCCGCCCACGGGTGCGAGCCACACCACCATCCACATTTCGATCCGCTATGTCATTAATGATACAGCCTGCTGAGCGCATCAAAAATGTGCCGGCTATAAAAATGGCCAGCAGTAAATAATTGGGAACCCCTTCGGCAGCTATCCACAAGGCTCCAAGTGTGGGCCATAACAAGAGGTAGGTGCCTATGGGCTTATTAAAGCGGATTAGCTCTAATATGGCTCTGAACTTAGTGGACATTGTTTACCCGTTTACAGTTTCGGGTGCAGCATAGCAGAACTTACTGTACCTCGTTGGGAGCGGTGTATGTGCAGAGCTTTGGGCCATGGAGAAAACGAGTCCAGAAACACTTCGCTTACCAGTAACGCCTTGTTTTCAATAGTGAAGCGCGAGCGCCGGCCCCAAGCCTCGTCGCATTGCTGCATTGCCAGAGGCAGGTAGTCGCTGTTGCCCCCTAAGCGAGCGAGCTCAAAGGGACTGCGATGCATCCCTGGGTGGTTAAATAAAATGGCTCCCAGCGGTTTGTTTTGCAGCTTGCGCAGGTGAGTCAGGCTGCCTGTGAGGCTGGTGTACGGGAAAACGCTGCGTGCAAATACAACGGCGTTACCTGCAACCAGCAGGGCGACTTCTCTGATAAGGGCCAGCTGGCGTAGGGGAATGTTCAATAATGCGCGCTCCGAGGGCAGCGGTGCTTGCCAGCCCTGGTATAGCCGCTGTACTCGAAATGGCCCAGTATTGAGGTTTATTAGATGTCGCGTCAGGGAGCCGTCATCTAATAACCAGTAGCGTAACGTGGGCGGCAGGCTGGCCGTGGTGAATTGTTTTACCGGTCTCCAGTGTGGATCTGAACTGCCCATCTTATAAAACCCTTGCACAATTTTCACACAGCCCTATAGTGATTCGCTTGAAAACCCAGCTACTTTAAAGAGAGCGCGAACCATGAGCAAGTGGGAATGCATAGTATGCGGCCTCGTCTATGACGAGAACAAGGGCTGGCCTGATGATGGCATAGCGCCAGGCACCAAGTGGGAAGACGTGCCCGAGGACTGGCTATGTCCTGACTGCGGTGTTGGCAAAGAAGATTTTGAGCTGATTGAACAGGGCCCGGTAGACGAAACTCCACATCATGAAGAGCCGGAAGTAGACAAGGTCACTGCCCCGGTTGTCATTATTGGTACCGGTTTGGCAGGCTATGGACTGGCGCGGGAATTTCGTAAGCATGACACTGAAACCCCACTGATTCTCATTACTTCTGACGATGGCCGGTCTTATTCAAAGCCTATGTTGTCTACCGGATATACCAAGAGTTTGTCTGCAGAAGACCTGGCCCAAATGGATGCAGGTACAATGGGAGAGCATCTCAAGGCCAGCGTTTGGACCATGACCCGGGTCAGCGAAATAGACACCGCTAAACAGATGGTGCACCTAGGCGACAGCCAGACTGCAATACACTATGGCAAGTTGGTGCTCGCTATTGGCGCGGATGTTATTCGCCCGCCCATAGAGGGCGACGGCGGAGATTGTGTATACACCGTAAACGACTTGCTGGACTACGCCGATTTCCGCAGCGCCATCGAAAAAGGCAATGTGAAAAAAATATGTATTATAGGGGGTGGTCTTATTGGCTGTGAATTTACCAATGACCTCCTCAACGGCGGCTTTGAAATAGAGACCGTAGACCCCCTCGCCTACTGCCTCCCGACGTTATTGCCAGAACCTGCTGGTAAGGCAGTGCAATCTGCATTGGAAGAGAAAGGCGCAAAATTTCATTTTGGACCCCTGGTCACGGCAGTGAACAAGAGTGAAAGTGGCGTGCTGGTCAGCCTCAACAATGGCGAGACTATTGCGGCTGATCTGGTGCTTTCCGCTGTCGGCGTGCGCCCTCAAATAGCCCTGGCACAGGCCTCCGGAATTGCGACCAACCGCGGTATCGTGACCAACCGGCTGCTCGAAACCAGCGCCCCTAATGTATATGCAATGGGCGATTGTGCCGAAGTAAACGGTCACGTACTGGTATATGTGGCACCGTTGATGGCTGCGGTGAGAGCGCTGGCTAAAACACTGCTGGGACAGCCAACGGTAGTGGCATATCCGGCAATGCCGGTGGCAATAAAAACCCCGGCTTGCCCGGTGGTCGTGGCGCCTCCCGCTATGGGTGCCGAGGGAGAGTGGCAAATTACGGTTGATGGCCGCAATGTGAAGGGTGAGTTTAGAGGCCCCACTGGCGACCTGCTTGGCTTTGCTCTCACCGGCGATGCCACCAAAGAGAAGATGGTTTTGCAAAAACAACTTCCCGCTATCATGGCGTGAGTGAGGCGGTTGAAAAGCAGGTTCGGATTTGGCTAGAGAGCTTTGTTGTCGGCCTGAACCTATGCCCATTTGCGCGCCCGTTCGTGTTACCGGGCCAGTTGGGTGCTGACCGTCTGCGTATTGCCACGTGCCTGAGTGAGGAGCCAGAAGCGCTGCGCAACGCCTTCCTGCAAGAGCTGGACTTTCTGCAGACCAGTTCCGAGCAAGAGGTCGCGACCACTTTGCTGGTTTTCCCCACGGCGCTGGCATCGTTTGACGATTATTTAGATTACTTCGACGATGCTCAGGCCCTGTTGATTCAGGCGGGGCTGGAAGGTCTTCTACAGCTGGCCAGTTTCCACCCCGCCTACCAGTTTGAGGGGGAGGAGGAAGTAGCCGCCAGCCATTTTAGCAACCGAGCGCCCTACCCTATTGTTCATTTTCTGCGTGAAGATATGATGGAGCGGGTGTTGCAAGATTTTCCCAATCCAGAAAACATTCCGGTCCAAAATATTGCGACGTTGGAGGATATTGGGTCGGCTGAGTTAAAACTGCGTTTGCTAAACCTTGGCAAACTCTGAATCTGTTCCGGTCCAGCGCTGTATTAGTGGCTCAATTAGCTCGCGGTGGCTGGCAATAATGCTCTCGGCGACTGATTGCACCGTATCCAGTAAATGAGCATGCTCCGGTAGCTGGGCTACCCGAAACTCCATTAGCCCTGTCTGGCGAGTGCCCAAAACCTCCCCTGGCCCTCGCAGCTGTAGGTCCTTTTCGGCGATAATAAAACCGTCTGAACTTTCCCGCATGACGGCTAAACGTGCCTTGCCGTTGGCTGATAGAGGTGTTTGGTAGAGCAACACGCAGTGACTGGCCGTACTGCCTCGGCCCACGCGACCGCGTAATTGATGTAATTGTGCCAGACCAAGGCGCTCCGGGTTTTCTACTATCATTAAGCTTGCGTTGGGAACGTCAACGCCCACTTCGATTACCGTGGTTGCCACCAATAGAGAGGTTTCTCCCGTCTTGAAAGCAGCCATGGCCGCTTCTTTTTCGTCCGGTTTCAGGCGCCCGTGAATCAGACCAATGGCCAGTTCCGGCAGTTGCTCCCTGAGTTGTTCTGCCACCGCTTGGGCAGCCTGGGCCTGCAGTACATCACTTTCTTCGATGAGAGTGCATACCCAATAGGCCTGCCTGCCCGCTTTGCAAGCTTGGGCGACTCTGTCGATAATTTGTTCTCGTCGACTGCTGTCGATCAGCACCGTGCCAACGGGCTGGCGGCCGGGGGGCAACTCGTCTATGACGGAACAATCAAGATCAGCATAGGCGACCATAGACAGGGTTCTGGGTATCGGTGTCGCGGTCATGACCAATTGGTGGGCGCGGCCCAGCTCTGGCCGGGCCTTTTGGGTGAGCGCGAGACGTTGATGCACGCCAAAGCGGTGTTGTTCATCGACGATAACAAGGCCCAATCGGCCGAATTCGACATCCTGCTGGAACAGCGCATGTGTTCCTACAACCAAAGCGGTTTGGCCGGCTGCAATACGGGATATTGTCTGCTCTCTTTTTTTCCCTTTTAGGCGGCCGGTGAGCCAGCCCAGCTCAATATTTAGAGGCTCCAGCCAAGCGGAGAAGCTACGCCAGTGTTGTTCGGCGAGAATTTCTGTAGGCGCCATGATGGCCACCTGGTAGCCATTGGCGATGGCCTGCACCGCGGCACAAGCGGCAATAACGGTCTTTCCGGACCCTACATCGCCCTGTAGCAAGCGCAACATGGGATAAGGCTTGGACAGGTCGTGTGATATTTCGCCCGCAACTCTGCGCTGGGCACCGGTGAGTGGGAAGCCAAACTGTGACAGCAGGGCTGCTGTGGCTTCGGGCGCGGGCGCAAGGGCTGAAGCCCCTTCCCGCCGGTGTTGTTCACGCAATTGGTGCAGCGACAGGTTGTGTGCAACCAGCTCCTCAAGCGCGAGATGAAGCTGGGCTGGATGTGCCCCTTCTCTCAATAACTCTAGCGCGGCATCAGGTGGTGGCGAATGAAGATATATTAGAGAGGCTGACAGTCCCATCTCTTGTGTGCTGTCGATGGGTAAAAGCTCCCGCAGCTCGGCTCTTCGTAAATACAGCAGGGCCTGCCCACACAGACTTCGCCACTGATTTTGCCCGATGCCGGCGGTAGTAGGGTAAACAGGAGTCAGGGCCTGATCGAGGTTAACTGCGTCGCCTTGTACTTCGCTATATTCCGGGTGGTACATCTCCAGGCCACTACCACCCCGTCTGATCTGGCCAAAACAGCGCAGCCGAGTGCCGGGGCTGAGATTGTTTTTCTGGGCTGCAGAAAAATGGAAAAAGCGCAGGGTGAGCGTGCCGCTGCCATCCTGAATTCGAGCCACCAGACTGCGTCGCTTGCCGTACGCAATGTCGGCAACTTTTACCTCGCCTTCAATCACGACGTCGATTCCCTCGCGCGCGGCGGCAATCGGTGTAATGCGAGTTCGGTCCTGATAGCGAAGCGGTAGGTGAAAGAGCAGGTCTTCGATTTGTCGGATACCATATTCGGCGAGTTTTTCTGCCAGCTTTGGCCCTACTCCCCGTAATTCCCGAACTGAGATTGCTGCGATTGCAGGCATTGGACTGTAGTTTGCTATCGCTAGATAGCCAGTATCGCCTCTATTTCAATAGAGGCCCCTTTGGGCAGTGCAGCTACTTGTACGCAGGCCCTGGCTGGAAAAGGCTCGCTCAGGAAGGCGGCCATAACGTCGTTTACCGCAGAGAAGTCGTTCATATCGGTCAGGGAGATATTGATTTTTACTGCATTATTAAGCGTGCACCCTGCGGCGGAGGCTACAGCCGAGAGGTTATTGAAAACCTGAGTCGCCTGAGCGCTGATGTCCCCGTTAACAAGCTCCATGGTTTCTCCAACCAATGGTATTTGGCCTGATACCCAAACTGTATTGCCTAATTTTATTGCTTGTGAATAAGGGCCCAGGGCTGCGGGTGCCTCTGGAGAGGATATGACGGCGCGGTTGCTCATGTGTTACTCCTGTAGGGAAGGCTCTAGTTTTTGACTCGTTGCACGCGGCGAACTGACTTAATTATACGCAGAAGCTTCATTATACGGGCCAGATGAACGCGGTTTTGAACCGCCATAGCCAAGTTTACGTAGCTAAATTGATAGTCTTTGTCTTCAGAGGAAATTTTTTCAATATTAATATCCAAGCTGTTGATGCGAGTCGCCAGCGTGGCGATCATACCGCGTCGATTTTCGACTTCAATGCGCAGCTCCACACTGTATTCACCCTCTACTTCGTCGTCCCAGCGCAAAGCTACAAGCCGTTCGCTATTGTCTTTCAAGTCAGATAAATTTTTGCAGGACTCTCGGTGCACAACCATACCCTTTTCAGAGCTAAGAAAGCCTTCGATTGCATCACCTGGTATGGGGTGGCAACATTTTGCGAAGTTGACCATGAAGCCTTCAGTACCGCGTATGGCAACGGGCTCTCCTTTCCCTCCCGGTGGTGCGTTAATACTCGACTGATTTGCCAGCTGCTGGGCCGTTATTGCCGGTAGACGATTGCCTCGGGCAATATCGGCCATCAAGTCGTCCTGTTGCTCGTAGCCATGACGTTCGAGATAGTTCTGCAATTGCCTTTTGGGAAGCGACTCCATAGAGGTATCAAAGCTGAGTAAGGCTTTTCCCAATAGTTTTACGCCCAGCTTGATGGAGTCATCGCGGGTTTGGTGTTTAAGGAAGTGGCGAATATTGGTGCGCGCTTTTGCGGTTACAGCATAGTTAAACCAAGAGGGGTTGGGCCTGGCGCCCGCTGCCGTTAAGATTTCTACGGTCTGCCCACTTTGAAGGGGCTCAGACAGCGGCGCCAGACGCCGATTAATTCTGCACGCCACGCAGCTATTGCCTACGTCTGTGTGCACTGAGTATGCAAAATCTACCGCAGTGGCGTTCTTTGGCAGTTCGAGTATTCGCCCCTTGGGCGTGAACACATAGATCTCATCTGGGAATAGGTCTATTTTAACGTTTTCAATAAATTCCAGCGAATTCCCCGCTCGTTGTTGCATCTCCAGCAGTCCCTGAACCCATTGCCTGGCTCGTGCATGGCTGGCATTGGAGGATTGCCCGTCAGTTTTGTATAGCCAGTGGGCTGCGATGCCATTGTTGGCCATGTCTTCCATGTCGCGTGTGCGAATCTGGATTTCTACGGGTACGCCATGCATTCCCATTAACACGGTGTGGAGTGACTGATAGCCATTTGCCTTGGGAATGGCAATATAGTCCTTGAATTCTCCTGGAATGGGTTTGTATAAGCTGTGAATGCTGCCCAGCACGCGGTAGCAGGTGTCCACCGAGTCAACGACTATCCTGAATGCATAGATATCCATGATTTCGGAGAAGGACTTGCGTTTGGATTCCATTTTTTTGTATATGCTGTAAAGATGTTTTTCGCGCCCGATTACTTCGGCGTCGTGCCCCTCCTGTTCTAGGGTGGATTCGATCTGGTGGCCGATTTTCTCTACCAGCTCGTTGCGATGCCCTCTGGCTTTGCGTATGGCCGCATCTATGCGTCGCGCACGCATGGGATAAAGGGCCCCGAACCCCAAGTTTTCAAACTCCATACGCATATTGTTCATCCCAAGTCGCATCGCGATGGGGGCATAAATCTCGAGAGTTTCCCGGGCGATACGCCTAGCTTTTTCTGGCTTCAGTACCCCCAGTGTGCGCATATTATGCAGGCGGTCGGCTAGCTTGACGAGAATAACTCGAATGTCCTTAGCCATGGCTAAGGCCATTTTTTGGAAGTTTTCTGCCTGTCTTTCCTTTAGGGAGCCAAATTCCATCTGGGTCAGCTTACTAACGCCGTCGACCAGGTCGGCCACGGTTGTGCCAAACTGCCTTCCGATGGCAGATTTCTCTATACCGGTATCTTCGATAACATCGTGCAGCATGGCGGCCATAAGGCTCTGGTGATCCATGTGCATGTCCGCCAGAATACTGGCGACGGCGAGTGGGTGTGTTACATAGGCTTCACCGCTGCGGCGCAATTGGCCAAAATGAGCTTGTTCAGCGAAGTAATAAGCGCGCTTAACGTGGTTGGACTGTTCGGCGCTAAGATAGCTCCGCAGGGTCGAGTCGAGGGCATTGATGGTTCGCATGTTGTATTGTCAGCTAAATCCTTAAGCTGAGGCCAAAAGTGCCCTCGCAGCATATTACAGGAGTTATAGGGTTTCGCTGGCCTCCATAACTTCCGCCAGTTCTTCTTCTGCTTCAATCTCGTTTTCACGTAACAAAATGTCTGCAGTTATAAAGCCGTCAGCAATTTCACGCAGAGCAATAACTGTGGGCTTATCGGACTCCCCGTCAATCAGTGGTTCCTTGCCGCCGGTGGCAAGTTGGCGAGCTCTCTTACTTGCTACCATGACCAGTTCAAAGCGGTTATCTACGTTTTCCAAGCAATCTTCAACAGTTACGCGTGCCATTTTGATGTTTCCTAAGTGTTTTATCATAGCCTGCGAGAGCGCTACAGGGGTTACAGAGTATTAGAGTCTATCGAACCGGCAATTATACTCCCAATACCCCCCTATTGGTCTAGGGGAATATTCCCGAGTTTAGGATTGGCTTAGCAAGCCTGCGAGAAGTTCCTGTCGCGAAACTATTTGCTTTTTGGTGAGTAGCTGCTGCGACGTGATAATGGCTTGCAGGTCACCTAGGGCCGTTTCAAACAGATCATTTACGACCAGATAGTCCGATTCCGCATAGTGAGACATCTCCTGTGTTGCCTCGGACATGCGCCGCTCAATGACAGCAGCTTCATCCTGCCCACGACTGGTGAGACGCTCAAGTAGAGTCTTTCTTGAAGGAGGGACGATAAAAATGGACTTGCTGGCCGGCATCAAATGCTTAATTTGTTGGGCACCCTGCCAGTCAATTTCGAGAACAACATCAATACCCGCCGCTAATTGCTGCTCCACCCAGGCTTGGGAGGTGCCATAGAGGTTGTCAAAAACTGTGGCATGCTCCAGAAACTCTGCGCGTTCCAACATCTCCAGAAATGCCGCCTCACGGATGAAATGGTAGTTGGTGCCGTCAACTTCACCCGGGCGCTGTGGCCTGGTGGTGTGAGAGACAGACACCTTAAGTCTGTGGCTACGTTGCGTCAGAGCGGTGACCAGGCTGGTTTTGCCAGCGCCACTGGGGGCCGATACAGTATAAAGTGTTCCGATACTATTCATAATGCGTTACTCAATATTCTGGATTTGCTCGCGCATTTGCTCGATAAGGACTTTTAATTCAACGCCAGCCATCGTGGTGTTACTGGATTGGGACTTGGACGACAGGGTGTTGGCTTCACGGTTGAGCTCCTGCATCAGAAAATCCAGTCTTCGCCCACAGGCTCCACCTTTTTTTAGCACTCGCTTAACTTCCGCGATGTGAGCGTCTAGCCTGTCCAGCTCTTCATCTACGTCCGCTTTTTGGGCTAAATGAACCAGCTCCTGTTCCAGCCGGCTTTCGTCTGCTTCGATATTTAGCTCTGAAATACGGTTTGTAATGCGGGCTCTCTGCGCCGTGATGAGCTCGGGCAATACAGCGCGCGTCTTCGCAAGTTCCCCCTCAATGAGGTGCAGGCGACTCAGTATCATTTTTGCGAGCTTTCCCCCTTCACGCTCTCGCGAATCGATCAGTGAGTCAAGCGCCTCATTGAATAGTGCTAGAGTACCGGAAATAAAAAGGTCATAGGAGACTTCCTTCGCAGCGCAAACACCGGGAAATTGTAAAATCGCAAGAGGATTTAAGGCTTGGGACTCGGGTAGTTGCCCTGCAATTGTCCCGGCTGACTGCAAGAGTTGGTGTAGGCGTTCGTTGTCGATTTCCAGTGAGTTACTGGTGTTGTTGTTGATTTGTATACTAGCCATGCAATCGATTTTCCCCCGGGCTAGTTTTCCCCCCGCCCCTTCGCGTAACTTAGGCTCCAGCTGTCTCAGGGCATCGGGTAGTTTAAATGTGCAATCGAGGTAGCGGTGGTTTACGGAGCGCAGCTCGATAGTTAAGTCGCCCTTTTGGGTGGCCAGCGTTTCTCGGGCGAAGGCTGTCATGCTGCGAATAGTCATGTTATTTCTGTGCTTCTAGCAAGCTAATGAAGGGTAAGGAAGTGTATCAGATCGCTGTGCGATTTGGTGACGATCGAGCTGCACGAACGGGTTTTACACAGATAAAACAATCTCCAGTGAATGGATAGCCCAGTGTGACTAATTGTTCGCCGGTTCACGTATACTGGCGCCATTCTCAACTTAGGAGTAAATCATGCAACGACCCAGCGGCCGCACGCCCCAACAACTGCGAGACATCAGCATTACGCGCAATTTCACTTGCCACGCGGAGGGTTCTGTATTGGTCTGCTTTGGCAACACCAAAGTTATCTGCACCGCGACTGCTGAAGCTGGGGTGCCTCGGTTTATGCGTGGACAAGGCAAGGGCTGGGTAACCGCAGAATATGGCATGCTGCCCCGTTCTACCGGCTCCCGCATGGGCCGCGAAGCGAGTCGTGGAAAACAAGGGGGGCGCACGGTAGAGATTCAACGTTTGATAGGGCGGTCACTGCGCGCCGCATTGGATCTATCCAAGCTGGGCGAGAACACAATTACCGTTGATTGCGATGTTATCCAGGCAGATGGAGGTACCCGCACCGCTGCAATTACCGGTGCCTGCGTGGCCCTGGTGGATGCGCTCAATCATTTGCAGAGGAAGAAACTGATTACCCAGGACCCTCTGCGGCACCTGATTGCTTCCGTATCAGTCGGCATCTATCAGGGAGTGCCAGTACTGGATTTGGACTATCCGGAAGATTCTGCAGCGGATACTGACATGAATGTCATTATGACGGAGGCGGGAGATTTTATAGAGGTTCAGGGTACCGCGGAGGGCGCGACCTTCAATCGCGGCGAACTCGATAGCCTACTGGATCTAGCGGGTATTGGTATAGGTGAGTTGGTCGCCAAGCAGCGCGAGGCACTGGCAGAGGGCTAAAACTGTCTACTAGCCGCAGCCTTGGCGCTGTGGTTAGATTTCGAGGTCGTAGTCCATGATAACCGGCGCATGGCTGGAAAATTCCTTCCCTTTGTATATCGCACCATACTCCACGGAATATTTTAGGGCTTTTGACACGATCTGAAGGTCGGTGCGCCAGCCATTTTTCTCACGGTCGCCGTCAGGCCACCAGCTGAATTCGTCCGTATCGGAATTAATTTCCCTGAATGCATCCACATAGCCAGCATCAATAGTTTCATTCATCCACGGACGTTCTTCCGGAAGGAAACCGGAAGAGTTGATGTTGTATTCGGTGTCCTGAACATCTGCGGCTAAGTGAGCCAGTTGCCAGTTGCCACAAACGATAAATTGCCGACGTTTGTTCTGGATTTTAGTCATGTGATTTTGCAGCAGTGAAAAAAAATCGTTTTTCCGAGTTTGCTGCTCTGTATTGCCATTTTCTGCCCAAGGGGCCAGTAGGCAGCCGACACTTAGATTTTCGTAGTCGGCCTGAATATAGCGCCCCTCCATGTCGAAATCGATAAATCCCAGGCCAGTGATTATAGCTTTTGGCATTTGCCGGCAGTAAATGGCCACGCCATTCGACTTGCCATTTACATCGTCAAAAAAGTAGGCGTTGTAGTCGGCGGGGAAGTAGACTTGGTCTTGTAGGTCATATTCGGAGCACTGCAAATCTTGAATACATACTATGTCTGCATCTTGTTCGGTCAGCCAGTCGTAAAACCCCTTTTCAGCGGCGTTCACAATCCCGTCAGCGCTGAAGCTGATAATCCTCATTTCTAGCCCCTTATTATTAGAGCGTGTATGATACAGCAGCTTTGCGCCTCGGAATACTCTATGCATCCCTATCAAATTGAATTTATTGAATTGGCCCGGCACTGTGACGTGCTGAAATTTGGTGAATTTAACCTGAAATCGGGGCGTATTAGTCCCTACTTTTTTAATGCTGGTGCCTTCTCAACAGGTCGTGCCCTGGCTGTATTGGGTCGTTGCTACGCCCAAAGAATTGTCGAGGCAGGGCTAGAGTTCGATGTTTTATTGGGGCCGGCTTACAAGGGCATACCCCTCGCAGCAGCAACAGCAGTGTCGCTCATGACGGATCACAATTGTGATGTCCAGTTTGCCTATAATCGCAAGGAAGCTAAAACGCATGGTGAAGGTGGCACGATGGTTGGTGCACCATTGCAAGGTCGTGTGTTGGTGATTGACGACGTCATTACCGCCGGTACCGCGGTGCGAGAGGTTATTGCTATGATACATAGCGCAGGTGCAACACTGGCCGGTGTTGCCATTGGCCTAGACAGGCAGGAGCGCGGCGAGGGCGCGATCTCGGCAATACAGGAGGTTGAGCAGGAATATAATGTGCCCGTGCTGAGCATTATAGAAATGAGTAATATTATCGACTATCTTGAAGCAGGCCAGAGTGCCCCGCAGGGGGCCCTGTCGGCCATGCGTAACTACCGTGAGGCCTATGGTGTGTGAGGCGCCAAGGTACCTAAATTGTTGCTACAGGCGCGCAGCGACCCTGAGACGGCCACACAGTAGATCTCCCGTGGGCATCACTGCGATGGGCTCTCCCGGGGTATGTGGTCGGCCGGGCTGATAGCGGGGCGAAAAAAACCTTCTGTTAGAATTTCCCACTGCTCTTGCCAGTCCACGGTTGGAGCGCGCTTAAAGCCACTTCGCACAAATTGTGAAATTCGCCCTTCGGCACTCGCTAACATTAGATTGGCGGCCGCCCCAGCTGAGATAACCGGCCGCAGGCCCTCTCTCATTTCCGCTTCCCTGATTACTTGCTTGAGCTGAGTCTCGATGCGATCGAATAATTGTGCCACTCTATGGTGTAGTCGCTGAGATTCTCCGGCCAAGGCATCGCCGGTTAGTATGCGGGTTATTCCCGGATTGCGTGCGGTGAAGGCCAGTAAGAGGGTCAATATTTTCTGGCAGCGCTTTAAAGCCGTTTGCTCCTCTGTCAGAATCAAGTTTATGCGGCTAAACATCGTTTCTTCGACAAACTCTATCAGACCTTCAAACATTTTGGACTTACTGGGGAAGTGACGATATAGAGCTGCTTCGGAAACCCCCACCTCTGCGGCCAGACCGGCCGTTGTGATACGTTTTCCGGGATTGACTTCGAGCATGTGCGCTAGTGCTTCTAGAATTTGCTGGCGGCGTTGGCTTTTTTTTGGTGGCATGTTTATCCAGAGTCGGTTTGCTGCGAAACTTATGCTAGCGATTACCTGCAGTTGCTGCAATAACTCTTGCGCAGTTTTAGGTGGATTAGCTCAGGTTTTTGTTGGTAATGAGCGTTCCTACGCCCTCGTCGGTTAAAATTTCCAGTAATACAGCGTGGGGCACTCTGCCATCTACAATATGCGCACTGGCGACACCTCCCTTGACAGCGTCCAGTGCACAGCCGATTTTAGGAAGCATGCCTCCGCTAATGGTGCCATCAGCGATCAATGCATCAACCTGAGACGTACTCAGGCCCGTAAGGGTATTGCCACTTCGGTCCAGTAAGCCCGAAACATTGGTTAACAACATTAGTTTTTCAGCTTGCATGACTTCGGCAATTTTTCCGGCAACCAGATCTGCATTAATATTGTAGGTTGCGCCATCACTGCCAACCCCGATAGGGGCGATAACGGGAATAAAATTACTATCCTGGAGCAGGTTTAATACTTCGATGTTGATTTGTTCGACCTGGCCCACTTGCCCGATGTCGATTATTTCGGACGCCCCTAGTTCAGGACTAAAACGGCTGACTTCAAGTTTTCGGGCCCTAATCAGCTGTCCATCCTTTCCTGTCACGCCGATGGCCTTGCCGCCACTGCGGTTTATTGAAGAGACGATTTCCTTGTTTACGCTGCCACCGAGAACCATTTCCACTACGTCCATTGTTCTGGAATTGGTAACCCGCATGCCATCCACAAACTCAGTGGAAATATTCAATTGCTCCAGCAGTGCGCCAATTTGGGGCCCTCCGCCATGCACAACGACAGGATTCATTCCAACCAGCTTCATCAGGACGATATCTCGAGCAAAGCTCTCGTGCAGAAGAGGGTCGACCATAGCATTGCCGCCAAACTTTACAACAATCGTTTTGTTGGTAAATCGCTGTATGTAAGGCAGAGCCTCAGTGAGAACCTGGGCAATATTGAGTGCGGTGTTACGTTTGAGTGACATGTAGTGGTCCTGGTGTTGGGGCTTTATCAGAAGGGTAAATTGAGGTTGGGCTCAACCAGCCCAATTTGGGTGCGAAATTCCTGCATGATCGTGTCTAATTCTTCTGAGCTGGAACCCTCAAAACGGGCGGTGAGTGCAGCGGTGGTGTTGGATGCCCGCACCAGGCCCCAGCCCTCCTTGTAGTCAACCCGGATGCCGTCAATGGAGTTCACTTCTCCAGAGGGAAAAGTGGCGTTGTCGATAATCTTCTTTATCAACGGGAATTTATCACTTTCGGCTACTGGGATAAGGATCTCAGGTGTATTTTTAGTGGTGGGAAATTCCGCCAGGCTTTCATCCAAAGAAGTGCCCTGGCTGCTCACAATTTCTGCCAGCCGACCCGCTGCATACATGCCGTCATCAAAGCCAAACCAGCGCTCTGTGAAGAAGATATGGCCCGAAAACTCCCCGCCTAACAGGGCTCCGGTCGCATGCATTTTTTGTCTCATGAAGGCGTGGCCCGTTTTACACAGTACAGGACTCCCTCCATAACGGGTAATTAGCTGGGTTAAATGACTGCTGCACTTTACGTCGTATACAACTTTAGAGCCCGGGTGTCTGGAGACCACATCCTGAGCAAATAACATGAGTAGTGTATCGGTGCGGATGAGCTGTCCGCTGGAGGTTACAACCGCCAGCCTGTCGCCATCGCCGTCGAAAGCCACGCCGAAGTCAGCCCGCTCTTCAAGCACTTTGGCAATCAGGCCAGTGAGGTTGTCTTCGTTGCCTGTATCGGGAGGGCGGTTGGGAAAGCGGCCATCGAACTCGCAAAACAGAGGGACCACTTCACAGCCGAGTTTTTCAAACAGAACAGGCGCGATAATACTGGTGGCCCCATTACCGGTGTCGAGAACAATTTTAAGGGGTGCCGCGATGGAGAGATTCCCGACCACCTCATCGAGATAGGCGGGCACAACATCTTCGCGAATTATTCCGCCATTGCCTTTGACGAAATGTCCTGTATTAATCCGATCGAGAATATTTTCAATTCCGCTGGCCCCGATGGCCTGCTGATGGAGCACAATTTTAAGGCCGTTGTACTCGCCGGGGTTATGGCTACCGGTAATGATTACGCCGGACGTGCAGGCGAGATGATGTGTGGCGAAATAAAGGACAGGCGTGGGAACCGTACCAATATCGATGACATCGCGCCCGCCCTCTCTGAGCGCCTTTATCAGGGCAGCTTTGATTCGTGGGCTGGATTGCCTGCAATCCGAGGCTACTATGAAAGCTTGCTCACCAGCTTCATCGGCAATGCTGGCCAGTGCCCCCCCGATTTTTCCGACGACCTCATCGGTGAGTTCGGTGTTGGCGATGCCTCTTATGTCATAGGCGCGGAAAATATGTTTGGGAATACTGCCATCGTTGATGTCGCTCTCAGTTGTTGTTGCCTTCGCCTCTGGGACAAGTTTGGAAATCTGGCGGCTTAGGGTTTGTGGAGTCAGTACCAGAATAATGGCAATGACAACGAGGGCAACAATGATAAAAATGGCGAACACTGGCATAAAGGTCCTAGTCACCGGTGTGCTTTCTGTCGTCACCATAATGACGCCCCTACGACCTTCTGTTTGCGTAGGCGACACCGAAGCAGCTAATGAAATCAGATGTTTACCATCAAAAGTGTAAGCTTCAGGCTTAGTCGTCTCCCCGGTGCTCGCGCGACGAACCAGGTCCATTTCAATGTGATTGCGCAGTCCTTCGCTACTGCCTCTCAGTATTGATGTACCCGCTGCGCCAATCGGTATGATTTCAATACGTGTAGCCAGGGGGAAATAATCCAATATGGCCTGTTCAGCCAACGCATTGTCTGTTCCCGGGGCACGGGTAATAGCTGCAAAGATTAGAGGTGATTGAGCGGCTTTATGCAGGCGCTCCCGAATCTGGGCAAGCTTTTGTTCGACATTGACCGCTTGTTGTTCGGCATATAATGCTGAGATGTGTTGCGCAGCTTCATTTTGTAGTGCCGGTTCCCTTATGCCGATGAGGAACCCGAATCCAGCAATGACGGACACGAGTAAACAGAGCAAGGCTACAACACAAATGCGATAGAGAGCATTGTCTCTGGCGACTATTTGCTGAGGGTTGCTGCTGCCTCTTTCGTGTTTCGTTTTTATCATCGCTGATTGATGCGCCGCATGATTGTACTATTAATGATATTACGCGCTGGGCTTTTCTGGAAAGGGATTAGTGCTTAATTTTGTTAGTTTTATCAGGATTCAGGCTAATTTGGCCTGCGACTAGCTCCACCACTTGTCTTGCTATATTTAATTTTGAGGACTGTGCCAGAGACCGCTCCCCACCTGGCCAGATTACCGTAACCGCATTCTCATCACTATTAAAGCCAATACCCTGCTTGGAAATGTCATTGGCAACGATCATGTCCAGTCCTTTTTGTTCCATCTTCCCTCTG
>Ga0308021_10000565_pt1 | contig 17392 bp, 15 predicted proteins | sample Neamet351_FD_201296 | JGI IMG/M metagenome (GOLD analysis project Ga0308021, IMG submission 201296) | Marine microbial communities from water near the shore, Antarctic Ocean - #351 | ecosystem: Environmental > Aquatic > Marine > Unclassified | place: Southern Ocean | collected 2014-10-02
CTCTGGACCCACCCCAGTCTCGGGAATAATAATGAATTTTCGGTCCTCGGGGATCTCTACACCAGCCATGTGGCACAGAACCTGGGGCTGTTTCACGACTGCTTTGGGGTTGAGATGGCCGTCTTCCCACAACACAGCGGCAATTTTGTCGTAATCGTCGGGATGTAGGACATAGCCACCTTGAGCAATGAGCTTTTCCAGCAATTGCTCGTAAATGGCCTCAACTGCAATCACCGAGTTGTCGGATGAACAGGAGGCTGCCAGATCCAGTGTTTTTGATATGCGAATTTTTTCGGCCGCTTCGTCCAGATCAGCCGTTTCATCAACCGTGATAACAGCGTTTCCAGCGCCCACACCTAGAGCGGGTGTACCGCTGGAATAAGCGGCGCTCACCATGGCGGGCCCGCCCGTGGCGAGAATGAAGTCGCACTGCTTCATGAGTTCAGTCGTTTTCTCCAAAGTGGGGGTGTCAATGCCGATGACCAGGTCTTCGGGAGCGCCCATTTTCTTCAGGGCGGCGCGCATGCGGTCGATAATTTTTTTGTTGGTGATTTTGGCGCGAGGGTGCGGAGCGACGATAATCGCATTGCGCCCTTTAACAGCATTGATGGCCTTGATGACTGGCGTAGCTTCGGGATTGGTAGAAGGCGACAGGGCACCGATAACGCCTATCGGCTTGGCGATTTTGATGATGTTACGTTCCGTGTCTTCCTCGATTATACCGACTGAGATATCTGGAAGAATATCCATTAGCGCCGCGCGGGTTTTCACTGAAATCTTGAGAAATTTACCGTTGTAGTCGCCTAACTGAGTTTCGTCTAGGGTATGTTGTGCTAGTTTTTCGGCAACACCCGGCTGGCAGCAGGACCACACCATGGCCTTGATCAGTTCGTTTACCTGATCCTGCGTATAGTCTGCAATTTGGGCTTGGGCCGCGTGTGCACGTGCCACCATTGCCTGGATTTCCTGTACGTCTTCGGTATTTGCTACAACAGCTGGCTCTGTCATGGTGCTACTCCTGGGTCTTAGGGTTTAACATTTTTAAAAAGGTGGGAAACAGTAACATGAGACAGGCCCAGTAAAAATTGATTTAATTGCGTTATTGATGGATTATATTGCTGGTCAATTATTGATCCTATAAAATATATATATTAATTAATAGTTTTAAAACAATATGTTATGACTGCACAATTATCACAGTGGCCCCTGACTTCTGATGGAATGCGCATCATTGTGCCTACATTCATACAAGATTATCTGGCTCTGAACCCTCTGTCCAAGCAGTGTTATCCGACAGCTTTTGGTTACTATCCAAAAGCTGGCGGGCACCGCATGTCACGGGAGCAGCACAATGATAATTTGTTGATGTACTGTACCGCAGGCCGAGGGACGCTGGAGATCGGTTCCCAGCGCCTGCCGGTAGGTGCCGGTGATGCATTATTGCTGCCCAAAGGAAGTCACCATAGTTATTGGGCAGATACAGATGCCCCCTGGACTATTTACTGGGTGCATTTCGAGGGTGAGCTCGCGGCGCAGTTTCTCGATACGGTTCGCGCTGGCAGTGCATTTACGCCGTTGCTATTTATGGGTACCCACTCCCGCCTTGTAGCTGATTTTGAGGCTCTTATAGAGACTCGAAAAACCGGCTATAGCCGACGTTCATTTGTGCACGCAGCCAACCTACTGCGGCAAATGCTGACTTACTTGTCAGTTGTAGCCCCGGTCATTCAAGCTAAACGGCAACACGATATGGACCTCGATGGTATCCATGCCCTGATGGAGGAAAAACTGCATGGCCAGCTCGATCTGGCTACATTGGCAACTTATGCAAAGCTCTCGAAGTATCACTTTTCCAATAAATATAAGGCCTTAACCGGTCACTCGCCCATTCAGCACTTTCTTCACCTCAAAATGGAGCGGGCCTGCCACCTGCTGGATGTCTCGGGCATCAGTATTAAAGATGTAGGGCGAACGCTGGGTTATGAAGACAGTTACTATTTTTCCCGCTTGTTTAAGAAAATTATTGGCGTGGCACCCAGGCAGTATCGGAACTTGAAGCGCGGGTAAAACGCTGAAAATCGTAGGAGCTCATCGTAAAGAACGTAGAGTGATCGCTGCAGTGGATGTAGTGCTTCTCACTCACTCACCGTAGCGTCTGGTTAAATTACGGATCTGAATCATGGGAACAATAATAGTTTAATAATGAACGCAACGAGCACGATATTAAGGACAGGGCGAATGAGGTTTTCACCTTTTACAACGCTGGCATTCGCCCCTAGGTGGCCCCCAATGGATGTACCCACTGCAAGGGCCGCACCTGCCGCCCACATTATGGGGACCTGTGAGGAAAAAACGGCAAGAGCCGCTACGGTGTAGGTGGCGACGATAAACACCTTGTGCATGTTGGTGCGCACAAGGTCCAGCCCCATCACTCGGTTGAGTACGGGCATGAGGATAAAGCCCACGCCTATTTGAATGAAACCACCCCAAAATCCCACGGCCACCATCATGATATGGCCGCGAATCATCTGCTTAGCGCTGGGCGGTGTGCCGCTGACCTGGTTTGTGCTACTTTTATCGAGGTACATGATTAGCATGACGCCCAGCATAATGACCGCGAGAATACGGTTAAACCAAGCCCCCTGTAATTGTGTACCGAGAAATGCGCCTGCTACAGCACCGGGCAAAGCGCAGGCTGAGAGGGTCAGGCTCAGTTTGAAATCACTGAAGCCTTTGTTTTTGAAAGCTCGAATGGCGCTGATATTTTGTGCCAGAATAGCGATTCTGTTGGTGCCGTTCGCGACTGGCCCGGGCATTCCCAGAAACACCATTACCGGTACTGTGAGTACTGAGCCACCTCCGGCCAGCACATTGAGGAAGCCAGAAATTACCCCAACGCCGACCAGCAGTGCGCCCTGCCACAATTGTGGATCCATGCTCAGTCCTCGCTCCAGGGTTCTCTCATGCTGACAAATTCTTCTGCGGCAGTAGGGTGTATGCCGATAGTATTGTCAAACATGGCCTTGGTGGCGCCAGCTTTTAGGGCTATGGCGACGCCTTGGATAATTTCACCGGCATCGGGCCCCATCATATGAACGCCCACCACGCGGTCGGTGGCTTTATCTACGATAAGTTTCATAAATGTCTTTTCATCGCGCCCACTAATAGTGTGTTTCATTGCCTTGAAAGTAGATTTAAACAGGCGTATGTGCCCGAATTTGGCATGAGCTTCATCCTCGGTAAACCCCACGGTGCCAATATTGGGCTGGCAAAATACCGCTGTCGGGATAAAGTTGTATTCAACGTCACGGTTCATGCTGTCGAATTGCCGACGCGCAAAGGACATGCCCTCCGCCAGCGCAACCGGTGTGAGCTCCATGCCGCCTATAACATCCCCCAGGGCAAAAATACTGGGTTCTGAGGTACGAAAGTGTTCATCGACGGCTATGGTGCCTATGCTGGTGAGGTCTACTTTTACATTCTCCAGCCCCAGGCCAGCCAGGTGTGGTCTGCGCCCGGTGGCATACAGTACCGCGTCGGCGCCTATCGATGTCCCATCACTGAGTTGTAGCTCTAGGCCATCGTCTGTTTCTGTAATAGATTCCACGTCAATTCCGAAGCGCAGATTTACACCACTTTTGGAGATTTCCTGTGCCGCATGGGTGCGAATGTCCGGGTCAAAGCCGCGTAAAAATAAGGGTCCTCGGTAGAGTTGTGTTACATCTGCCCCCAGGCCATTGAAAATTCCGGCAAACTCCACGGCGATATAGCCTCCCCCGATAATGACCATGCGCTTGGGAAACGATTCCAAGTCAAAAACCTGATTGGAGTTCACGGCCAGTTCGCTGCCGGGTATATCTGGCACAAAGGGCCAGCCACCGGTGGCGATGAGGATTTTTTCGGCGCTGTAGCTCTGGCCGTTGACCTCTACGGTGTGCGCATCCACGATGCGAGCCCGGCCATCCATAGTGTCTACACTGACACCGTCTAGCATGTTTCGGTAGATACCGTTAAGGCGCGAGATCTCTGCCTTTTTGTTGTCGCGCAACGTCGCCCAGTTAAAGTCGGGCACCGCACTGTCCCAGCCGAAGCCGCGTGCATCTTCAAAGGCATGACTATATTCAGAAGCGTAGACATAAAGCTTTTTAGGGACGCAACCCACGTTGACACATGTGCCTCCCATGTAGCGGTCTTCAGCCACCGCCACCTTGGCGCCAAAGCCCGCAGCCATACGCGCCGCCCTGACACCGCCAGAACCTGCGCCGATGACAAATAAATTGTAATCCATGTTCCTGACTCTCCTTGTTGTGCAGGGGTTTACTCAGTTTGTTCCCGGCGCTTGCGCAATTGTGCCTGAATATCCTCAACCCGGGCCTTGCTCAGATTGATTTTCAAGACAAAGTACGCAGCGACCATTAGGGCTGGAATGATGCCCAGGCCCATGGCATAGACCAGGCCATTCTGAGTGGCCAAGGGAACGCTCCCCGGAAGCATGCCTGTCTCCAGCCCTATAACATCTAGCGCGATGCCGGCATAGACGGGGCCAAAGATTGCGGCAAATTTGGCGATAAAATTCAGCACAGCATAAAAGGCAGCTTCCTGACGTAAGCCATGATTCAATTCGTGTTCGTCGGTAATGTCACCAATGATGGAGTAGGATGTAATAGCACGTATTAGATAACAGTACATGAAGATAATCATGAAGACCAAATTGAGTACGAACGGAATTACCTCGTTACCCTCTGGAAATAGCCCTAGCATTTTTGCGGGGTATAGCCATAGACAATCCAGAATAAGGCCTACCAGCGCATATTGAAGCAGGTGATGCTTTTGAAAGCGGGCAGTTAAACCTCGCAAAGTGAACATTACCAAGCCAATTGCCACCAGACTGGGTAGCCCCAATATGATCGATACTTCTGTGGCGCTAAATTCCCAGTAATAGGTCCAAGCCAAAATATTCAGTGTTGAGATGGTGCCCCAAGAGACCATAGCTGCAATTTCGTAGCCGATCATATAGCGAAATGATTTGTTTTCCAGGGTGCGCATCAGATCTCGAAGCAGGGCGCGCATGTAGTCCCCGGGATCCTTTGCGGCGAGATTAATTGTTGTGGAAGGCACTATATAGCTCCTTGTGCCCCAGGTGGTTAGCGTGCCCATTATCAGTACGGCAATACACGACAGCGCGCCATAGACCGGATAGTTGGCGTTTACGAAACGACCATCAACGCCGTCACTGCTGGGGAATATCCATAACAGGCCCACGGCGGGAAGCAGCACCGAAAACAGGAAAGTGAACACCATGCGAGCCCCCATGGTGTTACTGCGTTCCTGATAGTCGCTGGTAATTTCGGCTGATAGTGCGAGATGGGGGATGGAGAATGTGGAGAGAAAGGTGCGTATCCACAGTGTCCAAAATAGAAGCCAGCCCCCCAGCCAGGTGGTGTTTTCAACAACGCTTTGAGGTGGCGTGAACAAACCGATAAAACCCAACCCCAGAGGGAGTATGCTTAGGGCGAGAAAAGGGTGGCGGCGACCAAAGCGGCTGTGTAGTTTATCTGACCATCCTCCTATCAGCGGATCTGTTATGGCGTCCCACACAAGTGCCAGTGATAAAGCCACGCCGGTTATTGTGCCACTCAGGCCTAGCACCTGAGTGTAGAACATAAGCACAAACATGGAATACGCGGCTTCTTTGACGGCGTAGACTGCGCCACCCGAGCCGTAAAGGATGCGGGCTTTAAGGTCTACCATCGGCTAGTGGCAGAACATAGTTGGCGGGTGCAAAAAAGGGTGGCGTATCTCGCCCTTCTGGGTATAGAGGAACGCGGAAATATCAACGCTTACCTTTGATTAGGCCTCGAAACCAGTCTGCCAGTGTTTCGTGTTTGAAGTCGGTAAATTCACCGGCATCCATGAACACCCCATGATCACTACAAACTTCGTACCAAATATGGGATTGATCGGGGTCGGAGGTTTTCTCCATATGTTTGCCGCAGCGAGGGCAGGCGATGTCTTCAACGGCATCCCATTTCTTGCCGGCTTGCGAGCTCCCTGTGTCTAGGGCGTCTCCCATCCATTTTTGTTTCAGAAGCTCAGCCTCCCCGGTGTCAAACCACATTCCCTTGCAATGGGTACAGCGGTCTACGGCCAGGTCACCACCGTAGGTTATCTCCTCCATACCGTGTCCACACTTTGAGCATTCAATACTGTGTACGTCCGGGTTGTATTCCATTAGGGTTCCTTGTCGCGTTCCGGTCATTGTATTTATCTGCGACCCTAGTAAGGTCACAGACGCAAGATTTTAGCTCACGCAGCCGTAATTGTCTCTGCGTGATAGGTAATTCTAAACGACCTTTAGCATTGGCTGGTGTCAATCGTCGGACTAGACTTGTACAATCGTACAAACTAATTGGCGCACCACGGCGGGAGAAGTGGACATGACTTATTTTTTAATGCTTTGCACAGGCCTGCTACTTGCTCTGGCAAATGTGGTACAGGGGGCAGATACATCGGCAGGTGCGAGAGTATACGACAGTTGCATGGCGTGCCACGGCGCCGGTGGCGAGGGAAATGTGACAGTCGGGGGCCCAGCTCTGGCGGGTCAGCATGAGGCATACCTTGTGCGCCAGTTAAAGAATTTTAGAGCAGGACTTCGCGGAGCAGATGCCAGCGATGCAAGAGGAATGCAAATGCGTGGGATGGCAGCCGCTCTCGCCGATGATGCCGCTGTGGGTGATGTGGCAGCGTATCTCGCGGGTTTGCCGCAGCAGGCGCAGAACGCAAAAACCGCCGGTGCCGACATGCGCAACGCAGAGAACCAATACAATGCTGCCTGTGGGGCCTGCCACGGGGGGCAAGCGCAGGGTAATGTGGGTCTGAGGTCTCCCAGGCTGGCGGGCTTAGACGCCGCCTACCTGAAATTACAATATCAGAATTTTGGGGCGGGTATTCGAGGCTCTCATCCTGATGACCGTTTGGGTCAACAGATGAAAATGATGGCCACGATGTTACCCAGCGAAAAAGATCTCGATGACGTCGTTGCGTTTATAGTTAGCCAATAGGCAGTATGCGCTTCAGCTCTTTTTTCATATCGGCCTTTATTGCCTCCTTGCTGCTGGCAAGCTCAGTTGACGCGGTATCGAATTTCCCCCTCAGTGAACGCTGCCCTGCAAGTTTTGAAAAAACTGACGAGGGTGTCTGCGAGCTGCGTAACCTGTACCAATTCTATGGTTCGCTACAAGGGCAGGGAGTGGGGGGGACACAAACGTCACTCCCTGCTAATCGCGATGGCTTTAATCCTCGCCAGATTGACTTGGGCCGCTACCTATTTTTTGATCCTGTGCTTTCGGCAGATGGCTCCGTTTCTTGTGCCAGCTGCCACGATCCTGATAAGGGGTTTAGCGATGGCCGCGGCCTCAGTATTGGTATTGCCGGCGTTGAGGTGGGAAGAGGTGCGCCATCCTTGTGGAATGTAGGTTTTCTGAAGCATTTGTTTTGGGATGCGCGGTCCGATTCTCTCGAAGATCAAGCCAAGGGGCCACTGTATAATTCTTACGAGATGGGTAACACCGAAGAGCAGCTGCGCATAACACTGAATAATAATGCCGATTATCGAGATATGTTTCGCCAGGCATTCCCCGAGGCGCAGTCGGCGGAAATACAGCTCGACCAGGTATATACTTCACTGGCTGCTTTTCAATCGTCTCTAGTCTCACTCAACAGTCGCTATGACCACTATGCACACGGCTACCATGAAGCGCTAAATCAGCATGAGATAGAGGGTATGAACGTATTCCGCTCTTTTGTTGCGCGCTGTGCGGAGTGTCATACTCCTCCGCTGTTTACAAATCAGCAGATTGCAGTTATCGGCACGCCGGAACCGCAAGGTAGGAAATTGGATATTGGTGCAGAGGCAACTTATGGTGCAGCCAAACTGAAGGGTGGATTTAAAGTGCCCAGCTTGAGAAATATAGCCAAAACAGCGCCCTATATGCACTCTGGCCGGTTTGCGACCCTGCGGGAAACTGTTGAGTTCTATACTCGGGGAAGAGGGCACGCAGTTCCCGAAGGCGTCGAGATGCAATTGCACTGGCATATTTGGGAGCCTAATCTTACCGACTACGAACTGGATAGGCTGGTCGATTTTCTGGAGACTCTTACCGATGAAACATTTAAGCCACTCATACCCAAGCGTTTGCCCTCGGGGCTAACGCCAGTTGATCGTTTACCCAATAATGCAGTGTTAGACACTATACAAACCGTAGAAGGAGAATCCTCATGAGTAAAGGTATTATTTTCGCTTTGGTAATTACCCTGGTAGCTTTTACCGGTGGGGTGTTTTATGGCAAAGGCAGTGAGGCTGTCCTGGTTATGACAGGCAGTGGTTCCGGCGTTAGCTATGTCGCCCCCGTGCAAAAAGAAGGCGATATCACTAATCCTGGTGAGCTGGTTTTGTCCGGCTCTAATGCAAATGTCGCTGGATCTGCTGCCGGTTTTGCGACCGCGGTGGTTAAGGACGGTGAGTCCATTCAGGGCGCGGTTACCGCTGCAGAACCCGGTACCATTATTCGGGTTATGCCTGGAACCTACCATGAGACGATATATATCGATAAAGATGATATCCGCCTGATAGGCGTTATTGAGGAGGGACGCCGGGCCACCCTGGACGGTGAGGGCTACATGAATGATGCCATTTTATACAGTGGCAATAATATTGTTATCGAAGCCTTCGTCATTACCAATTACAAAGGTAATGGCATTATGGGGCAGGCGGGAAACAACTTCGAAATCCGCAATAACATTATCGTAGAAACTGGCGTTTACGGTATTTTCCCTCAGCTTGGTCAAAATGGGGTCGTTGAGCTCAACGTCATTTCAGGGATTAAAGATGCCGCCATTTACATCGGCATGAGTGACAACATTCATGTTTCGCAGAACGAGGTGTTTGACAGTGTGGCGGGCATCGAAATTGAAAACAGTCGGCATGCCATTGTTGAAGGCAACTATGTTTACAACAACACGGGTGGCATTCTCGCGTTTATTTCACCGGGGCTGCCTATTAAGACCACATATGATGTCATTATTCGAAATAACTGGATTTCTGCAAACAACACCAAAAACTTCGGCGCGCCGGGTTCCACTGTAGGAGGAATTCCGGCGGGCACGGGTATTATGGTAATGGCGGCGGACGATGTGGTTATCGAGAACAATATTATTACTAACAATAAAAATATCGGTATTTTGGTGGTGGACCACAATACCGCGGCACAGCTCACCAATGTGACCGTTGATCCGGAGTCTGACCCTAATTCTGATCGGCTGCAAATCCTCGACAACCTGATGTCCAACAACGGCTATGAGGCCATCGATTCAATCAAGGGCTTTATGTTGACCGAAATGAAAACTGGCAACCCAGATATTTTGGCGGTGGGACCCAGTAAAGGTAGCTGCATTATAAATCGCCATCGCTATACAACAGTAGGTGTGGATGACTTCGCCGAATGCGCATTTACAAACACCAATACCATTGGCAATTATCTGTTGCCACCCGTTGCCCCCAGAGCGAAGAGCAGTGCAGAAGAGCGGGCTAAAATAACCTATATGGCGGTTTGTTCTGGTTGCCACACTTATACGGGTCGCATGATTGGGCCTCCGGTTAAAGTCATTCAGGCCCTGTACATGGACAACCCCCAGGGCATTTTCGATTACATTACCAAGCCAGTGAAGAGGCGCGAAGATTATCCCGAGATGCCGCCACAGAATTACCTCGACGAGGAAACGCGGATGGCAGTGGCGAAGTATATGCTCAGCCGCACGCGTTAGTGTGCGCTGCTGGCTAGCGCTGTTTAGGGGCTAAACTTCTTTTTTCTTTCTTGTATTTTCCCAAAAAAATACAGGACAGACGAATACGTAAATACCCGAAATAGGGGCACAGCTATATACTGATATTAATGCCGAGTAGACGGGCGACGGCGGCAAAGTTTTTCCAACCAATTCTTGATCAGATTTCGTTCTCTTTGTCGGCGACCAGTTACTCTAGGTCTTCTGTGTAATGGTGTAGTCACTTATTTTCGGAGCATAACTGTAGCCTGGTTTGTTTCGAGTTACTTCAAAACACTATTTAATGGTTTCTAAAATAAATATAGATCAAAAATTAGTCGTTACATATTTCTTTTATTAAGCATAGACTACGAATGTACTGCCCATTTTAAAACGGAGTGTGTAAAACATGTTAGAAAAAGAATTAGCTCAAGCTGCAAAAATTGCTGAGAAAGCCCAAAAGAAAGTGGAGCAATTAAAGAAAAAATTGCTCACTGAAACCGAAAAAGCTCATGCCAAAGCGAAACGCGAACTTGGCGCTGCACGCAAGCAGCTTAAGACTGCAAATACCCGACTGAAAAAGGCACGCGGTTCACTGCGCACTAAGAAAAACCCGGACAACCAGAAAAAGGTTGATGAGTTGATGGCGCAAGTGCAAGGTCTTGGAGATGCTATAGTAAGTATCACTAAAGCCGCATACGACTCAGCGGAAAGGTTGATGCCAATGAAGGCAAACGCAATTTTGGAAGAGCGTAAAGCAAAAGCGGCAGAGAAGGCTGCTTCCTTGGTAGAAAAGGCTGCAGCTCAGCAGGCTAAAGCAAAGGCTAGAAAAGCTGCCGCCAAGAAAAAACCGGCAAAGAAAAAGGCTGTAGCTAAAAAGGCTGTAGCTAAAAAGGTTGTGGCTAAAAAGGCCGTAGCTAAAAAGGCCGCGCCGAAGAAAAAAGCCGCTGTTAAGAAGGCGCCGGCTCCCAAGAAAAAAGCTGCACCTAAAAACAAAGCAGCTCCTAAGAAAAAAGCAGCTCCCAAGAAAAAAACAGCTCCCAAGAAAAAAGCGGCCGCAAAGAAAAAGGCATCAGCTAAAGCTAAATAGAACGGTTGGTCGGCTAAAATAGCGCCTAGTATCCCTGCTCCGAGGAATGCTAGGCGGCTCTTATTGTTTGGGAACTACACGAATAAGTTTTCCGTCTTCACTGTCGGTCAAGATATACAGATATCCGTCTGGTCCTGAGCGCACATCTCTAATCCTCTCACCGAGCTTACTAAATAGTTTTTCTTCTGCTATCACCTTGCCGTTTTCTATGTCGAGGCGTCGCACTTCTTTGTCGACCAATGCGCCTACGAAGAGGTCTCCCTGCCACTGGGGGAATACTTGCCCGCCGTACCAGGCCAGACCGGAGGGTGCAATGCTCGGTACCCAGGACCACTCTGGCTGTTCCATGCCGTCCAGTTTCTTGAACGGACTGACATGAGCGCCGCTGTAATTTACCCCCAGCGTGGTGATGGGCCAACCATAGTTGTTGCCCGCTCGCAAAAGGTTTAGCTCATCCCCTCCTCTTGGCCCGTGCTCATGCAGATAGACTTTTCCTGCGTCGGTGTCCAATGTCAGGCCTTGAGGATTGCGGTGCCCATAGGTCCAAACTCTGGGGCTACCTTGCTGCAAATAGGGATTGTCGGGCGGCGATGTTCCGTCAGTGTTGATACGTAACACTTTACCCAGTTCCGACTTTAAATTTTGTGCATCTTCTCTGTATTCAAACCCATCGCCGGTAGTGACCAGCAGAGTGCCGTCGGGCAGGAAAAGCATACGCCCACCGTAATGTACGGGTGTATCTTTCGCGCTTTCAACCAAAAGAATTAGCTCCGGGTTTTGTAACTTGTCTTCTCCTAGGGTAGCGCGTACAACGCCGGTACCATTAGCGTGTGGGCCACCATGCGCATATGACAGATAGACTTTCTTATTGGATTCAAAATCCGGGTCTAGCACTATGTCAAAAAAACCGCCTTGTGATTTCACAAAGGTGTCTGGTACTCCGGCGATATTTTTGCGTTCACTGCCATCGGCGGACAGTTTCAACAGCTGTCCACCGCGTTGGCTTACTAGAAATTTACCATCGGGAAGAAAAGCAAGTGACCAGGGGTATTGCAGATTGGTGGCGAGGGTTTCAAGTTTGTAATCGGCAGACCATGTGGGAGCGGCGGTGACTAGATAGAGTGTAAAAACGCTCAGGCATTTAGCAACGTTCGTTGCTAGGGTTTGAAATTGTGTCTTGATCATTATTTATCTCCCATTTTTGGCCTCATTATAGACCTAAGTTCAATGCAAGATAGCCCTTACTGGCTTGACAGAAGGGTTGGCTCCGGTAGATATTACTGATCTCACTATATTAAGGACGAACTTCGCCATGCTACGTGTATTGAAAGCCTTCTTCCCGGCAGTGCTGCTCACCTATGTGTTGGCGAGTGTTTTTTCGACCCAGTTCATTTTGGGGAACTTGCAGGCCATGGGTGTAGAAGTGAGCGCCATGGTGCGTATTGGCACGACATTCCACGATTTGCTGGGTCTGACTTCTAGCTATCTGGTGTTGATCCTGGTTGCCTTTATTATAGGGCTGCCGGTAGCAGCGGGTCTCACCAAGCTGATGCCTGCCCATCGATTAATGTTGTTCGTGCTGGCCGGCTTTGTCGCCATTGTTGCTTTGCATCTGACCATGAAAGCTGTTTTAGGCGTAAGTGGTATTGCGGCCACGCGTACCTTGTCTGGACTGATTTCACAGGGCGTAGCAGGAGCGATGGGTGGCTACCTGTATTTTCGCCTATCGCAGCAGCCAACCCGATAGAAATTACTCTATAAATTTGACCGTTCAGGCACTTCATTTACGGTGTTTGCATCGCGTATTGTATGGCTGAATTAGCGAAGTGTAATTTTCTGGAGAATGGCAATGGCCACAGCACATCAAAATATAACTGAACAGTCGGGTGCAATTGCCCGGATATTACTGTTTGTATTGGCCATCGTGGTTATCGCTGGTATCTGGTTATATCTCGATGAGGACGCTGCTGCTGGTCTCAAGAAAGACGTCAGACTCAAAACCATGGAGGTGATAGGCGAGATCGCGACGAGTAAGTTGTCCAGCATTTCCGGTGACAGTGATGGCACACATGGCAGCGCCGTAGACATGATTAAATTGCCTATAGAAGTGCGCAAGGTCACCGACAATGTGCATTACGCTACGGGCGTGGCCAATACGATTATAGTTACAACCAGCGAAGGTAACGTGATATTCGATACCGGGCTGATAATTCAGGCAGCCAAGCAATTACGTTTGCTGAAAGAGCAGGTGTCAGACGGGCCTGTCCGCAAAGTGATATTGAGCCACTCTCACGCCGACCATGTGGGCGGTACTGCCTTATGGTTGGACGAGGGCACAAAAACTATTGCCCACCAGCAGTTTCAAGAAGAGCTTCGTTATCTTGAGCAGTTAAAGCCCTACCTATACGGGCGCAACCGCACCCTGTTTCCCTGGATTCCGGCAGAGCCCGCCAATATTGGTATGCTTGAATATGGCAGTATTAATCCTGACATCACTGTAGACGATGACGATGTCTATGCTTTCACCCTGGGCGGAGTAGAGTTTGAGGTGATAGGCGCGCCGGGTGCAGAGGGAGCCGATAATATTGTGTTGTGGCTTCCGCAGCAGAAGATTCTCATCTCAGGCGATTTCTTTGGCCCGCAATTTCCCCAGTTTCCCAATATTTTCACTATGCGCGGAGAGAAGGTGCGCAAGCCCATGGAATATGTGGCATCACTGGATAAGCTAATTGCCCTGCGTCCTGAGATTGTTATACCCAGCCATTTGAATCCTACAGTTGGCGCCGTTGAAATTTATGACAATATGGTTCGCATCCGCGACGCGGTGAAATACGTGCACAACGAAACCGTGGCGGGAATGAATGCCGGCAAAGATGTGTATCAACTGATGAGGGAGATTAAACTGCCTCCCAATCTGGATCTGGTACAAAACCACGGGCGGGTAGATTGGGCGGTGAAGAGCATCTGGGAGTATTACTCCACCTGGTTCCACTACGACAGCACCACCGAGCTGTATCCGGTTCCCGCCAGAGATGTTTATGCAGACCTGGCCGACGCGGCAGGTTCGGAAGCGTTACACTCTCTGGCGCAAAACTATTTGCACAAAGATGAGCCGGTTAAGGCGTTACATATCGTGGAGGTTGCCCTCAAAGGATATCCCCAGGATCGCACAGCACTCACCCTACGGCAGCAGGCCCTGCAGCGTTTGATGGAAAAAGCCGAGGCGGGCACGCGCAATGACTATGAAATTTATTGGTTGAAATTCAGGCTGGCAGACACTCAGGAGCGCCTTGAGAGCGCTCACTAGAGCTGTGGCCGCTTATTGACGCCGCTACATCGATAAAACAATTTTGCCCATATGCTGGCCGCTTTTCATCAGCGCATGGGCTTGCTCCACTTCTTCCAAAGCAAATACCTGCTGTACCACAGGGTGAATAGCACCGCTTTCGAGATGTGGGTAAACATGCTCGAGAATTTCATTCACCATCACGGTTTTCTGAGCAAGGCTCTGGGCTCGCAATGTTGAGCCTGTGAGCACAAGTCGTTTCATTAGCAGTGGTGCAAAATTGACTTCCGCACTGAAGCCCCGGATAAACGCTATGTTTACAATACGCGCTTCCTGGGCGGCCACGTTGAAGTTCTTTTGGATAAAGTCGCCACCTGCCATATCGAAGATCACATTGATTTTTCCGCTCACGCCCAGCTCTTCGAGTACGTTTTCAAATTCCTCGGTGTTGTAGTTGATAGCGCGGCTGGCGCCCAGTGGCTCCAGGGCACGACACTTTTCGTCACTGCCTGCGGTGGTGTAGACCGTTGCACCCAGCGCACGACAGATCATGATGGCCACAGTACCAATGCCACTAGCACCGCCGTGTATGAGTATATTTTCTCCCGCCTGCAGCTTGGCCCGCTGAAAAACGTTATGCCAAACCGTCAGCAGGGCTTCAGGTAGTGCGGCAGCCTGCGCCATGCTAAACCCCGTGGGAATGGGCAGGCATTGTCCGATGGGAGCGAGGGCGCAGCTGGCGTAGCCTCCGCCATGTGTCAGGGCGCAGATGTCATCGCCGACTTTCCAGCTGTCCACACCACTTCCAATAGCTGCTACTGTTCCTGCAACTTCAAGGCCCATGATGGGGGACGCATCTTTTGGGGGTGGGTAAAGGCCGATACGTTGCAGCAAGTCTGCGCGATTGATTCCGGCTGTGGCCACTTCAATGAGCAATTCCCCAGGGCCAGGGCTTGGCGCGGCATCTTCCTCTATGTGAAGGCTGTGATCGTCTGGGTTTATCGCCACAAAACGGCGGCCTGATAGTTTGCTCTGAGTCATATTGATTCCAGTGTGTACAGCTTTTAATGCCGTAAGCTTAGCAGGAATCAAGGCGTGACGGTGGGGTCAGCTTCAGCTTTTACAGATCAGTTTTTCGAACATTAATCGCGCTTCTTCCAGCCTGGAAAATACGGGGTAGCTGCTGTCCAATGACCAGCTGGTGGTCAGCGTGTTCAGCGTACCGACTACCATTGAAGCGAGAATTTCTGGGGAAAACTCTGTACGGACATCCTCGATCTCAATGCCGGCTGTAATAAGTCGTTCAAAGCCTTCGATGGCAGACATGCCAATCACGCGCTGTTGCTCATTGTCCTGTGCAAAGGCGACAGGCGCCATTAAAAATAGCTGCCTGTCTACGTCTTTGTAAGTGGCAAAATTAGACTCGATGTAGTCGATCATGGATTCCAGGCGCGCTCGTGTTGAGCTGTGATTCATCATCATCTGCCGCAGCATTGGCCCAGATTGTGAATACAGTCGACTGATTCCCATGCCGCCAATCAGTGCGTGCTTGTTGGGGAAATGCCCATAGAAGGTGCGCCTGGCGACGTCAGCCTCTACGCAAATTTGCTCGATACTGGTCTCTTCGATGCCGTTGAGCTCAAATAGTTGATAGGCGGCGTCCTCAATGCGTGTCCGCAGTTCCTGCTTGCGCTTCTCTCGCCTACCAGCTGGCGCCTCTGCCGTGTGCATGAATACCCCGTAATCAAATCCAAGTGAGCATATTATACTGTTGCGCAAAAAATGTGTATACAAATGTGCATCTTTGCTCAGATGTGTGTATATTATCCCCAGTCTAATTACTGAGATGGGGATGCACCTGTGCCCGAAATCGAGTCACAAGCAAGACAAAGCGCCGATCGCATCATCGTGGTTTCATCTGATTGCCATGCTGGTTTGCCTATTGCCGACTACAAGCCCTATGTCGAATCGAAGTACCACGAGATACTCGATATGGCAGTGCCCATTACTATTGAAATGTTGCAGAAGGCTGAGTCGACCTTTCTCATCAAGGAAATTAACGACGAGTGGCGCGCCCCTATCAAGCAGCAATTGACCGGCGCATGGGATTATCAGGAGCGTGTGAAGATGCTCGCTGGCGACGGCATTGCCGCCGAGGTTATTTTTCCCGATGGTATTACCGAGATGAACACACCGCCTTTTGGCGCGGGCCTTGGGTTGTCCTCTCGTGATATGGACCCGGAGCTACAGTGGGCAGGTGCTATGGCGCACAACCGCTGGCTTGCCCAGTTTTGTGCCAATAATCCCGCCCGCCATATCGGGGTGGCCTCCATACCCTTGTTGTGGAATGTGGATAAGGCTATAGAGGCTGTGCGGTGGTGCGTGGATAATGGCTTGAGCTCTGTCATGATTCCCACCATGTGGGGCGAGCACGATGCCTACCATCATACAAAATATCATCCGTTCTGGCAGGTTTGTGAAGACCTTGGTGTGGTGATTCATTTTCACTCGGGCCCCGCTCCTCATCCGGAATACTTTGGCAAAAATTTTCCGGTAGAAGACAAAAGCGAAGAACTTCCCGGCGCTATGGGTATGTATGTATCCGAGGTAATGTGGTGGTTGTATCGGCCGCTCACCTTTATGATTTGGGGTGGTGTATTTGAGCAGTTTCCGCGTTTGAAAGTGGTGCTTACTGAGGGTGGCACTGTATTTATGCTGCCTCCCTGGTTGCGCCTGTTGGACCATAATTACACGGACGTGCAGTTTTCAGCCAAGTTAGGCGATTTCCGCAGCCATCTCTCCATGGCCCCCAGCGAGTATTTTGCTCGTAATATCAATATAGGCGCGTCCTGCATACCCCGTCGCGATTTAGAATTGCGTAACTTGATCGGCGTGAACAAAATGATGTGGGGCAGCGACTACCCCCATCCCGAGGGTACCTGGCCCAATACGCGCAGCTATTTTTCCGATGTATTTTCAGGTATGCCAGAGGCTGATGGGCGAAAAATTCTCGGTGAGAATGCAGTGGACTGGTATGGACTAGATAGAGCCACATTGCAGGACATTGCTAACGAAATTGGCCCTGAGCCTTCATTATTTAATTAATTTATTTCACACAAAAACTGTTGGAGAACCATCATGGCTATTGTAGAGGCCTGCCAGTCACAAACAAATACCACACCACAATTCCCCATGGG
>Ga0308021_10000571_pt1 | contig 17254 bp, 26 predicted proteins | sample Neamet351_FD_201296 | JGI IMG/M metagenome (GOLD analysis project Ga0308021, IMG submission 201296) | Marine microbial communities from water near the shore, Antarctic Ocean - #351 | ecosystem: Environmental > Aquatic > Marine > Unclassified | place: Southern Ocean | collected 2014-10-02
GGTTTCATTTAAGTTCACTTGAACTAAACGAATGCAGGGATGCACTCGCCATTCACGTAAGCAAAGCCACCTAGATCATAGTGCCATCCAAACGGCTCAAACACCTCAGCAGTGTCCACTAGATCAACATCATAGTCGCTGGCAGTGAACACATTGCTAAGTAGGTTGCAGTCTAGGACTTCATGGTCCTGCGCCACCAAGGCCAAGGCCTCAGCTTTGAAGAACTGACGCCGTGCCTTGCTGGCTTGACGTTGTGAAGTCTTGCGAGACTTGCGGGACATCTTCAAGTCCAGAAAGTCATAGCCGATCAGGCCCTCGGCAGGGCAGAGTGGTCTAGCCATTGTATCATTCCCTTTTGATTGGTTGCCATGCAGCAAGGCCTAGCGGCCCTGTTGGATAGCAACCGCCCCGCTGTTGCAGGGCAGTTGATTTTTATGCGGCTTCAATCATTCCAAATGGAACATTATATATACCGCCGCGCATGTTGACCTGTGCTTTTTTCTGATTTATTTTAACGATCACACCACTGGTTCTTTTTGTTTTTTGGACAACCCAGACATTCTGTCCAACTTGAATATTTATTGATACTTTCATAGATTTTATTTCTTGCAGACAGTCTTCAATTTCAGCCAGTTCAGATGGTGACATATCTAGCAATGCGTTTTTAATGTTTATGATATCCATTTAACTACTCCAATTTCATTTAAGGTTTAGGCAAGGCCCCATCTCAGGGGCCTACGCAATCAAGCCTCCAAGGCGTCGAGCGTCTCGTTCACCTTGCTAGTCTCAGCAGCGGCAGCGGTGGCCGTAGCATCAGCCTCAGCACGGGCGGCAGCGCGTGTCGCTTTCAACTCGCGGATTACATCCTCGAATTCGTTCAGGTCATCATCGTCCAGACCCTCAACAAACGACCCTGTCTTTTTGTACAGGCCTGTCTGATTGTCACGGCTGAGTTTGAACTTGCCAACAACCTTCTCAGCCAGCGCACGGGCTGCTGATACCTCGCGGGTGTTCACAAACTCGCGCACAATGTGTGCCTCTTTGGTTATTTCCAGATCACCAAACAGTTCGCCGACTGCGTCAGGTGTGGCATTATCCCCCAAGCCGTGATCTTTGCGGATGCCACGGGCGGCAGCTACTGAATTCTCCCAGTACCTCTTAGCTGAGGCCTTGCTGATGCCAGCACCGCCATCCTCAACCGAGGCCTCAAGTGCCGCCCTAAACGGTACAGCAATTGCAGGTCTAACGCGCCCTGATTTGTTCCAGCCATCATCGCCGAGGCTGATCAGAACCGCCGTGATCTCGCAGTACACAGTCAGCTTATGACCCTGCACGGCTTCAGCATTTTCTTTTGCATCACCCTTGAGGCCCACTATAGACCGTTCCGCGCTCTGAATGTTTGCGGCTACCATTGTATCGATTTCAAAATTATTCATTGTGTGACCTTCCATGATCATGATTTAAGTTCAATTGAACCTGCGAGAATTCGCATTACTGACACCCCGCGAGGTGCCAGAAATTCGTATTCCTTAGGCGGCTGATTTCATTGCGCTGTCCCAGCGTTTCTCGCTGGCCTTTTCGCTCATGTCAGTACCGAGGTGCTTGACCATGTGGGCCACGTAGCTGACATCAAACACATCGTTATGGTCAAACCACATCTTGTGTTCTTGCTTGAGGAAATCGTCGGTGTCCAAGCGGTACTGATTGCCTTCCAAAGTTACCAGATATCGCCATTCGCGAGACCCGTTTGATCTACTCTGAATAGTCAGCTCGCTCAAAACATCGTCCACAGTTACAGTAATATCTACTGTGATGCCGCTTGCAGTTATGTGTGACACTGCTGAGTTGATTTCAATTTTCATGATTGTATTCCTTTGTGTTTGGCCTTGCGTGCCAGTTTCTTTGTCTTCAGTTGCACCACTCTGGTGCGGTACTTTGGGGTGCGAAGGTCTCGCGCCATTGGGTTCCTAGTTCTCATAACAAACTCGCTTTGACATTATGCGGCCTTGAACCGCTCTGAATTGAGTGCCACCGCCGAGGCGCATCGCGCTGTTTTGCAGAGCGCAACCTCGCTCATGGTAGTCATTTGCATGCTTGTCATCGCCCTGCGCCAGCATTTTGAATGCCATGTTGTATGCAGCGGCTGCATTATCACATAGTGTGGACTGCATGGCGGTGAGCGGTGCAGTGTTTTCGGTTGTTTGTGTCAAGAATTTCATGGTGTTTCCTTTGATTTGATTGGTATTGTGAAAAGTTCAATTGAACCTTTTACGATACCAACCAAGTGATGCCGAGATCGTTCCATCTCAGAGTTTGAGACCATCACCTGATCGGTCAGCAAGTAGGTACGCCTTGCAGCATCCACTGCCCCAGCCTTTGTGAATTTCTTCAACCTACCGCCCGTGCCTTCCAGCCTTTCGTCCCACTGTCTTTCGGGATATCGCCACAGTCTTACTTGCCCCTGTGGTTGCCACCAAGCAAGAGGGGCCTAGGCCGCGATCCGCTTGGGATTGTCGTAAACTTTTTGACCGTTAGCACTGTGCAGGTGGTCAGCCTTGCTTCACACTTTTCCCCGAATTGAAGCGGTCTATCGGGTCAACATGACATGGTCAGTATCCGATTGTCAGCGGTTGAGATTTTTAACATATTGTAGTTTTCATTTGCGGGGGCAGCGTCAAAGCTTCGCGGCACATCAGACTGGTTATTCTCAAACATTTAACCAACTCACTGTCTCACGTTCACAGTGTCGGCATCCGAAGTGCATATGGTCGGCAGCACATCCCCGCATAAAGTCAGGGTTATTCCTCTGATGTTACGAGCGTGTCCCTTTGTCCCCTTTTACAGACCTTTAAGTGAACCAGTATATCTGGCGGCGTGTGCCTCGCGGCGGGTTTCGTCGGTGAGCCTATTGGCTGGCCTTGTGAGGCTATGGCGGCGGGGCGTTGTGAGCGTAGCGGCTCGTTGCCTTCCCTGCGTCTGTCATCCTTGTTACATTTAGGAACGGTAAGATAAACCCCTTATTTAACCTTTTAGTGCAATTGAACCTAATTAATTTACAGTGCGTTGATTTCATTCACTTTTATATTGAACATTTATGATTGGGGTGGGTGGTTGGTATTACATACGTTTAAAATAGTTTCCCCACAGTGATAAAAGTGACAGCAGCTAGCCACTTTTATCTACAAGCTGCTTGTCATTTCTCATAAAGTGGACAGGCCCAAAGGGGGCTGATATGGTCAAAGGTGAAGGACCGCGCCCGAATGCCAAGCGCAGCGACATGTAGCAGATATACACATAGGGAAGCATACAGATGACCAATGACAAAACAGACAGTGATAAGGTGGTGCCAATCAGTAAGGGTACAGTAGGGCGAGCTACAGGTGGCAGTGGGACAAGGGGCAAGTCATCACCAAGGCATCAGGGTCTCACTGATAAGCAAGAGGCATTCTGTCACGCTGTGATGTCAGGGCAATGCTTCAGTGATGCATATAGATCATGTTACAATGCGGCAGGGATGACCACAGCCAGCATACATGTGGAAGCCAGCAAGCTTGCAGCCAGCCCCAAGGTGTCCCTTAGGGTAGAGGCCTTGCAGAGGGATAGGGAAGCTCAACGCAGGATGCAGGGGGCCGCGAGGGGTGACACCGTTTTGAAACAGCTCACCGATTTGGCAGTTGATCCAGACATCCAAGACGGTGCCCGTGTCCGAGCATTGGAGCTGTTGGGCAAGAGTGTCGGCCTGTGGATCGACAAGGTTGAGACCGAGGACGTTACAGCCGAGCGGTCAGCGTCTGACATCAGGGAAGCCATCGAAGCCAAGCTATCACGCTACACCTGACGCCCTGCTTAGGTTCAATTGCACCTAACCCCTGACAGGTCGCGCCCTGCATGTCAGTGGGGCCTGACACTGCCCGTGCTGCCCTGTGGTGCCTGACACGATCCTGTCGGCACCCTCACTGCCCTGACCAGCCTGTGCAGCCCTGAAAAAAAGCTTTTCTTTTCTACTAAAAGGAACGCGCAACACGCACGCGAATGAGTCTAAAGAACGCGCGCGAGGCACCCCCACCCACCCCCGACCCCCCTCACACACGCACGCCCACGCAAGATCACATACATACAGTTTCGCTCAAACGATTACCAATTTCCCCCAAATAGTACGGACCCCTTTTGGACGGCTAAGTTACCAACCTTTTCGGGCCTAAAAATTTTACAAAAAAAATAATAAAATGCAGAGTTAAGGTCAGATACTATTTAAACCTGATTTATCTATTGATTTCATATCTGGTAGGCGCAAATGCCTGTCAGTCTAGTTAGAGTATTTACTGTAGAGAAATATTACTTATTACAGTAAAGAGCTATTACTGTAGTTATATATATAATATATAATACTATAGGGGGAGATAATTTGGGTAAGTACGATCATATCTTATCTAAGCTTTCAAATGTGCCTGTTCATGAACAAGTTGAGCTACTCAAGGACTTGGAAGCGTTAGAGGAAGCTGAAAGCTTACAGGGCGCTAGGGAAGAGTTTCTTCCTTTTGTTAAGCGTATGTGGCCTAGTTTTATTCACGGGCATCATCATGAGGTAATGGCTGATGCTTTTGAACGTGTTGCTAGGGGTGAATTAAAGCGGTTGATTATCAACATGCCGCCTAGACATACCAAGTCGGAGTTTGCGTCTTATTTATTTCCAGCTTGGTTCTTAGGTCAGTACCCAGAGAAGAAGATCATTCAGACCGCTCACACTGCTGACTTAGCTGTTGGCTTTGGTCGTAAGGTTCGTAACCTTATTCAGAGTGAAGACTTTCAGAAGGTTTTTAAGGGTGTTGACCTGTCTAGTGATAGTAAAGCTGCTGGTAGATGGAACACGAACAAGCGTGGTGATTACTTTGCTATTGGTGTTGGTGGTGCTGTAACTGGTAAGGGTGCTGACGTATTCGTGGTTGATGATCCTCACAGCGAACAGGATGCTTCACAGGCTCAGTATAACCCAGAAGTTTATGACAAGGTTTATGAATGGTATACCTCTGGCCCTCGTCAGCGTTTACAACCAGGTGGTGCTATAATTATTGTTATGACCCGTTGGGGCAAGCGTGATTTAACTGGTCAGATAATGAAGACCCAGATGAACAAGGTTGGTACGAGTGAGTGGGAGGTGATTGAGCTTCCAGCTATCATGCCGTCTGGCGCACCACTGTGGCCTGAGTTTTGGTCTTTGGAAGAGCTTGAAGAGATCAAGGCTGAGATACCTGTTTCCAAGTGGTCTGCACAGTACCAGCAAGACCCGACATCAGAGGAAGGCGCATTAATTAAGCGTGAGTGGTGGAAGGAATGGGAGAAGGATGAGCCACCGCAATGCGAGGCCATCATTCAATCTTGGGATACGGCATTCTTAAAGACGCAAAGATCGGACTACAGTGCCTGTACTACGTGGGGTATATTCTACCATCCTGATGATGATGGTAAGATGATGCCTAATGTTATTCTACTGGATGGTTACAAAGAGAAGTTAGAGTTTCCTGAGTTAAAGGTAGCTGCTTATAACAAGTATTGGGAGTTTGAACCTGACCAGTTGGTAGTGGAGAAGAAAGCGTCTGGTGCGCCGTTGATCTTTGAGCTGCGTAACATGGGTCTGCCAGTGACTGAGTTCACGCCATCTAGGGGTCAGGACAAGATTGCTAGGGTTAATTCTATCACTGATCTTTTTGCCAGCGGCATGATCTGGCACCCCCCAACTAGATGGGCTGAAGAAATAATTGAAGAATGTGCTGCATTCCCTTCTGGTGACCATGATGACTACGTTGATAGTACATCACAGGCACTCATGAGGTTTAGACAGGGCGGTTGGATCAGAACCCCGACAGATGATTGGGATGATGAGCCTAAGTACCAACGGCCCGTCAGTTACTACTAGGGCTTTATATTTTACGCCTTTTGGTGTAAAAGTTCAATTGAACCAAAACTGGAGATGACGATATGGCTATTACCAAACCCTTAGACCCTTCTGACGTTGATGTAGCAGAAAATGAAGAAGAGGTTCAGGTTGAGGTTCAGGTTCTTAACCCTGATGCTATATCATTTGAGCAAGATGATGGCAGTGTTGTCGTTGATTTTACAGGTGGTATGGACGAGGAAGAGGTTGAGCTTCAGCATGACAGCAACCTAGCCGAGTTTATAGATAATTCAGACCTTGAATCTATGGCGTCTGAGTTGGTTTCTGATTTTGAATCTGACCGTGAATCCCGAAAGGATTGGGCTAGGGCCTACGTTAAGGGTTTAGACCTGTTGGGAATGAAGGTTGAAGACCGTCAACAGCCTTGGGCTGGAGCGTCTGGTGTGTTTCACCCGATTATGACTGAAGCAGTGGTTCGCTTTCAGGCACAGGCTATGGGTGAGCTATTCCCAGCCTCTGGGCCAGTAAGGACCAAGATACTTGGTAAGCTCACGCCAGAGAAGTATGAGCAATCCCAGCGCGTAGAAAAAGAACTGAACTACATGCTGACTGAAGAAATGACCGAATACAGAGATGAGACTGAGCAAATGTTGTTCAAGCTCCCTATTGCTGGTTCTGCCTTCAAGAAAGTTTACTATGACCCTATCATGGAGCGTCCTTGCGCCATGTTCGTGCCAGCAGAAGACTTTGTTGCGTCCTACGGTGCCACAGATATGATGGCATGTCCACGTTACACCCACGTTATGAAGAAAACACCTAATGAAATACTACAACTTCAGGTGAATGGCTTCTATCGTGACGTTGAGCTGCCTAGTGCAGAGCCAGATTACTCAGACATTCAAGAGAAGTACGATGAATTAGACGGTGAAAGCACCGTTATGTCCGATGATGACCGCCATACCATCCTTGAGATGCATGTTAACCTCAACATGCCAGAGGATTTTGATGATCCAGACGGTATAGCCCGACCATACGTCATAACAATTGATAAATCGTCTAGAACAATACTATCAATCAGGGCAAATTGGGAAGAAGATGACAATAAGAAAAAGAAAATACAGCATTTCACTCATTACCGATACCTTCCAGGACTTGGGTTCTACGGTACAGGGCTTATTCACCTCATTGGGGGTCTGGCTAAATCTGCGACTTCAATACTTCGCCAGCTTATTGACGCTGGCACGTTGTCGAATCTACCTGCTGGCCTCAAAGCTAGGGGTCTACGCATCAAAGGTGATGATTCGCCGCTCATGCCAGGTGAATTTAGGGATGTGGACGTACCAGGTGGCGCAATACGCGACTCAATCACTTTTATCCCGTACAAAGAGCCATCAAGCGTACTCTACGCTTTACTTGGAAACGTTGTTGAAGAAGGACGCCGCATTGGATCGGTTGCAGACGTTCAAGTAGGAGATATGAACCCTCAGGCACCCGTTGGGACCACTTTGGCCCTAATGGAACGCTCTATGAAGGTTATGTCTGGGGTACAGGCCCGTATACACGCATCAATGAAGACAGAGCTGCGCTTATTATCGCGTATTATTCGTGATTATATGCCAGAAGACTACGCATACGAGACGGACGGTGATTTCAACCGCATTGATGACTTCGATGGACGTGTTGATGTTGTACCTGTGTCTGACCCTAACGCATCTACTATGGCTCAGAGGGTGATGCAGTATCAAGCCGCGCTACAGTTGGCTCAACAGGCACCTCAATTATATGATATGGGCAAGCTACACCGTCAGATGCTGGAGGTTCTGGGCATTCAGGACGCTGGTGATATAATTAAACTACCAGAAGACATTAAGCCAATGGACCCAGTAACGGAGAACATGGCTATGTTGAAGCAAGAGCCTGTAAAGGCCTTTATGTACCAAGATCATGAGGCACACATTCAGGTTCACATGGCAGCAATGGAAGACCCAAAGCTACGTCAGATTGTAGGTCAAAGCCCGTTTGCTCCAGCTATTCAGGCTGCTATGGCTACGCATGTAACTGAACACGTAGCGATGCAGTACAGAGTTGAGATACAGAAGAACCTTGGTGTGGAAATGCCTAGCATAGACACAGTTCTTCCTGAGGATGCAGAGGTAGAGCTGTCTCGTTTGACCGCTATGGCGGCAGACAAGCTTCTGAAGAAAGATCAAGCAGAGGCAAAACAAAAAGAAAACCAGCGTCAGCAGAGCGATCCCTTAACTCAGATACAGCAGAAAGAGCTGGCGATAAAAGAACAGGAGCTGAAGCACAAAATAAACTTCGATTCTGGAAAGTTGCAGCTTGAAGCAGCCAAGCTTGAATCTGAGAACAAACGTGTCAGCGCACAGATTGGCCTCAAGGCTGGTATAGAGCTTAGTCAGTCTGAAGCCAAAACCAAGAAGGAAGGCGTTGACCTTAGCTTGAATGTAGCAAAGACCTTACTGGAAACAGAAATCTCTGAAAGGGATAGATTAGAAAATGGAAGAAACGATCCTAACACTGCTAACCAAGGAAATCAAAGGCCAGATGGATGATATCAAGTATCACCTAACTTATGGGGGTGCATCAGACTATAACAGCTATTGCACTTCCGTAGGCTCCTACAAGGCATATCAACACATAATGTCAGAGTTAGAAGAGCTGGAGAAAAGATTTTTAGAGAGTTAGTGTTGATAGTTATTTTTTTTTATTCTAACGATGAAACATCGTGGTAGTCCCACGCAAGGTACTGTGAGCCTAAAGTCACTGCAAGGAAGCAAGAAATGTACGCAGAAAAAAAAGTATCAGAAAAAACTATTAAAAAACTCCCAATACCTTCAGGCTACAAAGTTCTAATAGCAATGCCTGAGATAGAAGACACCACAGAAGGTGGCGTCTTTATGCCAGATGAACTTAAAAACTCTGAAGAGACAGCGTCCATTATTGGATTTGTCATGAAAGTTGGTGAATCAGCTTATTCAGATAAAAGTCGTTTCCCAGATGGTCCTTGGTGTAAAGAGGGAGACTTTGTTATCTTTAGATCGTACTCAGGAACCCGTTTTAAAATTCACGGCAAAGAGTTCAGAATCATTAATGATGACACAGTTGAAGCAGTAGTAGATGACCCACGGGGGTATACAAGAGTATGACCAATAAAGCTTTAGACCTTGAAGGTGAAAACGAGACAGTAATAGGTGCATTGGAAGATACTGATTCAATTGAAGTTGAAATCTCTGATGATGAAGGCTTTGATTCTCCCAAAACTTCGGAGGAAGTTTCATCTCAAATACCCACAGAAACAGAAATAGCTGGGTATAGTGCTGGTGTGCAAAAGCGCATTAAGAAGATGACCTTTGATATCAAAGAAGCCGAAAGGCATAAGGTAGAGGCCATTAAAATTCGTGAAGAGGCGGTTAATTACGCCAAGACAATTCATGAAGAGAATGAGCGATTAAAGAAAACGCTGGAGCAAGGTGAAGGCGTTATAGTTGATCAGGCAAAACGCAGAATTACAGCAGATAAGGCTCAAGCAAAGGCCGCATACAAGGAAGCCTACGACCTTGGTGACTCAGATGCTATTATTGCCGCTCAAGAAACTTTAAATGCTATAAGCAATGAAGAGTATCGTGTTCAGAGGATGAAACCTCAACAACGACCAACTTCAGAGTTTAAACTGCAACCATCTCAGGAAGTAGTTCAAGAACCAGATCAAAGAACAAAAGAATGGTCTGATAAAAATGAATGGTTTGGTCCTGACAAAAGAATGACAGGCTTCGCATTCGGAGTTCATGAGGAACTTGCAACCAACGGGGTGACTGTTGGCAGTGATGATTACTATAGCCAGATTGACGATGCAATGAAGGCTCAGTTCCCTGAGAAATTTAATACTGGAGAAAACAAACGCAATGTTGTAACGTCCAGAAAAACGGGTAACGTGGTTGCCCCTGCCAACCGTAGCACAAACAAATCACGCACGGTGACATTGTCACCATCTCAAGCGTCCCTCGCTAAGAGGCTTGGTCTAACTAATGAACAGTACGCAGCGCAAGCACTCAAGGAGTCAAGAAATGGCTGAATCAAAGAAACCACGGGAATCTGAAACTCGCGAAATGTCCGAGCGTGTAAAGCCGTGGACACGTCAAAGTATGTTGCCAACCCCCGAACCTAGAGATGGATTAGAGTTCCGCTATGTTCGCACATCTACATTGGGTAATGCAGACAATACTAACGTGTCATCTCGATTCAGAGAGGGTTACACCCCTGTTTTAGCTTCTGAGTATCCTGAACTTCACATCATGTCTGACATAGATTCTAGGTTCAAAGATAATGTTGAAGTTGGTGGCTTGCTACTGTGTAGCATTCCAACTGAAAAAGCAAACAATCGTGAAGAAGGTCAACTATACACTGCAAAGACTCAAATGGAATCAGTGGATAGAAACTTCATGCGCGAATCCGATCCGAGGATGCCTGTGTTAAATTCAGAGCGTTCCTCGCGCACCTCATTTGGCAAGTCCTGACTTGCTTGAAAAGGTTCAATTGAACCAAAATCGTAATAGAAGGAGAGCCTAAAATGGCCCTTACATCTAGCCCATACGGTTTGCGCCCTATTAATGCCATTGGTGGTCGGCCCTTCTCTGGGTCCACACGCCAATTGCCTATTACCACTGGGTTCAATACCGCTATCGCCAACGGAGACCTTGTAGCAGTAGCTGCCAACGGCACTATTGTTAAGGTCACTGTTGTTGGCAACAACGCCAATCCGTTCCCTACTGGGACTGTTGGAATCTTCCTTGGTTGTTCGTACACTGACGCTGTTAGTGGATTTATCCAGAACAATCAGTGGCCTGCTGGTCAAGTTGCTGCTGATGCTCAAGCTTATATTTGTGATGACCCTAATGCGTTGTTCCAAGTCCAAGCTGATGCTGCCGTGGCGCAAACTCTGATGCATAGCAACTTCGCTGTTAATCAGACCGCACCAGACACGTCCAATGGTAATTCCAGAATCTCTCTGGATGTAGCCACTGCCGCTGCCACCGCTACGATTGCTTTCAAGCTCGTAGATTTCGTTAACTCACCAGACTCAACTGTTGGTGACGCATTTACCGATGTGATTGTTAAGTTCAATCCCTCGTCACATGCGTACACTGCTGGTCTTGGCCTGTAAGGAGATAATCAATGGCTATTTCTCGCGCCCAGCTCCTTAAAGAGCTACTTCCAGGTATCAATGCTTTGTTTGGCTTGGAATACGATAAGTATGACAATGAACATGCTGAAATCTATGACACTGAATCTTCAGACCGTAGTTTTGAAGAAGAAGTAAAATTATCAGGTTTTGGCTCTGCCCCTGTTAAAAACGAAGGCAGTGCAATTGCATACGACAACGGTCAGGAATCATTTACTGCTCGTTACACCCATGAAACTATCGCTATGGGCTTTTCCATTACTGAAGAAGCAATGGAAGATAACCTGTACGATTCGCTTTCTGCTCGGTACACCAAAGCTCTCGCACGGGCTATGGCTTACACCAAGCAAACCAAAGCGGCAGCTCTGCTGAACACAGGTTTCGCCACCTTCAACTCTGGTGATGGCGTCACACTGTTCAACACAGCACACCCTACAGTTTCTGGGACCACAAACTCAAACCGCCCAGCGGTTAACGTGGATTTGAATGAAACTTCCCTTGAGCAAGCGGTTATTGATATTGCCGCTTACGTTGATGAACGCGGTCTGTTGATTGCCGCTCGTCCACGGAAGCTCATTGTTCCACCTTCGCTTCAGTTTGTTGCAACTCGTTTGCTGGAAACATCTTTGCGTGTCGGTACGGCTGACAACGACATCAACGCAATTAACTCCAATGGGTCCATCCCAGAGGGTTATACTATCAACCACTACCTGACAGACGCAGATGCGTTTTTCATTACCACAGACATTCCTAACGGGATGAAGCACTTTGAGCGTACACCAATGACAACGTCTATGGACGGTGACTTTGATACGGGCAATGTTCGCTATAAAGCACGAGAGCGTTACAGCTTTGGTGTATCTGATCCACTTGGTATCTACGGATCACCAGGTGTTTAAGTTCAATTGAACTAAACTGAAGGGGCGCTGGTCAGGTTTCGCACTGCAAAGCGCCCTTTCTTTTTTTTATAATCTATTGTATTGTTATCCTGTCCCTGACAGATGCATTGAGTATCTGACTTAACCCAGACAGGAGAATAACATGGGTACGACTACTTTTTCAGGTCCGATTCGGGCTGGTACTATCAAAACCACAAATGGAACCACTATAGGCACTAATATCGCCAACGTGGGCTATGTTGTAATGTGTCAAGACACAGTGCAGACCCTAGCGGGTGGTGCGCTTGCGGCGGTTGTAACAAACATTGTTATTCCTGCTAACTCTAAGATCGTTAACTGCGTCATTGATCTTGTAGCTGCGGCGAACACTACTACCAACATCAGTGTTGGCGAAGTGGGTGGCAACGCTAATACAATCATCAACGCTTTAGCGTCTGGTACTACTGTTGGTATCAAGGCTTTAGGTGTTAGCGGTGGTGGAGCCTTAGAGTGGGGCAACATTGGCACTTCAGACAAGCGTTTAACCGTAACGGCTTCTGCTGCTACTAACGCAGGTTCTGTTCGTATTACAGTAATGTATGCACAAGCGTTTAATACACCCGTCCTTCCATAAGGAGTAAGTAAATGGCTGGTCAAGAGGTCAGAGCCTTTAACGTAGCCGTGGCGGGATTTGCTGCGGGTCTCGTAGGCCCATCAAGAGGCAGGTTGCAAGGCGTTCTAATTAACGCTGCTGCCGCATGTGCTTTTACCATACGAAGTGGCAGTGCTACGGGAGAGATTATACTTCAGTTAACCCTACCCACGGGTTGGAATGACGTATATATTCCTAATGACGGTATACTTGCTGATAACGGTTGTTTTGTCTCTGCCTTCTCAGGCACTGGCAATGTAATGACCCTGCTCATAGAGTAGCGCGTCATGGCTTCCAGAAGTGATAAGCCTATTCCGCGCACTAAAAAAAATTACCGCTCCACTAAATCTGGGGCGGGAATGACTAAAGCGGGTGTTGCTGCACACAAGCGTGCAAATCCCGGTTCTAAGTTAAAGACTGCCGTTACGGGTAAGGTTAAAAAAGGCAGCACCGCTGCTAAGAGGCGTAAATCTTACTGCGCTCGTTCCGCTGGACAAATGAAGCAGTTCCCCAAGGCAGCAAAAGACCCGAATAGTCGTTTAAGACAGGCTAGAAAAAGGTGGAAATGCTGATGGTTACTAAGGGCAATAAGAAAAAAATTAAAAAAGTTGTTAAGGGGTTAAAAAAAGCCTCTAAGCTTCACGCAAGTCAAGCCAAAGTTCTAAAACGCATTGTTAATAAAAAGGTGTAATACTGATGGGAATCTTAGTAGCAAAAATGGCAGAAAAGTTAAAAGACGGAAAAATGGGTGGCATAGGAATGGTTAGCCCATTATTTGGCGCTATTAACTCACGTCAAAAGAAAAAAAGACAAGGTAGAAATGCTGCCGCTGCCTCTGCCGCTGGTAACGCCGCTGTGCCATCTGGCAGTGACTACAGTACAAAGGTTATCTCTCCCACAATGATGAATGCTGGTGGCGGTGTGTCAAAGGTCCAAAGGGGCGATGGCATCTGTCGATCTGGCAAGACAAAAGGTCGTATGGTTTAATGAAGGGTCGGGTCAGGGACTACAAGCAAGAGTACAAGACCCAGAAAGCCAGAGGCGAACATTCAGATAGAATGGAACGTCAAAAGGCTAGAAGGAAAATGGACAGCACAAGTTCTGACCGTAATGGAAATGGCACAGCCGACAAACGCGAAGGTAAAGACATAAGTCATAAAGTAGCCCTAAGCAGGGGTGGGTCTAATGCAGATGGTGTTACCGTAGAATCTAGGTCTGCAAACAGAAGTAATAACTATCAAAAAAAGGGGAAGGGATTAAATGGCAAACGCAAAGCCTAACAACTCGGCACTTTGGTCTAGAGCCAAATCAGCCGCTAAAAAAAAGTTTGACGTTTATCCCAGTGCTTATGCTAATGCATGGGCATCCAAGTGGTACAAATCTAAAGGTGGCGGTTGGTCTGGCGGCAATAACAAGGTAGCGTCAAGTGGCAAAAGCAAAAGCAAAAAAACCTAGCACTAAGGGTGGCCTTGGCAAATGGTTTGGTGAAGAATGGAAAGATGTAAAGACAGGAAAGCCTTGCGGAAGGTCAAAGGGTGAGAAGAGAAGTTATCCCGCATGTAGACCCAAGAAGGTTGCATCCAAGATAAGCAAGTCTGAGGCATCTAAGAAAACTGGACCCAAGATGGTGAAATGGTCTACCACCGCAAGCGGTAAGCGTAGAAAGAAAGCGAAGAAGTCATGACTGTTGTAGTTCCAGACCTAGCAGAGTTATTTGAAGAAGCTTATGAGCGCGTTGGTATTGAGATGCGTTCTGGTTATGATTTAAGAACTATACGCCGCAGTTTAAACATTCTTACCTTGGAGTGGCAGAACAGGGGTTTAAATTTATTTACGATATCCTCTGGCACATTGGCCCTTACCGCTGGCACTGCGACATATACAATGCCGTCTGACACTATAGACCTCATAGAACATCAACTGCGAACAGGCACAGGCACCAATCAGGTTGATACGTCCCTTGAGAGGGCAAGTGTAGCAACATATGCACAGCAGACAAATAAGAACACCACAGGACGCCCTACGCAGATTTATGTACAAAGAGAGTCAACTGAGACTAAGTTCACTCTATGGCCCGTCCCAGACAGCACAGCGGCCTATACAGTGGCTTACTTCAGGCTTGTTGGTATAGATGGCCTGTCCTCAGGCATATCAGGGTCTGCTTCCATCCCACCGCGCTTTATACCCGCTCTGGTAGCTGGCCTAGCTTACTATATAGCCCAGAAGAAACCTCAGGCGATGAGTATGGCACCAGCCTTAAAGCAAGAATATGAATTTCAATTCCAACTTGCTGCAAATGAAGATACAGAAACAGCATCTATCAAGTTCGTTCCTTTCAACACATTTGTTGCGGGGGGCTAAATGTCTTTTGCAAAGGGTAAATACGCATTTGGCTTTTGCGACAAGACGGGTTTCAGATACCCTCTGCATGAGCTGAAAGAAGAATATAACAACGGCGCACCTACGGGCTTTCTTGTTGGTCCCGATGTATGGGATGGCGATCAGCCTCAAAACTTCTTAGGGCGGCTAAAGATATTTGACCCTCAATCTCTAAGAAATCCCAGACCAGATAGATTTGATGACAGCCGTGGAATATTCGGCTTTAATCCTGTCGGCGGCAATATTGAGATTACTGGTTTTGTGGGAACTGTTACTTTAGATATTCCAGTGCCAGAGAGCGATGCGGTTACAGGTGTATCAGGGTCAGCTAGCGTAGGTAGTGTTAGTGTACTTGCAGGAAATGCTCCAAGATTTGACAGTACTTCTATTACGTTAGATTCAACAACAGATACTTTTGACGAGGGTTAAGCTATGACTAAACAAACAGTAGGGATAGGAAGTAGCGCAAACGATGGTAATGGAGATACCCTTCGTTCTGGCGCTACCAAGATAAATGCAAACTTTACTGAAATATATGCGGCTATTGGGAACGGCTCTACACTCACAGACATAATAGACAGTAACGGTCTTATTAACGTGAGTTCTGGAGCAAACAAGATTGTTTTCTACTACGCTAATTTAAGCGACTTACCTAGTGCAGGAACATATCATGGCGCAGTAGCGCACGTTCACGCGACAGGAGGGTTGTACTTCGCTCACGCTGCCGCGTGGGTTAGATTGAATGATGAGACAACTGGACCTGTGACTAAATACACTGCGGGTGTAAACGGATCGACTGCTTATACATTTACTGGCCCAGGAGCTACCTCTGGAAACAACCCCAACTTTACTTTCTACAAAGGCCACACGTACCTCTTAAATAACTCGGCTAATGTAGCTGGTCATCCTTTAAAGATACGAGTATCGGCAGGCGGGTCTAATTTTACAACAGGGGTTACTGAGAACTATAACTCTACTACAGGGTTAACACAGTTCATTGTACCGCACGAACCTTCTGATTCTTCCTTAGTCTATCAATGTACCAACCACAGCGGTATGGTCGGTAACATAACAATAGTATAATTCAACCAGCCGAAAGGCGAACACACTACAGGAGACTTCGACATGGTTATGAAAAAAAGTGAATACAGAAGGGCAGATTTACCTACCCCTATCGGACCAAGTAAGTCCAATTCCAGTAAAAATAGACCACGTTCATTAAAAATGGTTAAAAATAAAGCTGGAAAAATGGTCCCTGATTTTGCTGCCGATGGCAAAGGAAAAATGGCTAAAGGTAGCACTGTAACAAAAAAGAAAGAAGGTGGTGTTATGAAGAAAAAAGGTATGGCTAAAGGTGGCGCTGTCACTAAGAAAAAAGAAGGCGGTAAGCTTACAAAGGCTCAAGAGGCCGCAAGACGTAAGAAGCAACTTATAGCTCGTCAAAACTCTATGGTTGAAGCTAGAGAAGGAAAGGCGGGGTCAACCCCATCTGAAAAAAATAACGCCGCCAAAGAGCGCATGAGCAAAATGTTTGGAATGAAGCTCAAAGCTGGCGGCAAAGTAGCCAAGAAGAAGGCTGGTGGCGTTATGAAGAAAAAAGGCATGGCTAAAGGTGGTGTTGTTAAGAAGATGGGTGGCGGCTCCATGAAGAAAAAAGGTATGGCTAAAGGTGGTGCCGTTACCAAGAAGATGGGCGGCGGTTCCATGAAGAAGAAGGGTTACTCAAAGGGCGGTGTCGTTAAAAAGATGGGCGGCGGTTCTATGAGAAAAAAAGGCATGGCTAAAGGTGGCGTTGCTAGAGGAAGTGGTGCGGCCCGTCCTCAAAGATTTACACGTAACGGATAGAAAGGTTCAATTGAACTTAAATGGCTTTCTTACAAGGAAACATACCACACTTTAAATGTTGGGTTCGTCGTGAGTATACGGTCAATCATGAGCGTTACCACGGCGAGTTCCTTCACGCTATGGCTATAGCGGTAACTACAATGCCTAATAGGTGCCTTAGCTTTCAGGTAATCTTCACAGGCAGTGAGACCGACGATACAGACGATGAGAACGTACATGGTGGGGCTATGTGGGCTAGAATGCCTATAACGGCTCTGGTGGCCGATGAGACGTTCTCTGAGTGGCCTGAGTGTATGCCCGTACATGATGCCCAGCCTTGGGACTGCCCTTCTCACACGCACTCCGTATACACCCTAGACAGGGCTATGCCTTGTCCTTGGATGGCTAAGGTTGCTGGTGACTTTTTT
>Ga0308021_10000576_pt1 | contig 17131 bp, 4 predicted proteins | sample Neamet351_FD_201296 | JGI IMG/M metagenome (GOLD analysis project Ga0308021, IMG submission 201296) | Marine microbial communities from water near the shore, Antarctic Ocean - #351 | ecosystem: Environmental > Aquatic > Marine > Unclassified | place: Southern Ocean | collected 2014-10-02
GCAGCGAGCCTACGATGGCACCATTAACAACTACGGGTACGCGAATTGCGGGGCGGCCATCCCTATTAAGGTTTACACCCGCCACCAGGTTATCGTCCATGTCGTATAGAGCTGTCGGAGGGGGGGCTGAGGACCGCGGCGCTGGGAGTCTGGCTCTCTCATTCTAGGCGTAGGCATACTCCCGGGGGGCGGAGAACCCTGTAATTCACGCGGCGCTGACCGACGCATCAGCGCTGCAAAGCGCTGTCCGGTCAATGCTTTCCAGTTACCACCCGCAGCTAAATACTCTTCCGTCAGATCTAACTGAACCCGCTCCAGACGAGTTTGCTCCAGAGCATTCACATAATCCAGGAACCCCTGCTCGAAGCTCCATCGCGCCAGGCCCAATGTGGCAACAAGCACCAACAAAGTAAGCCCTAGAAATGCAGCAACAAGTTTTTTGGCGATTGAAAGCGTCATCTGTCCACTATAACGGTATTAAAAATTACGGGCTACTGACGACGTCTGCTGTGCTCTCGCACCACCACTGAACAACTCGCCTGAAGGTGCAGCGGGGGTGAGCCCAAAAACGACTTTCTGCTTGTCGCTGGCACGCGTCGCAGTCATTTCAATCGATTGCTGTGCAAACTGCTTTCCATATAGCCCCAGATAAAAATACAGGGCACTGGCGGGGTCCTTTAAGGAAAACTTGGCCAGTACTGTGAGTTGCAATACCGACTCCACTACAGCGTCGTGTGGCACTACTGGTGAGAGCATAATTCCTTGTATGGGCAAGCTTCCGTCGCTGTCACTCAACATAACATTCTCCCTTACGGAATCTATAATGACACCCCGATAATTGTTAAACTCAACCATTGACACCCTGTCGTTGTTATCGGTATCGATTCCATCGAAAGCGGTTATAGGAAGCGAAAGCACCATAAAAACACCGTCCTCGACTATGTTGAGTGTACCGTGCTGAGCCACCATTAAATGTCCATGCACTGCCTGCACCGAGAGCACACTGCTTAACCCTAAAAGTAGCACTGCCTGGATGTATCTGCGTAAAGCTAGCATTCTATTGGCTCCTTAAGTTGTCCCTTTGCCTATAATCCAGATGACGGCGCTACAACTCCACCTGCAATCTACAATGCGCCTTTTATACAGCGTTGTAAGTAGGGGTAGCTGTCAGTGGCGTAGTAGTGATAAATACCATCGGGGAACTGCGGTGTTACTCCCACACGCCCGTTGCACTCATCCAGATCACCAGAGTCTTTTACATACTCATAATCTTGCGCAAACGTACCCAGGGGATAGGTGTCTGTCGACGGCCTTGAGCTACTAACAACGCTCACATATTGATAGCTTCCAGTAACGAATTTTAACGTTGAGCTGGCGTCATCGGCCACGCTGTAACCATAGCGAGCATAAATCGGAAAGCCATCTGCGGCCCAGCCAATGAGCGTCATAGTTGAACTATTGCCACCGCGCTTGGTAACAAAACCTTCCGGCATGCCGTGATAGTGATAGCTGCCACCGGGCTGCACATGTGCATTATTATCGTCAGTTCCAAAGTTGAAGGAATTGTGTCCCAGTGCCTCAATATTCCAACTGCCGACATTGCCTATCATACTGCAGGAATTGCCTGAATCGTCACAGGTTCCGGCCGTGCTGGCATCGATCTTGACCCCGTTGAGCACATAGCCAGTAGAACCCCGTGGCCCCCCTAGTTCAGTTGCTGTTGTCCCCAATGTTGGCTCTAGCGTATAGCTTGCCGACACAGTTTGTTCAGAGATGGTGTTCGGGTTGCTTGCATTTGGAAACGTTCCAACTTCGTGGTCCGGGATACCATTGGCACTCAGCTCGCGAGTGGTATCCGTGCAGGTCCACTGTGACATGCTGGTGTAGGTAAGTGATTCCTGACTATTGAACGTTGTATCACTGTAGTCACATAAAGCGCCGTCTGTTGAACCCGCCGTTCCAGTATCGCTGGATTCTTGGCTTGTTTCATCTGCCGCGTCATCTGAAGCAGTGACATCCGACACGGTTCCTGAACTGGAACCACTGCCGCCACAAGCGGCCGACATGATTACCGCAATCAAAATACTGCTACGAATTAGATTTTGCATGGTCACTCTCCCTAAAGGTCATATGTCAATTAGACACGGAGAATGTGTAGAAACTGTGAAGTAATCTGTAAGAATGAATACAAGTACCACACACCAAGCATCGGGTATACTTTCCATCAAATTACACACAGAGAGAACCAATGAGCCCCAGCCACACTAAGAAATGCAACATCCATGGCACCGTCGCACCTGGATTTGAGTCTGTTCGGCAGTTATACGAACACAATATGCACACAATGGCAGAAGAAAACACCCAACTGTGTGTTTACTACCAGGGAGAGAAAGTCGTAGACCTTTGGGCTTCGACAACGAACGATTGCAATTTTTCGCCCGACTCGATCATCAATGCTTTCAGCAGCGGTAAAAGCCTTGAATCTATCGCAATGGCCGCCCTTGTTAGCAAAGGCTTACTAGATTACAACGCTAAAATTACTGACTACTGGCCAGAATTTGGCGCGAATGGTAAAGGAGAACTGACCGTTGCTGACCTAATGCGACACGAGGCGGGACTGGCAAACTTTGACAGTTCCATGGCCCTAGACGACCTGCTCACGCAGAATATTAAAAAAAATTCAGTGGGGCGAATTATTGAGCGCCACACGCCAAAGTTTAGCGCAGGCGATGCGAATAGACGCGAGTACCATGCCGTAACCCGAGGCTGGATTGTCAATGAAGTGTTTCGCCGGGTCGATCCCACGGGACGCACCATCGGTGAATTTTTGCGTGAAGATATCAGCGAACCACTGGGCGCAGATGCCATCATCGGGGTTAAAAGAGAAGAGTTAGCTCGCGTCTCTAAAATCTCGCCTATGGGGTTCGCCTTGCAGTTCCTCGAGAGCTTGAGACCAAGGTTTCTAGGCAGGCGAATTGTGCATAATATTTTCCAAATCCTAGGAAGACTCATTCGAATCATTCCAGCCATACGCCGCAGGGACAAAACCCCCGCTCCATTTGTGGGAATGAAGGATATCGGCTTTTTTAATGGACCTGACCTTGCCATGGGGGAAACCCCTTCTGCTAACGCAAACTGTTCTGCGAGAGGGTTGGCAAAAATTGCCGCAATGATGTCTGCCGGAGGAAGGCTGGATGGCAAAGAATACTTAAGTGAACGGGCATGGGCAGCGCTGCATGATAACCCTGTGCAAGAAAATATGGGCGGTCTATTCATCACTCGATTTACTCAAGGCGGTGTAAATCAGTTTGTGCAATGCACCGCGAATAGCTCGAGACTGGAACGCGATTTCAACCAAGGGAGAGAGGGTTTTTACGGTTGGATGGGGCTGGGCGGTTCGATTTTTCAATGGCACCCACAGCTGGATATTGGCTTTGCCTTTGTACCCACTTCACTGCATGTGTTGGACTTTCTCAATGAAAGAGGCAAGGCTTACCAGCACGAGGTATTGAGCTGTATAGCGCTGGTGAATAAGCCAGCCGCCAGATACGTTAATCCACAACATAGTCGATAGAACACTCTCGTACTGGCGCGCAAGCTCGTTAGGTTTAGAACGGCATGGTGAACTTCAACAAGCCTGCGTTCAGTTCAAGATTATCCGCCGTTTCATAGCGATACTGAAACTGCAGGGTCATCTCGTTGGAGAACAATACATCGATACCCGCGGTGCCTATTATGGCATCCTGACCTAGGCCAACTTCCATAGAGATCGGGTTAACTGCAGTGTCCACTGCCTGAAGGCCGGCTTGCACTTCGGTGTAGTCATCCCCAAAGTAGTGCCGAACACCGACACGTGCATATAGCCGAGCGCGAGTATCACTCTCAAACAGGTATTCAATACCCGTTTCAACCGCAGGGCGTACCCATGTAAACGTCTCGCTGGAACCTTCAAGTATCAGGTTAAGCACATCAGCGCCAATCTCTGCCGCTTCATCGGCTTCAATACGTGAAGCACCCAACTCAACAACCGGGCGCACATAGCCCATGCCGAATTCAAAGTCGTAGCTACCTACAAGGAGCAACCCCAATGAATCCGAATCTCGATCAACTCTAGCAACAAATGGCTCTACAACCTGCCCGTTACGTACAGTTTCAGTTTCGCTGGTGGCGTAACTCAGTACACCAGAAAACTTCCATGCATTGGATTGATACTTCAGTGAAAGCCCTGCCTGCGTTGTTGTGCCGTCAGAGTGCCAGGCGTCGCTGTTACCCTTACCAGATATCTCTTCGTGAGACGCGCCAATACCGGCAAACCAATGCTCACCGAGGGCGAACTGCGCGCCCATGGCGTAAACATCGGAATCGAATTGCGAAGTACCCCATGCATCATATTCAAGATTCTCGAACCCTGCATATACCCAGGTGCAATTGCCTTCGCTGGTAAAGCGATAATCGCCACCGGCTTGTTTACAGCTAAGCATACGATTAGCAAACGTTTGGCTGGACTTGACCAACTGCATAGTCTGTTCACCGTAGAACTGCGGCGTCATGGATCGCAGGCTGGCAGCATACAGGCCGCGGTCGTCTTGATAGAGCAATGTAGTAATCACATCGCTGAGTCCTAGCGCACTTCCCGCATTCTGAACATCGTTGAGGTAATCACCAACAACCTCCGCGTTATAGCTCAACCAGTCCGGCGAGAAATCTACCTCGTAGTTAAGCGCCGCAGCAGTACCCGATGAGTAGTCGACAGCGTAGTTAATCACCAACGACGGAGCGGTAATCAGTTTTAAGCCTGCATCTTCAACACCTGCCTCACCACCAAACAGCACCTTGGAGAACTCCCCCGCCGGAACCAACTGAGGATTCAGCAGTGTCAGATAAACCGAGCCATCAAGCTTGACTGTTTCCGTCGCAAGAATCTGGTCGATGGTATCGGCAGCGAAGTCGAGTTCAGCGTAAGTTGCACCCGATGCTGTTTGCTCGAAGTTGCCCTGCAGCGTTGTGCTCTGAGCAAAACCGCTCGCACCAATCACTATTGAGCCACTGTTAGCGAGCCAGCTATTTCCATTAGTACCGGCAAACAATGCAGGGCCGGCAATGAAGATAGCGCTCTGGGTATTAACAAAACGGTTAGTACCAGCACCGAGATCAAACTGCCCAGTCATTACACCGTAGTTCTCAACCATGTCGTTGCCTGTCGTTGCGACTACAACATTACCCGCAATACCATCGCCCGTCAGGCTTTCGCCGCGCAGAATCAGTTGGTTATTCAAGCCACCTTCGATTTGAACGCCAACACCACCGCTACCCGCGTAGAGCAATTGGCCGGCCTGATTCGCGATAGTGATATCGCCGGCGCTTCCAGCGCTGTAACTTTGGGCTGTAATGGCCGTTGAGCGCTCTCCCATCGCGGCCACACTGCCACTCAGATCAATCTGAATATTCCCAGAGCGCTGTCCACCGATGCTTCTTGCGACTACTATGGAGGAATCATCGCCAGTAGAGACAAGGTTATCTGCAGCTTCGAGTAGCACATCGCCCGAGCTGCCAGCACTGAACGAGGTTAAGACGACACCTCGACTGCTTTGCCCTGCGATAGCGAGGCTACCACCCAATCTGGCCACCACATCCCCTGCTATATCGCTATTAAGTGCAGCTGATGAAGTGTCATTAACGGGCGTTGATTGCGCGCTTCGAGTCATAGCGCCAGCACTATATGCAGAGCTACTAGGGCTAGAACTAGATACAGAGCTATCACCGCTACTTGATGTAAGTTCGATCAACGTTAGGTTACTACCTTCACCCACTGCTGCGCTGACTATAGCGAGAGAGACATCGTCCGAAAACCCATTTCCCTCGGAGTGCAACATGACACCCCGTGTTGAATCTCCGTAGGCCGACAACGTTGCGCCGATCACAAGATCTACAATACCTGCGCTGCCAGCTGCACGACTATTCAAGTCTATGGCAACACTGTTATTACCCTGTGTATAAACATCGCCATCTACGCTGGCCGAGATGTCCCCAGATTCCAGGCCGCTTTCGCTAACCGCTTTGAATCCAGCGACGTCTTCACCCAGGGCGAACAGACTACCGCCAACTGCCAGAGCAATATTCCCACCTACGCGCTCGCCATCGGTGACAACAGCCGCGCCCGTAGCACCATTGCCGGTCGCGACAAGGTCGCCACCTACACTGACTCCAATACCACCTACGTCTTCTTCGGCCTTGATGGACAAATCAATGGCTACCGCGTCGGTGCCTGTGGCTACAGCCGAGCCACCAACGGATAGTTGGGTAGTTTTCTCCACGATATTAGCAGTTGAACCACCGCGCAGGCCCGTGCTGGAAGCGCCGGTCGCAAACACATTGCCGTCCACACCCACTTTAACTTCACCAACAGAGAACTGGCCCTGAACAAGCACGTCAATGCCGACTGCGCTAGTGCCGCTGGCTATGGCGTTACCGCCCACTTGAATCTCAAGGTCGCCCGAGATTGCACTACTTCTTGTTATACCAAGAACACCGGTACTGAAATCGCCGGCGGCAGTGACCGTGCCGCTGACATCAAAACCGATATTACCGGCACCATCGCGTGCTTCGGACTGAGCCAACACAGCGATGCCATTATCACCGCCAACGGTCGCACTGCCTGCTAAGCTCACAAGGAGGTCACCCCCGGTTCCAGCACCACCAGCTGAGCCAAAGAATATGTTGTCGACAATACCACCGCCGCCACCAAGACTCTGCGCAGCGACGCCATAAGCACCTTTACCATCCGTCTGCACACTACCATTGTGCTGGTAGTTGATAGCTCCACCATTGCCAGCGTTATCGGCATTCTTCGCCAGCGATACCCGGTTAGCATCGGTATCGGACAATACCAGACCGCCGCCGCCGCCAATTGATTGCACCACCACACCATGGGACATGGTGCCCTGAGTTAGCACGTCGCCGGTGCTTATGATGTCAATCGCGCCGCCGTCACCGGTTGAGCCATCTGTACCGCCAATGCTCAACGCCAGATCGGTTATACCAATTACGCTCAATTGGCCACCACCGCCAACAATACTCTGCGCAACCAGACCAGGAGAGTAATCTCCCAGAGTGACAATCGCACCGGACCTGTTCAGACCCACTTCACCACCAGCGCTATCGAGGATGCGAGTTCCTCCAATCTGGCCCGCGAGCATCAGGTTGTCGGCCTGTTGAACTTTTGGTGCAACCAACTGCTCCACGATAATACTTGGGGCTGCAACCGGCACCTGGGGCGCCGAATAAATACGCAGGGTAACGTTACCGCCACCGCCGCCGATGGACTGCACACTGGCACCCTGGGAGTGATCACCCAGGGTTTGCACAGCGCCTGCCTGGCTGTAAGTCACCGAGCCGCCGCCACTATTGGCCAGCCCGGTTCCACCAAGTTCCGCCTCAAGGTCTACTTCAGATTCTCCATCCTCTGCAACGAATACGGTCGTCTTTGAGCTACCACCGCCGCCACCAACAGACTGCATTAGCAGGCCAGATGTATCTTTTCCTTCCGCAGAAACGGAACCTGTGAAATCTCCAGTCGCGTCAAACCCGAACAAATCGCTGAGGTAGTCGGCACCTGTACCCACGAAGTCCGTACCTGTTTTTATAACTCCGGCAACGTAGGCATTGGCCTTATCAACATCACCACTGTTGTCGGGAAGTTCAAAACCATCATCGCCTAGCTCCACGGCTTGTTGACTTATATCCAGATACAGTTCGGTATTACCACCGCCGCCGTTGATGGTTTGTGTAACAACCGCACGTCCACCATCGCCTAACAAACGGATGTCACCGTTCTGCTGTACATCTACAACACCAGCAACGCCGTTTATTCCGTCCCGAGCTCCCAACAGTTGGTCGATAACCAGCGCGCCGGCCATCCACACGGGGCTTGAGATAGAAGAGCCTGTATTACCACCGCCGCCGCCGACTGACTGGGCAAAGATAGCCACTCCGTCGTCTCCGCGAACAGTGATACTGCCACTATTGGTGATAGTCACATCGCCGCCATCAGCGCCGTCACCACCGGAACCACCGAGAGCGAACTTGGTCAAACTGGCCATTAAATCGGTCTTTTGTGCGATGTCTTTTGACAACGACAAGGCCATGCCACCGTCACCGCCACCCCCACCAACCGACTGAGCCAAAATGCCGTAAGAGCGATCACCGGAGATATCAATTTCTCCAGAGTTGGTGACAAGCACGTCGCCACCAGCATCACCGGAACCACCGGAACCACCCAGCGAAACATTGATCGTCTTGCCGCCAGAAGAAACAGGGTTCAGTGCCGCTGCCGCCGGATTTCCCGAGCCAAACGAAGCATCACCAATGACACTCATACCGCCAGTGCCGCCACCGCCACCAATACTCTGAGCGAGAATGGCGTGCGCTTGGTCACCGAAGGTTTCGATTCGAACCTTGTTATCGACCACAACTTTACCGCCAGCGCCACCTTTGCTACCGGCGCCACCCAGCGTGAAGGAAATATTATTTACTGTGTTGACATCCCCTGGCGAGCGATTAATCACCGTCGTCGAGCTGCCGCTACCGCCACCGCCACCAATGCTCATCGCTGCGATACCGTGAGATTTTTCTCCGGTCGTAATGATGCCACCGATGGTTTCATCCGCGCCGCTATAGTTGTTCACGGTCACGTTTTTCGCCTTGGCACCGATGCCGCCTGTGCCGCCTATGCCGACAGACAGGTTATTGCCGCCATTTTTGCCGGCTACCGAGCCAACAACAGTCATACCAGAGTTGCCGCCACCGCCGCCTATAGACTGAGCAAAAATGCCCACTGAGTTCGCTTGCTTAGTACCAATACCGCCGGTATTGGTCACGGTCACATCGCTGGATTCATCGCCATTACCGCTTGTACCGCCGATCGCTACAGCAACACGCGTTTGCCGTGCTTCTCCTTCGACTTTTCCGATCACGTTGATCGACATGCCGGCATTACCGCCACCGCCCCCGAGACTTTGAGCAAGTACACCGTGAGAACCCACGCCGTCTGTGATGATCACGCCAGAGTTATCAACGTCTACAACACCACCGATATTGCCTACGCCACCGCCGCCACCGACCGTCATATTGAAGCCGTTTTTCTTGCTTGCAATACCACCGGAAGCGGCCCTGCCGCCAGTACCGCCACCGCCGCCTACCGATTGTGCGAGGATACCCACCGCATTTTTATTAAAAGTATGCACTTGCGCGCTGCTGATAACGTTAACGGCACCACCGATACCGCCCTCACCACCTTTCCCGCCTACCGAAACAGCGAAGGAAGCCGCTGTCTTACCTGCGGTACTCCCGGCGCCACCATTACCACCGCCGCCGCCTACACTCTGAGCGAATATGGCGTGAGAATTTTCACCCCGGGTGATGACAGATCCAGCCGCATCAAGGGTTACATCGCCAGCTTTACCGCCCACACCGCCTTCGAGGCCAACCGAAACCTTGCCGTCGAAGGTATTTTGATCTCCTTTCGCATTTTCTTTTGAAACCGATGCAGCTACCGTAGTGACAGAACTGTTGCCGCCACCATTACCAATGGACTGAGCAAGCAGACCAAAAGAGTTGTAACCGGTAGTGCTGATATCACCACTGGATGAAAGCGTTACCGCGCCGCCATCACCACCAGACCCACCCTCACGACCCAACGTGATACCCAAGTTGCCACCCGTTGCGAGTACCATAGCCATGTCCATGCCGGCATTACCGCCACCGCCGCCAATTGACTGAGAGAGAATGCCGTAGGCATTATAGCCAAAGGTCGAGATATCACCCTGGTGCACCACGTCAGACGCAGCACCATCGCCGCCATCACCAGTCATGCCACCAACAGCCAGGCTGAAGCCTAGGTTTTCATTGTTTTTCTTCGTATTTGGATCATATTCCCCTGTGGGCTTGCCGAAGAAATCCTTGATTTTTCCCAAGGTCTTCGCGCCCTTGCCCGTGCTTGGGGGCCCAGTGCTAGCATCGGCATAAGATACTGCGATATTGAAATTAGCATTGCCGCCGCCGCCGCCTATCGATTGAGACAGGATGCCGTGGCTCGTGTCGCCAACTGTGTAAATATCACTGTAGTTGTTCACTGCTGCTGCAGCGCCGTTGCCCGCGCCACCGCCTGAGCCGCCAATAGCAAAGTTGGCTGCAAAAGACTTTTTGTCTCCCACAGTCCCGCCCGCTTTAGTATAGGCTACGTTGAAGTTCATGCCTGCATCACCACCACCACCACCGATGCTGGATGCCTCAATGCCGTAGGCAGAGTGACCCCCTGTCGCGATTAATTCCGCATCATTATCGATATCGCCGCGGTTAACCGTGACTGAACCTGCATGGCCGCCAATGCCGCCCGAGCCACCCACACCAACACTGATCGGTGCGCTTTTCTTCGCAATGATAGCCGTAATATTCATGCCGCCAACGCCACCGCCGCCGCCTATACTCTGAGCTACGATACCGCGCGAGTAATCACCGGTTGTGGTGATCTGGCCTACCTGGATAACGTTGACATCGCCAGCTCCGGCCGCCTCACCACCGTTGCCGCCAACGCCGGCTATTATTGACACATCAGTCTTGCCGCCGGATTCCTCTGAATCAGCGCCGTTGATTTGACCGCTGATATTGGTCCCGCCATTACCGCCGCCACCTCCAATGCTCTGCGCCATAATGCCGTGGGTGTAGTTCCCAGCGACATTGATGGTGCCCTCGTGCTGGACGTTGACATCACCGCTTATAGCGCCGTCGCCACCAAAGCCGCCAACACCTACATTGATGGACGGTGCTCCGGTTGATTTCGCCCAGACCAGCCCGCCGGTGACATTGAGACCACCGTTACCACCGCCGCCGCCAATGCTCTGCGCCATGATGCCGGCACTGGCTGTATTTTCGTCGTTGTCAGCGTCAAGTACATCGATGTCCGCCGCCACATTCACATCAACTAATTTGCCAATGCCCGCGTCGGCACCAAAGCCGCCAACACCTACCAGTAATGGAGCGTCCGTGCTGATAGAACCACTTACATTGGTGCCACCATCGCCACCACCACCGCCAATGGATTGGGCCAGAACGCCAGAACGGCTCTTGCCCGCGGCGACGATCTCGCCTCCACTGGTAACGTCGACATCAACTTCACCCGCATCACCACCCAAACCACCGAAACCACCGACACCGACCACGATGCCATATCCGTCTGCCTCATCACCAAAGCCAGCAGAGATACTGCCGCTGACATTGATGCCGCCAGCGCCGCCGCCGCCACCGATTGACTGCGCAATCAGACCACTGGCGCCAAAGCCATCAGAACCGACATAATATTCCGGAGTTGTTGTATAGACTTGTTCGCCAGCGTCATCCAGTACTGGCTCACCATCTTCATCCAACACTTTTTCTTGAGTCTCAGGAACATGAATACCCGGGACATTTCTCAATACATAGTAAGCCGGAGTCACATCACCGTTGGCGTCAGTCACCTCAGCAATCAGTTCTCTGGCTCCCATGCCCGCATAGATAGAGCCGTCATGAGTTACAGTTACATCGCCCGATGTACCCGCATTACCGCCAAATCCACCAATGCCTATAGCAACGCCAACCTGCGTAGCGCTCTGTGTGGACTTGGTCACACCAATACTGCCGGTAACATTTATTCCGCCGTTACCACCGCCACCGCCGACAGACTGGGCCAGAATACCGTGCGAATTAGTGCCTTGAGTGACCAGTAATCCATCGACATTCAAGGTAACCGCTGTACCATTACCCGCGCTCGCGCCAAAGCCACCCAGGCCAAAACCGACAGACCCCCCGCTCTTGCTGGTCGCATTAATGGTGCCAGTGACATTGGTCGCGCCATTACCACCACCGCCGCCAACAGACTGGGCGATGATACCTACTGAGTTATTGCCTTGCGTAGAGACACGATCGAATTCGTCAGTCATTGTTACGGTACTTTGGACTATGCCGGCGTTGCCACCGTCGCCGCCGAAGCCACCAATACCAACACCGATGTTGCCACCAGCGCCCTTAGTAGTAAGGTTAATGCTGCCCGTCACATTGAAGCCGCCGTTGCCGCCCCCGCCGCCCAGGCTTTGTGTTACAACACCGTTGGAGTTGTTTCCTTTAGTCAGCACGCCGCCTATAACTTTGCTGGTTGCAGCGCTGGCATACCCACCTGTGCCGCCAAAGCCGCCAATACCAACACCAAGGTTACCGCTGCCCTCTTTAGACGCCGTTAGAACGCCTGTAACATTGAATCCACCATTACCACCACCGCCACCAAGCGACTGGGTGAACACTCCATCTGAATTGTTGCCGCTGGTCTGCACAAGGCCGGTAACAGTACTGGTAGCATCCAATGCAAATGCTGCATCACCGCCCATTCCGCCAATACCAACTCCCAGTGCACCCGATCCTGATTTTGCCGCAGAGATATTACCGGAGACACTGAAGCCACCGTTACCGCCGCCGCCGCCCAGGCTCTGCACAATAACGCCAGATGAGAAATCACCTAGCGTGGTGACATTGCCTGTTTGTATGCCAGTGACAGAACCACTGGAACCGCCTGCACCGCCAGAGCCGCCAATACCAACCGTCAGCGCACCGCTGCCAGTTTTGGCAACACTGATGCCACCTGCGACAGAGAACGCACCATTACCGCCGCCGCCGCCGATAGACTGCACAACCACTCCGTCGGAGTAGTCACCAAGGGTGTAAACGGTTCCCGAGTGTACTGAGTCAACTGTAAGACCGTTGCCGCCACCCATGCCAGAACCGCCCAGACTGATTGCGCCTGTACCGCTGCCCTTGCCCGCGCCGGAGACCGCTGCCGAAACGCTGAAGGCACCATTACCGCCGCCGCCGCCAATAGATTGCACGGTCAAACCATTACCGCCAAAGCCTGCGGTTTGGATTGCACCGGTATACAAAGAGTCTACTAGACCACCGTTACCGCCGCCTTCACCATCACCACCCAAGCCAACGCTGAGTGCGCCGCTACCTTTGCCTGCGCCAGACACCGCTGCGCTAACATCAAAACCACCGTTACCGCCACCGCCGCCAATACTTTGCACTACGATGCCTTGTGAGAAATCGCCCTTGGCAACTTTGCGTTGGTAAACAACTATATTCACCGTCATGGCATCAACTACTTGTATCTCGTATTTTTCGCCTGCATCCAGGGCCAGAGTGAGATCACCATTGGCTAACGCTGCCTCTACCAGGGCAACACAATCTACAGTTAGATCGGTGCAATTGCGCTCACCCATTGAGGTGATTAACGCATCTTCATCCGACCGATTTTCATCGCCAGTGGCTACAAAAGTGTATGCCTGAGTTTCTTTGAGGTCTCCACGTACATTGCCATCAGCAAATTCAGTTGCATCGCCGGTAAGAACAGTACCTTCGCCTCTGAAGATTACCGTACCGCCAGAACTAGCCGTACCGCCGGTACCGCCCAGACCAACGCCAACAGCGCCACTGCCTTTACCGGCACCCGATAACGGTACGGCGACATCAAAGCCGCCGTTACCACCGCCGCCGCCAATCGACTGGGCGACGATAGCGCTCGAATTCTTACCTTGCGTAATAACGTCACTATCTACTGTCAGCTCTACTCGTGCTCCGGTGCCGCCACCACCACCACTACCGCCCAGGCCAACTGCCACTGAACCACTGCCGCTTCCAGCACCAGAGCCACTAACGCCCACACTAAAGCCACCGTTACCGCCACCACCACCAACGCTTTGCGCAAGAACGCCAATAGCCGAATCGCCATTGGTCAATATTTTCCCAAGCGGATCTGTCGCGCTCGGGCGCACCTTGAGGAAAACCTCTTCGGAATTGCCAGCAGCACCGCCCTGCCCACCAAGGGATACACCGACCGAACCACTACCTGTGCCGGCACCTGAGCCAGCCACATTGACGGTAAAGCCTCCATTGCCGCCCCCACCACCGATGGATTGTGCAATAACGCCGCCAGATTCTGCACCGCGTGTCTGCACATTGCCCTCAAATGTAGCGTCAACAACACCGCTGTTTCCGCCCGTACCCCCATTGCCACCGAGCCCTACAGTAACTGCCGCACTTCCTGTTCCAGCGCCGGATCCACCGGCACTGACATTAAAGCCGCCGTTACCGCCGCCTCCACCGATGGACTGCGCCAGAAAACCAGAGGAGGTAGACATGATTGTTTCGATATCTGCGAATACATTTGCAGTAACTTTGCCTGAGACGCCGCCGTCTGCGCCCTTACCACCCAGGGCGACATTGACATTTCCGCTAGCCGTACCGGCACCCGAACCACCAACATTGACATTGAAGCCGCCATTACCGCCGCCGCCGCCGATACTTTGCGCAATCACGCCGTGCGAGTCGACGCCTTCTGTTCTTACATTATTTTCTACCCACAAGTTCACTTCGCCCGACTCACCGCCGTCTCCGCCTGTACCGCCCAGGCCAACATTGACGTTGCCACTGACGGTGCCCGCACCCGAGCCGCTCGCGTTCACGTTAAAGCCACCGTTGCCACCGCCACCGCCTACACTCTGGGCAAGTATGGCTATTGCGTTACCGCCTACTGTGGTTACGTTGTTTGTAACAGGTCCCGAATTACGGTTAACATCAAGTGCCACCAGTTTACCTATGCCGCCTTTTTCGGCACTACCACCAAGCCCGACAGCCACCGTCCCGCTGACCGTACCGGCACCCGACCCACCAACGGTAACGTTGAAACCGCCGTTGCCGCCGCTGCCGCCTACGGACTGGGCGAGAACACCACCCGAACCCTGCCCTCTAGCTTCCACACTTCCTTTATAAGAGGCGTCAACGACACCACCATCGCCGCCCTTGGCGCCACTACCGCCAATTCCGACGCCTATGTTGCCACTGACTGTACCCGCCCCACTGCCGCCAACCTGGATATTGAAGCCACCATTGCCGCCACCACCGCCCAGAGACTGAGCGATGAAGCCATAGGAATTTTGTTTCGTTGTTTTGAGTAGATCGGCGATCACATCGGCCTCCACTCTACCAGCGCTGGCACCGCCACCGCCTGAGCCACCCAGGCCAACACCTACATTGCCACTTACGGTACCTGCACCACCGCCACCAACTGTGACATTAAAACCGCCATTACCACCACCACCAGCGATGCTCTGTGCAACTACAGCGTGAGAGCCCTCACCTTGCGTAGTGACTTGTCTTTTGTTTACCTCCAGGTCTACGACAACAGCCTTCCCGAGGTCATCTAAAGCTGTACTACCGCCCACGCCACCGCCGCCGCCCAGACCAACTTGTACACTACCACTAACCGTTCCGGCACCACTGCCACCCACGGTTACGTTGAAACCACCGTTGCCGCCCGCGCCACCGATAGTCTGTGCAGCAATACCAACTGAGTTATCGCCCATCGTGGATACTACGCCACTGGTCGGTAAAGAATTTGCCGCGTCGTTTAAGACCAACAGTTCTACACTGCCACCTCTGCCACCACCGGCTCCTGCTCCACCAAGGCCAACCGTGATCGCGCCACTGGCAACACCAGCGCCGGATCCGGAGACACTAACATTGAAGCCACCATCTCCACCACCGCCACCGACAGACTGAGCTAGAATTGCGGATGAATCTTTTCCTTCTGTGGAGACATCTCCTGTAACACTGGCATCAATCTCGCCGCCGCTGACCCCTATGCCACCCGCACCACCCAAGGCGACATCGATCGCTCCACTGGCCGTGCCAGCACCCGTGCCAGAAACATTAACGTTAAATCCACCATTACCACCGCCGCCGCCTAATGACTGTGCGACAAAGCCTTTGGACGTATCGCCCGTTGTAGAAATTACACCAGTGAAATGAGAGGTGACCGCATCACCTTTACCACCGCCCGCGCCATCACCACCCAAGCCTACATTGACCGTACCTGATGCCACGCCAGCACCCGAAGCAGCAACAGAAACATTAAATGCACCATTACCGCCGCCGCCGCCAAGAGACTGAGCCAGTACACCATAGGAATCGTCGCCAACCGTACTGACAACGCCGTTTACTCCCGCAATGACAACTCCACCGTCACCGGCTACGCCGCCGCCGCCGCCGAGACCAACGTTGACCGCACCGCTAGCTCCACCGGAACCTGTTGCAGTAGCACTGACATTGAAGCCACCATTACCGCCGCCACCACCGACAGACTGAGCCACCACGGCATTCGATTTGTGTCCATAGGTTGTAACGTTATTACCGACTGTTAACTCAACCTTCTTGCCATCGCCACCACCGGTACCTTCTCCACCGAGGCCTACATTAATATTGCCCGACGCACCGCCCGCGCCCGAGCCACTGGCCGAGACATTAAAACCGCCATTACCACCGCCACCCCCAACACTTTGCGCGAGGATACCAACACTGTCGCTGGTTTGAGACTCGGTGCCGACCAGGGCCTGATCACCCGTTGTCACATCACCGGAGGTCAAGGCATAGACCTCGCCTCCATCATTACCCGTACCACCCTTACCGCCAAGACCAACATTCACCGCACCGGCGGCACCGCCGGCTCCGGCCAGTCCAGCCGAAACATTGAAGGCGCCGTTACCGCCGCCACCGCCTATGGACTGCGCGGTAAAACCTGCAGAGCGAGAGCCCAGTGTGTTAATTATTCCAGAAGATGATGCAATGACTTCACTCCCAACACCACCGGGACCACCTGCACCACCGAGGCCAACAGCAACTGCTCCCGCACCACCGCCAGCACCTGCACCAGCGACACTGACGCTGTAACCGCCGTTACCGCCGCCACCGCCAATACTTTGTGTCAATATGGCGGCGGAACTATCGCCCAGGGTTGTCACATTCGAGGCCATCTGCGCGAAGACATCACCGCCATTACCGCCACCACCACCCGTGCCACCCAGTGCCACACTGACTGCCCCTGCAGCACCCCCCGCACCTGCAACACCCGCTGCAACTGAGTATCCGCCATTACCACCGCCACCACCGATAGACTGCGCGATAATACCGGCAGACTGACCACCGGTTTCCCGCGACTGGCCGGTTATGATATCCAACTCGGGATTCAGCAGTATGCCTCTTGTCAGGATATTTCCAG